>Ga0209200_1003412_pt1 | contig 13643 bp, 9 predicted proteins | sample AD_UKC033_MetaG_FD_184406 | JGI IMG/M metagenome (GOLD analysis project Ga0209200, IMG submission 184406) | Active sludge microbial communities of municipal wastewater-treating anaerobic digesters from USA - AD_UKC033_MetaG (SPAdes) (version 2) | ecosystem: Engineered > Bioreactor > Anaerobic >...
GACCTGATGGGATCCGGGTGCGAGTCCTGATTTGGTTTTCGAAGTTTGAAAGCTGAGTCCGTTGTCAAAACTGTATTTAAAGCCGGTGAGGGTATCGGTTACTTTGAGTGTACCGGTGGGGGTAGTGCAGGTAGGCTGGGCACTGACGATGACCTGGGGAGGAGCGGGGTTTTCCGGAATGGTATCAACATGCACTACAGTAAAATCGGAGATACACCCGGTGGCATTGGATTTTACAATGATCTGAACCCAACCCGGTTGCAAGTCCGCTTTCACTCTGGATGTCTGAAAACTCATGCCGTTGTCAAAGCTATAGGTATGCCCGGTGGTGGGATTGGAAACGGTGATGGTCCCTGTCGGGGTGGTGCAGGTGGGTGGTTTGGTCACGCTGGCAATGGGAGCAGGCGGGCCGCTGGTGGGTATGGAATCAATGAACACCAGGGTGGGAGCGGAGATGCATCCGGTAGCGATGGATTGGGCGAAGACCTGATGGGATCCGGGAGTAAGCCCGGATTTGGTTTTTGAAGTCTGGAAGGTCAAACCCTGGTCAAAGCTGTACTTAAAGCCTGGGAGGGTATCGGTCACCTTGAGGGTACCGGTAGGAATCGCACAGGTAGGTTGCGCGCTGACAATCACCTCAGGGGCGGGAGGATCGGGGGGAAACCCATTTATGATAAGCTGGATGGATTCCGAAATACATCCGGTGAGGTTTGATTTGATTTTTACAAAATATAGGCCTGAATCCAAACCGCTTTTTATGCGGGAAGTTTGAAAACTCAAGCCATTGTCAAAGCTATAGGTATGCCCCGTGGTAGGATTGGATACGGTAATAGTACCCGTAGGGATGGTGCAGGTGAGTTGTTTGGTCACACTGGCGATGGGGGCAGGTGGGCCTGAATAATGAATTGTACCACCTGTGCAGGTTTGGCATGATACGACGATAAATCCATCATCGGCTGATCCATCACAATCCTCGTCGATGCCATTGCACGTGGAATCCGGTGCCCCGGGAAAGATGGCCGGATTCATATCGTTGCAGTCATCTACCGGGATAGAATCGGAAGTATAGTACATCCCTGGGGCACTGCAGGCCTGGACCAGGGCAGAGGCATGGCCATCCCCATCTGCATCCAGAAACCAATTTAATTCTGTTCCGGCTGAGCAACAGGATCCGGTACTATCCATGCAAAAGGCTGCCAGGTTGCCTCCTCCGGGAAGCTCAGGATTTCCGGAAAAATCTCCTTCCACCAGCTTTTCGCATAATACAGATAGTTGGGAAGGAAGACAACCGGATAACTCATTATTGTTAAGGAACAAATAGTTCAGGTTAGGAGAATCCCCTATATTTCCAGGAATGGATCCGGAAAGCTGATTGTGATTTAATTTAATCGAGAGGATATTCGGAATTTCACCGATGGAGGCAGGAATTGAACCGGAAAGCTGGTTGTGACTCAGATTTAAATAATCCAGGTTGGAGAGACTGCTGCCAAGAGTGGAGGGTATAGTTCCGGTGAGTTGATTATTGTGAAGAATCATCGAGCTCAGTCCTGATAAATTTCCAAGTTCGGCGGGAATGGATCCGGTCAATTGATTGTCATTGAGATATAAAAACCGAAGGGAGGTCAGATTACCCAGGCTGGCGGGAATGGATCCGGTTAAGGAGTTGTTGTCCAGGAAAACTTCACGAAGGTTCCTGATATTTCCTAAGTCCGACGGAATACTTCCGGTGAGTAAATTACCGATCAAATTTAATTTGCCAAGTTTTGAAAGTTTGGTCAATGAGGCTGGCAAAATTCCTGTCAGATTATTATAGGCCAGGTTTAGCTGGCTTACCTCGCCAGTAGTATTGCAGGTAACTCCATACCACTCGCAAATATTACAGCCGGATAGCCATCCGGAATTGTTGGTCCAGGCATCCCCATTAGTGGCCGAAAAAAATTCAACCAGAGTAAAATAGTCCAAATTGGCGGATTCCTCTCCATTAGTACAAAGCGAGCAGTTAACACCTACATAACCCTCATCAACAGTGCTATTGCAATTGTTATCAATTCCATTGCATAGGGAATCCGGGGCCCCGGGGTAAACCAGGGCATTGACATCGTCGCAATCATCCAAAGGCAATGAATCCGCAGTATAGCCTTCACCAGGCCAGAGGCAGGTCGTCAAAGATAAGATAGCATGTCCGTCACCGTCTGCATCGAGAAACCAGGTATTGGTGGAATCGTTTAGAATTCCATTGATGCATATTTGGCATTCCGGATTTGTATAGCTTTCATCATACGATCCGTCACAATTCTCGTCAATGCCGTTGCAGGTGCTGTCTAACACTCCAGGATGGATCCATGAAATGCTGTCGTTGCAATCATTCACTGGAATCGTAGTATTAACGTAACCAATCCCAGGGGTATCGCAAGCCTGAGTACTTATTGATGCATGTCCATCTCCATCTGCATCAAGATACCAGGTGACGGGATAGCCATCCTGACACGGACATACTCCCACATTTGTACTGCAAAACGCATTAAAATTGTTATTATTATTTATCAGGTTCCCGGAAAAATTATAGCTGATCAGCTGGCCACACAGGTTGTTTAGTTGTGGAGGAAAACAGCCGGTGAACCTATTTTGGTTAACATGTAAGTTTATTAATTGCTCAAGGTTTCCCAGGGTTCTGGGCAATATGCCGGAAAATTGATTGCCAGAAAGCATGAGGCTCTGAATATCGGAAAGCTGACCGATTGAAGTTGGTAAAGGGCCCGACAGTTGATTGTAAGACAAAAGCAAGGACTTGAGATATATTAAGTTTCCAATGGATTCCGGTAAAGATCCAGACAGATCGCAATTATTAAAATCCAGGCTTTCCAGGTGGATCAGATTCCCGATATCTTGAGGGATCTGCCCGGTAATTGTATTTTGCTCCATCTTTAAATGTTTCAACTGAATCAGATTCGTTATTGATGGAGGAAGGCTACCGGACAGGGAGTTGTTGTCAAACCTTAAATACTCAAGATTCGTCAAGTTTCCGATAGAATTGGGTATAGAACCATTGATGGAATTGTTGGCCAAATCCAGGTAGGTAAGGGATGACAAGTTTCCAATGGATGCAGGAAGCGGTCCGTTTAAATTTTTACTTACAAGCCTTACTTCAGTTACCCGACCCCCAGCACAGGTTATGCCAGGCCAAATACAAACGTCACAATTGGCCAGCCAGCCAGGGTTGAGGTTCCAGTTTGGACCGTTTGTAGAATAATATAAATCCACGAGGGCATCGTAATCTGGATGACAGGAAACTTCCTCAAGCAACAAGTGGTGGAATTCATCGGCTTGGTAGACGGTATTTGATTTGCGGGCCCCAAAAAGCAATAATGATAAAAGGGGTAAGATGCTCAGGTAAAGGGTTTTGGTTTTCATAACTAAAGTCATTTAGAATTTCAATATTCCTAATGATGGAAGAGGAGAAAGGTAACCTCAGCCATCTTGGATATGGAATGAAGGATCTTGGCGTATGATGTGCGAAGGATCGTATGGAAGCTTCTTATTATGAATTATCTTTGATTCCGGAATTGAAATTATGTATGACCTCATCGGCGATGTCCACGGCCATGCCCGGGGCCTGATCCGCCTCCTGGAGCTCCTGGATTATAAACCGCAAAAAGGACTTTATCAACACCCCGGACGCCAGGCTATTTTCGTCGGCGACCTGGTCAACCGGGGGCCGGAATCCAGGGAAGTCCTGCAGATCGTGAGGCCCATGGTCCAATCCAAACACGCCTACGCCATCCTGGGCAACCATGAACTCAACCTGATGGCCTTTTTTACCCTGGACAATAACAATAAGCCCCTTTACAGCCACAGCATCCGCAACATGCTCCAGCTGCTGCCGGTTTTTGAGAGTTTCCGGAGCGCCGAAGCGGAACTTTATGACTACATCGACTGGATGTACACCCTGCCGCTGTTTCTGGAATTTGAGGACTTGCGCGTGGTCCATGCCTGCTGGCATCAGGACAGCATTAACTATGTGCGCAAACATTTTCCTGGACATAAATTCAACCGGGACCTGTTGATCCAGTCCCTGCAGTCCCGCGGCCCTGAATACAAGGCAGTGCAGATGCTGCTCAAAGGCCTCGAGATCCCCCTGCCCCGGAACAAAAAAGGCCTGGATGCGGAATCCGTCCGCCGCGGCTTTACGCGGGTAAAATGGTGGGAGGACCACCACGGCAAATCCTACCGCCAGATCTCCACCCAGGCCAAATCCAATCTGCCGAAATATAAGATCCCTTCAAACCTGATCAGCCTCGACCTTGCCTATCCCGAACTGGCGGTGCCGGTCTTTTTCGGGCATTATTCCCTCAACGGCAAACCCAATCTGTTGAAGAAAAATATCTGCTGCCTGGATTATGGGGTGGTGAAGAATGAGGTGGTGACGGCTTACCGGTGGAATGGGGAGATGAAACTGGATAGGAGGAATTTTGTGCAGAGTTAGGGCCGGGTGGGTTCACACGGGGGGTGTTGCGCACGGAGGGCACGGGGGGCACGGAGGATTTTTTAATGGGAGGATTTCTTTGTAATTTTTTGTCCTTTGACCCTGCCGTTATCTCCCGCATTCGCGGGATACACTGCACGCACAGGGTTTGTTGCGCACGGAGGGCACAAAGGGCACGGAGGATTTTTTAAAAGGAGGATCTCCTTGTAATTTTTCTCCTTTCTCCTTTGACCTTTAACCCTTACCTCTCATTCGAATCGTCGTGGGCGCCGCTACGCGGCTTTTTCGCGAATATTTCCCACAAGGACACAGCGAAGCGAAGGGCACGGAGAGATAGGTCATCCCATGGCATATTTCATTGTGGTCGTCAAGTCGTTGTGGGGTGTTGCGCACGGAGGGCACTGGGAGCACGGAGGATTTATTAATAGAAAGATCTCCCTGTAATTTTTCTCCTTTGACCTTTGACCGTTGCATCCACTTCGTGTCGTTGTGGGAGCCAACTTTGTGTTTATTGTGGGAAATGTGCCGCTATGCGGCTTTCCCGCAAATATTTCCCACAAGGACACAAAGCCACAGAGAAATTGGTAATCCATTGTATTTTTCTTCGTGTTCTTTGTGTCGTTGTGGGAGCCAACTTTGTGTTTATTGTGGGAAATGTGCCGCTATGCGGCTTTCCCGCAAATATTTCCCACAAGGACACAAAGCCACAGAGAAATTGGTTATCCATTGTATTTTTCTTCGTGTTCTTTGTGTCGTTGTGGGAACCAACTTTGTGTGTATTGTGGGAAATGTGCCGCTACGCGGCTTTCCCACAAATATTTCCCACAAAGGCACAAGGGGCACGGAGGGATAGGTTATCCTATCGCTTGTTTCTTCGTGGTCTTCGCTTCGCTGTGTCGTTGTGGGAGCCAACTTTGTGTTTATTGTGGGAAATGTGCCGCTATGCGGCTTTCCCGCAAATATTTCCCACAAGGACACAAAGCCACAGAGAAATTGGTTATCCATTGTATTTTTCTTCGTGTTCTTTGTGTCGTTGTGGGAGCCAACTTTGTGTTTATTGTGGGAAATGTGCCGCGACGCGGCTTTCCCGCAAATGTTTCCCACAAGGACACAGCGAATCGAAGGGCTCGGAGAACAATTTGAGGGAAGTACATCTAAAACAATTCAGCAATTGGACAATTCCGCAATTCGACATCTATAAATGGCTTTCCTGCACCGTCCGGTGGGAAACCATCTGCCATTGTTTTTTCATTTTATGAAATACGCGGACGTACCAGAGCGCATAGTGGACCTGGTTTTCCCGGTTATGCCGGGTGACGGTCAGTTTGCCGTAAACGATCCCGATGTTTTTATGGTGAAGTTCCACCGTGACGGAATCGTGCTGGCGGGAAATGAAGCGGGAGTTTGGGTTGGCTACGGCGCGCAGCCAGCTGGATTTGCCCTCAACCAGGCCCGTACCGTGGGTGAAAATAAAATCCTCTGCATACCACTTTTTCAGGTTGAGGGTATCTTTTTTCACTACGGCGTCATCGATGGATTGGTTGAAAAGGGCAAGGGGATGGTTGGATTGACCCGATAGACCGGCGGTAAAACAAAGAGCAATTAAAATCAATGCATATTTCATTTCTGCAGTATTCTTGATTATCGCGGAGTCAACCCTTGTTCAGGCCCTTTAAAAAGGGGACAAAACGGAAGACCCCATACGCTTCCTCCTCCCATTCGCCGTCCGATTTTTTGGTAATCTTTTTCATCACCTGGTCCTCGCCGTCACCCATGGGGATCACCAGGCATCCGCCGGGAGTGAGCTGGTCCAGGAGATTTTGGGGCAATTCCGGCGCGCCGCAGGTGACCAGGATCTTGTCGTAAGGCGCGTATTTGGGCAGGCCTTCAAAACCGTCGCGCAGGTAACAGCGGACCGAGAGGTATTGCATTTTTTTCAAAAAGGAGGCGGTCTGGTGGTATAATTTTTCCTGCCTCTCCAGGGTGTAGACTTTCGCACCGAGTTCAAACAAAACCGCGGCCTGGTAGCCGCTGCCGGTCCCGATTTCCAGGACCCGCTCCCCGGGGCGGATATCCAATAAGGCCGTTTGAAAAGCCACCGTATAAGGCTGGCTGATGGTCTGGTCGCTCCCAATGGGGAAGGGCACATCCCGGTAAGCCCAGGACTCAAATCCCTTGGGCACAAAAAAATGCCGGGGCACCCGGAGCATGGCCTGGAGGACCTTCTCGTCCTTTATCCCCTTGTGCCGGAGGTCTTCCACCATTTTTTTGCGGAGGCCCCGGTGCCAGTGATTGTCTTCCAGGCGGCCGTGATCGGGGGCGATGGTGGCTGTGGTATTTTTTTTGTTCAAGGAGTAGTTTTCTATTGGATGTAAAAATAGCAATATAAAGGTTAAGGGCGAAGGGTGAAGGGTGAAAGGAGCGTAAGTAGCCGAGGCAGGAGAAGGGCGAAAGGCGAAGGGTAAAAGGCGAAGGGAGCGTCAATAGTCGAGGGAGGAGGAAGGGCGAAAGGTGAAGGGTGAAGGGCGAAAGTTGAAGGGAGCGTCAGTAGCCAAGGAAGGGAGGAAGGGACTCAAGCATCTTTTTTATCTTGCGTCCATAAATACGGGATCTATGTTGAAAATCAAATTTGGAACCGATGGCTGGAGAGCCATCATCGCGGACGAATATACCGTCGACAATGTAAGGCGGGTTGCTTTTGGGACAGCGGCCTGGATGAAACAAAAGGGCATGTCAAAAGCGGTGGTGGGTTATGACACCCGGTTTGGCGGACCGCTTTTTGCACAGGCCACGGCGGAAGTGCTCAGCGGGGAAGGGATGGAGGTCATCCTTTCCCATGATTATGTTTCAACGCCCATGGTGTCCCTGGCCGTCCTCCAATTAAAAGCCGACCTGGGAGTCGTGATCACCGCCAGCCACAACCCTCCGTCCTACAACGGATATAAACTCAAGGCGTCCTATGGGGGGCCGATGATCCCGGGAGAGATCGCCGAAATCGAGGCCCTGATCCCGGATGAAGTCCCGGCAAAAAAGGCTGCTTTGGGAAAGATTGAAAAAACGGATCTGGAAATCCTTTATGAGGAAAAAGTAAGGGCGGCATTCGATATCCCGGCCATCCAGGCCACCGCCATGCCCTTTGCCTTTGACGCCATGTACGGGGCGGGGCAACGCATCATGAAAAAATTGTTTCCGGAAGCCATCCACCTGCATTCCGATTTTAATCCTTCCTTTCACGGTCAGGCCCCGGAGCCGATCGACCGGAATCTGACCGAACTGGCCAGGACCGTCTCGACCCGGAAGGATATCAAACTCGGGGTGGCCAATGACGGGGACGCGGACCGCATCGGCATGATGGACGAGCACGGCCAGTTTGTAGACTCCCACCATTTATTGCTTTTGCTGATGTATTACCAGCACCATTTTAAAAAACAGCAGGGTAAAGTGCTGATTACGTTTTCGGTTACGGATAAGGTCAAAAAACTGGCGGACCTGTTTGGCGTGGAATGCGTAGTGACCAAGATCGGGTTTAAATACATCAGCGAGATCATGCTCACCACCCCCATCCTGGTGGCCGGTGAAGAATCCGGCGGCATTGCCGTAGCGGGCCATATCCCCGAGCGGGATGGGGTATGGGTGGCCCTCACCATCCTTGAATTCATGGCCAAAACGGGCAAATCGCTGACCGCCCTGATCAATGAAATCTATTCCATGGTCGGCGCCTTCAAATGCGACCGCGACGACCTCCATCTCAGCGAGGAGAAAAAACAGGCCATCATCAAAGCCTGCAAGGAGCGGGCTTATACCGCTTTTGAGGATTACCAGGTCCAGGAAGTGGAAGACATGGACGGTTACAAATTCCTTTTCGGTTATGATGAATGGATCATGGTCAGGCCTTCGGGCACCGAACCCGTTTTGCGGGTATATGCCCAGGCGGCCGACAAGGTTAAGGTCAGGCAGTTGCTGGATGCTGCAAGAAACACCCTTTTGGGATAATTAAGAATTAATAAATTAAGGGAATTAAGGAGGCCAGGAATTAAGGCTAAGAATGGTAAAAAGCCATTAACTTGAATTAAAAAAGACAGGATGCCGGATACCGTACATCAAGCACCATGGACCTATACCCGAATGCTCAAGGAACTGAAGGGGGATGACCGCTATGAACTCAGGAACAATGAACTCATCGATATGTCCTCACCCAGTTTTACCCATCAGCAGTTGCTTCAGGAATTATTTCAGCTTTTTTATCAATTTGTCAATATAGACAAGAAGGGTAGCCTTATTCTCGCCCCTTTTGACGTCATCCTGGATGAAAACAATGTGGTCCAGCCGGATCTGCTTTTTGTGGCCAAGGATCATGAAGACCGCATCCGGGAACGCGGGGTCTTTGGTTGCCCAGACTTGGTGGTCGAGATTGTTTCCAAATCCTCAATCATCCGGGATTATGTGGAGAAAAAGGAGGATTATGAGCGATTTGGAGTCCGGGAATACTGGATCATTGATCCTCAAAACAAATTCATCCAGGTGTTTCACCTGGAAGGCAATAAATTCAAAACCTATTCATCGGCGGACGGGGAAGAACACTTAAAAGCCATGTCTTCCGTGCTTACGGGTTTAGAAATAAACTGGCCGGACTTGTTCGGCTCCGCGAAATAAAAGAAATTGCCTCCGGCAGCAATTCACTTCCTGGTCATCCTATTCTTAATCCGACACACAAAGCCCAAGGGACTGTAAAATCGTAATGGAATGAATAAAACAGGCATTAAAACAGGGATCATCGCCGCATGTCTTTTTCTTTGCGGTCTGACCCAAGTCCAGGCACTGGACACGCTTTTTGAAGTCAGGGGTTTTGCCATCGGCGCTCCCAAACCTGCGGAACTGGACCGCTTTTTAAAATTTGTGGATGAGGAGATGGCTCCCAGGAAAGTGAATACCCTGATCCTGCGCGTGGATTTTAATTACCAATACGAATCCCATCCGGAACTGAGGGATTCCATCGCCTTGTCCGGTGCGGACGTCGACAGGATCGTCGCCACCTGCAGGAAAAACAATATCCGGATCGTACCTCAGATCAACCTGCTTGGACACCAGTCCTGGGCTTCCCGGACCAATAAATTGCTGGCCGTCTATCCCCAGTTTGACGAGACCCCGCATGTGAAAATGCCGGAGACTTATAAATGGCCCAACCCGGACGGATTGTATTGCAAAAGTTATTGCCCCCTCCACCCTGAAGTGCATGGAGTGGTCTTCGCCCTGGTCGATGAACTCTGTGACCGCTTTCAGGCCGATGCCTTCCACGCCGGCATGGATGAAGTGTTTTATATCGGGGACGACAAGTGCCCGCGCTGCGGCGGCATCGACAAAGCGGAGCTTTTTGCCGGGGAGGTAAACAAGATCCGCAACCACCTCCGACTCAAAAACCGGGAACTGTGGATCTGGGGCGACCGCCTGATTGACGGCAAGAGCACGGGGATCGGCTTGTGGGAAGCCAGTTTGAACTATACCCACCGCGCCATTGACATGATCTACAAGGATGTGGTGATCTGCGACTGGCATTATGAGCGGCCGGATCAAACGGCCGTTTATTTTGCCATGAAGGGATTCCGGGTCCTGACCTGCCCCTGGAACCGCCAGCAGGTGGCGGTGATGCAGGCCGAAGACATGGCCCGTTGGAGAAAATATGCCACCAATCAAATGAAGCCCAGGTATTACGGCATGGTGCAAACGGTATGGTCAGGGCCAAGCCAGTTCATCGACGGGTTTTACGGGATCCAAACTTCGGCCAATAATATAAATAACAGCGCCACCCGCAACAACAGGAGCCCTTGGGACACTTTCCGCGCCTTGTACAAACAGATGGACGAACTGGAAATGGAGCAGAAGAAAACGGATTAACAGGGAATGGGAATCCCTGTGGATTCGATTTTATGGGTTTTATGGTTTCACCCGTTAATCCAATTCTAAGGAATGGTCTGATCCGAAATTCCAATCTTTGCGGTTTTAATTGACGTGCATGAAATTCGACATTCTCAACAAGCCTTTTTTACCGGTACTGGCGGGTCTTTTTCTATTATTCCAGCAATGTAAACCTGTTCACCGGGACTATCCGGTCAATTCCAAAACCGTGACGGTCCTGGGGAGGACGGTATATGAGGAAGGGCAGGGCCTGGTGCTGATCAGCAGCATGTCGACGGTACAGTTTTCATTTACGGGCGACAGTGTCCAGGTGTTTTTTAAAAACCTGGCCCCGGGCGATGACTACGGTTATATTGTTTATGAACTCGATGTCAAAAAGGTGGTTCGGGTAAAAATAACCGACAGGAAAGAACAAGTCCTCACCGTTTATCCTGAGATCAAAGCACCCGTCCACGTCCTGAAAATATATAAGGCCACCGAGGCCCAGAACGGCGACCTGGCCGTAGTCCGCATCAGGGGCCGGGATATTAAACCGGTCGAATCCTTATCCAAACTGAAAATAGAGTTCATCGGAAATTCCATCACCTGCGGGATGGGCGCCGATACCTCAGAGGTCGCCTGTGGGGAAGGCAAGTGGTATGACCAGCACAATGCTTATTATTCCTATGCCAGCCGGGTGGCCCGCGAATTAAAGATGCGGTACACGATCAGTGCCGTTTCGGGGGTTGGCATTTACCGTAACTGGAACAGCGATGGACCCGCGATGCCTGAACTGTACGGCTCCACTTATTTTTCGAAAGAGCGTTCGGCAGCCTGGGATTTTAGTAGGGAGTCCCCGGATTATGTAAGCATATGCCTGGGCACCAATGATTTTTCCAATGGAGACGGCGTCACCCCCCGGGAACCTTTTGATTCGACCCGGTTTACGGAGACCTACCTGGATTTTGTCAAAACCCTATACGGCCACTATGATTCCGCCAGGGTGGTTTTGTTGACCAGCCCGATGTTGTCCGGAGAAAAGGCGGACTTATTGTACCGCTTGCTCCTAAAAATAGCCGACCAGGTAAACCAGGCCTATCCGGATCGCAAAGAAGCCGTGGTATTTCAGTTTGAACCCATGAAGCCCGGAGGTTGTGACTTTCATCCCAGCGTGGATGACCACCGGATCATTGCCTTTCAACTGGTCTCCTTTCTAAACCGGTATGTAAAGCAAGTCGATCCGAAAATAAAATAAGGGTGCCGCTATCCGCTGTAAACCTGCCCGTATTCCTTATTTTTAAGTCGATGGATGCGGCATCCGCCGGCTTGTTTCAAAATCAGCCGCCCGCGATTTAATGATAAAGCCTAAAACATGATCACCATCACTGAAGTCCTGGCCTTAGACATCCGCTTTCCCACCAGCAAAGACCTGGACGGGTCCGATGCGGTCAACACCGATCCGGATTATTCCGCAGCCTACGTTATATTAAAAACCAACCGGGAAGGACTTGAAGGTCATGGCTTGACTTTTACTACGGGCAGGGGCAATGAAATCTGCGTCACCGCCATCCGGTCCCTGTCCTACCTGGTGAAGGGAAGGACGCTCGAATCCATTACGTCAAATTACAGTGCCTTCTGGGCTTCCCTTACGCGCGGGGACAGCCAGTTACGCTGGCTCGGCCCGGAAAAGGGAGTGATCCACCTGGCGGCCGCCGCCCTGGTCAATGCCACCTGGGACCTCTACGCGAAATCGGAAAACAAACCCCTTTGGAAACTTTTATATGACCTGACGCCGGAACAAGTCCTTTCCTGCCTGGATTTTACCTATCTGACGGATGAGATCAGCCCGGAAGAAGCGTTGGCGATCCTGATCAAGGCTCAGGAAGGAAAGGAAAAAAGGCTGGCCTACCTGGAGGAAAACGGATTTCCTGCCTATACCACTTCCGCCGGCTGGCTGGGATATTCCGATGAAAAACTCAGGCGGCTTTGCCGGGAAGCCGTAGCGGAAGGCTGGAAATACCTTAAGATGAAAGTCGGTTCCGATCCCTCCAATGATCAGCACCGGGCGGCCATCATCCGTGAAGAAACCGGGCCCGATATGAAACTGATGATGGATGCCAATCAGAAATGGGAAGTGGATGAGGCGATCCGGTGCATGAAAGCCCTGTCCCGTTTCGATCCCTGGTGGATTGAAGAACCGACCAGCCCGGATGATATCGCGGGGCATAAAAAGATCAAGGATGCGATTTTCCCTATTGGGGTGGCTACGGGAGAGCATGTGCACAACCGCGTCATGTTTAAACAGTTTCTCGCCGGCGGGGCTATGGATTTCTGCCAGGTCGACGTGTGCCGGCTGGCCGGGATAAACGAAACCCTGATGGTCATGATCCTGGCCGCAAAACACGGCATTCCGGTCTGTCCTCATGCAGGCGGGGTAGGCCTTTGCGAATACGTGCAACACCTGTCCATGTTTGATTTTATGGGTATCTCAGGCCAGATCGAAAACCGGATCCTGGAATACGTCGACCATCTTCACGAACACTTTATCGACCCCGTCGTAATCCGGCAGGGAGCTTATCGCTTGCCCGCCAGGCCGGGTTGCAGTATTGAGATGAAGGAGGAAAGTCTGAGGGAGTATGAGTTTAGTGGTCAGTAATCAGGAGTCAGTATCTGTAGTCAGGCTCACAGAGTCTCCCCCGATTCTGTTCTGGTTCGCACGGAGCAAAGGAGAACACGGAGATTATTTTATATGATAAATGGTAGAAAGTTTGGTCTCCGTGCACTTCATACCCTCCGTGAATAATATGGATCGGAAGAATTGAATTCCGCCTATTTCTTATAATTACTATTAAAAAATTCCTTGTACGACTCGATGTCTTTGGTGGCGTACAATTTCCGGTAATTGGACTGGGAGATGGGAAAAACTTCGTGGCGGATCTGGTCTGAAATAAACTGATTGGCGTTGGACTTGACGGTGTTGAAATAACGGAGGGCCTGGGTGGCGCTGTCGAATTTCCGGATCATGATGATGGGGATGGTCGCTTCCTGGTCAAGGAAGATATTGGATATCCTCAGGTCGTCGTTTTGAAAATATTTCTGGTTGAAGTCGGAGATGGAAATTTTGATGTTTGAAAGGGTGCTTTCTTTTTTGTCGTACACCACGGCGATGACGTAATGCAGTTCGTCTTCGAGAAATTCGAAGGCATTGGGATTAAAGGCTGATTTCTGAAGATCGGCGACTTCAAAGGCTTTCTCATCGCCCAGGATG
>Ga0209200_1003413_pt1 | contig 13643 bp, 10 predicted proteins | sample AD_UKC033_MetaG_FD_184406 | JGI IMG/M metagenome (GOLD analysis project Ga0209200, IMG submission 184406) | Active sludge microbial communities of municipal wastewater-treating anaerobic digesters from USA - AD_UKC033_MetaG (SPAdes) (version 2) | ecosystem: Engineered > Bioreactor > Anaerobic >...
GCGGACGTAGCGGACGTATTCCTTTTTGGTGGCGGGCCGATAATCTTTAAGCTCGACGAGTTGTTGGAACTGGGAGATAGAGGAGTAGTTGATAATCATACGCCGGAAGGATGACCGCCACGGGCGGCACTTTCCGGCCAAAAAGCTCAAAATGAAATCATCACCGCCACCCGCCTGCCGCGCAGCGGCTCAGTTCAACACAGCGCTGGAGCCAACGCGGTCGGCCCCTGCCGATTTGCGAGTGGTTTTTTTGATTTGCGGAAGTCACGGGCCGCGTGGCTCAGCTTTTGTCCGATAGACCTCATGGCCGCGTCCACTGAACAAATTGCGCTTTGGATTCTCGCAGCCTTGAAAGAGGAATGGGAGCGTGACCCGTCACACTCGACCTGTCGCCCGGAGTCTGTCGTTCTCGGTGCTTTGAAGACGCAGCACAAGATCGAAGACGCTGACATTACGAGAGGCATCAGGTATTTGATTGACCGCCGAGCACTCGATGCCGTCAATCGCAAGGATGGACGTGCCACGCTTCCGAATACGATTGGATTGGAGATTTTGGCGGAGCACCACGCAGCGCAGAAGCGCGAGGCTGAGCGCAAACAGAGTGCGCGATGGACGATATATGCGGTTGTCATTTCATTGATTGGGTTGGTGCTCACTTATCTCGCCTACAGATCGCGTTGACTCAAATTAAATGACACCGAAGGGTTGGGGCTGAGGGGTGGAGATTGTCCGTGACAGGTCATACAGCCACACCGCCATGACGAGTTGCATTATGAACATTAGGATTATCATTAGCTTGAGGTCTAACCTCCAAGGTTAGCTTTGACCGGAGCAGGCGCGTGCTGGAGGTGGGAAGGTTGTGAGCGGTGATCGCGCGTGCGGAGCGTCGAAGCCAAGCGTTGTTGAACCCGTCCGTCGAACTGCTCCGACCTCTCCTTCGCGGTTTTCTTTTTCGTCCCGCTCGATCCGTTTTGATCCTTCGCCCGCCCGTCAGGCCGCCGGACCGGGCTCGTTCAGGCCATGATCCTCACCGAGCGCTCGTGCCCGGCGGCTGAATCGTCGCCCGTCTGCGCTTTTGGGGCTGGCGCGTCGTTCGCGCCCTGTCGCCCAATGTCCTCGGGTGATGGATCTGATACCATTGACCCACCTTGATCAGGACCGCGATGCCCACAATCGCCGCCAGGGTGAACCACAGCACGTTGCGTTGGCCGCGACCGGCCACGATCAGCGCCGCGCACAACGGGCCGATGGAAGTGCCGGTGTTCCCGCCCACTTGAAAGAACGCCTGGGCAAATCCGTGCCGGCCACCCGAGGCCATGTACGCCACGCGTGACGATTCCGGATGAAAGATCGCCGAACCTAATCCGACCAGTCCGACCGAGAGCAGGAGCCAGGGAAAACTCCGGGCAAACGCGAGGCAAACCAATCCAATCAGCGTCAATGCCATTCCCGTGGCGAGGGAGAACGGCTTCGGATTTCGATCCGTGTAATAGCCCACCACCGGTTGCAGCAACGAGGCCGTCATTTGAAAGGTGAGGGTGATCAGCCCGACCTGCGTGAAGCTCAGGTGAAACGAATCTTTGACGATCGGATAAAGCGCCGGGATGAGGGATTGAATGGCATCGTTCAGCAAATGGCAGAAGCTGATTGCTGCCAGGATGGGCAGAACCGTCCCGCTGGAGGGATCGGCGCTTGTAGAAGGTTCTCAAGTTGCATCTGTCGTTGTCGAAACAGCGGCGGCAAACTATCGGCAACACCCGCGGTTGGCAAACGCCGGCTGGCGACCACAACTTGCGCGGCCGCCCCGAAGACTCCCGCGGCTGATCTCCAGCCTGTCAATTTCGCGGCCTTCGCGCGGACGCCACGGGACGGGCTGGCGTGGGTTCAACCAAGTTCACACCAGGACGGGGGCGAATCATGGTTGCATCCTGGTTCGGACAAACCGGAAGCGGCTTCGCATGGTGGGCGGTTGGATTCCCTGCCGGACTCATTTGCTCGTGCAAACCGGCGGGTGAATCGCCACTCTGGCCGGGATGTCTGGCGGCAAACAGGCACGCATTGAAACCAGTTACGAACAAACTCCGATGAAGCGACACCCCGGCCCGATGGGCATCTGGTTGCTGAGTGTGGCAGCGGCGGTCCGGCTTGTCGCCGACGAGCCCAACGTCGCCACGCTCGATGAGGTGCTCGTGGCCAAAACAGACTTGTGGGGCGACGCTGCCAGACAACAAACCAACGGCGCCAGCTACGAATTCTTTGCCGGGCTGCTGCCACCTTTGCGGTATGTAAACGCGCAGTTCCATCACTATCCCATTGTGCTGGGTTCGCCCGGCTCAACGGTGAAGGCCAGGCTGGTTTCCAACGGCAGCGCCATCAATGCGCGCGGCGGTCAACGTTCGTGGCGCGATATTGGCACGCCGGTTTCCTTTTACGTGGGCGAAAACAGGCTTCCGTTTGGCGAGGCAATTCGCGCGCTGGACGGTCCGCGTTACGAACGCGGCTATCTGCCCATCGTGCAAACGGAGTATCGGGACGGCGAGGCAACGTATCGGGAGGAGTCGTTCGCCAGCGTGGATTGGCCGGACCACGCGGTGGTTTTTGCGCAGTTCACTTTGAAACGGGGCAGCCACGAGATCGTGACGGCCCGGCTGGAAACAAACGCGCCGTTGATGGCGGTGGACAACACGATCCGTGACGGGAAGGGGCGCATCCTGCTGGCGTTTGACCGGGCGTGGAATTGGAACGCCGGGCAGCGCACCTTGACCGCGCAACTTTCCGGTCGCGACACAGCGACGCTCGCGGTGGCCACCGTGCCCGTGGATCCGTCCACGAACCGGCCGTTCCGCGCTTCGGACTACGACGCGCAAAGGAGCAAGTGCGCAGCCCGCTGGGAGGCCGTGCTGGCCAATGCGGCGCATGTTGAAGTTCCTGAACCGATCGTCAACGCCGCCTGGAAAGCAACGATCATCGGCAGCTTCCTATTGCTGCATGGCGACAGGATGAATTACAGCGCCGGCAATCAGTATGAGACGATGTATGAGGCCGAATCCGGCGACGTCGTGCGGGCGTTGATGCTGTGGGGATTGAACCAGGACAGCCGCCGAATGATTCCTCCGCTGCTTGATTTTGGCGTTGATCCCGGACTGCGTTTTCACGATGCGGCGTTCAAGATGCAGTTGCTGGCGCATTACTATTGGCTGACCCGCGACGCGCGCTTTGTTCGCGACCAGCAGGCGCGTTGGTCCCAGGCGGTCGAAATTCTGACCCGCGAGCGCGATGCCGCCACCGGTTTGTTGCCGCGCGAAAATTACTGCGGCGATGAACACGACAAGGTTTTCTCACTCAATTCCAACGCCAATGCCTGGCGCGGCCTGCGTGACATGGCTGTCGTGCTCGGCCAAATCGGCGACGAAGCGGCGGCGCGGAACATTCGCGCCACCGCCGACGGGCTGCGCCGTTCGATCCTCGCCGCCGTGGAGAAAAGCGAACGGCGCGACGCGCAGCCACCGTTCATCCCCATCGCCTTGTTTGGCGAGGAACAACCTTACGATGCGCTGACCGCCACGCGCCGGGGCAGTTATTGGAATCTGATGATTCCCTACGTGATCGGGTCCGGAATTTTCAACGGCTCCGAACGTGACGGCTGGCCGCTGCGCTATCTGGAGGCCCACGGCGGGGTTTGCATGGGCATGATTCGTTTTTCGCAACACTCGAAACTGTTCGCCAACGAAGACGGCCTGGATGACCTCTACGGACTCCGCTATGTGGATGCGCTGTTGCGACGGGACGAGCCGGAGCGGGCCATCACCAGCTTTTACGGCAAGCTCGCCCAAGGCATGACCCGTGACACGTTTCTCAGCGCGGAAGGCACGGGGCTGCGTCCGCTAGACGATTTCGGCCGCCCAATGTATCTACCGCCGACGAGCAGCGGGAACGCCCTGTTCCTTTGGACGCTGCGTTCGTTGCTCGTGCAGGATCAGGACCTGGACCACGACGGCGAGCCGGAAACGCTGCGTTTGCTGTTTGCCACGCCTCGCCGCTGGCTCGAGGATGGAAAGCAAATCCGGATCGAACGCGCGCCCACTGCATTTGGCGAGGTGTCCGTCCGTGTGGAATCCAAACTTGTCGCTGGCGCAGTCATCGCGCATGTCAACCTGCCGGCGCGGAATCCCGCCAGGCAAACATTGCTGCGGCTCCGCCTGCCACAAGGCTGGCGCACCATCTCCGCGAAGATCGGATCGAGGGAACTGCCGTTGGATGCCAGCGGCACGGTGGACCTTTCGACGGCGAGGAACAAAAACCTGGTCCGATTCGAAGTGCGACGGGAATGAGTCCCGAAAAGGGGTCAAAAAGGGGTCATTCTTGGTATTGACTACTCGCTGTCGACTGGGCCGGGCTGGTCATGGCGCGGAAGTTACGCGTGGAATATCCCGGGGCGATTTATCCTGTGATGAATCGTGGCGACCGGCGGGAAGGCAAGCCTTGCGTCAGGCGGTGGAACAACGGCGGGCGGGGGAGGCGGGCGCTGATGACAAGGCGTTGCGGCGCGGATGGTTGTGGGGGAGCAGTCGTTTCGCAAAGCGCTGCTCGCACAGATGCGCGGGCGGATCGGGGCGGAACATTAGGTGATCTGGGCAAGGTGCAGATCGCGGCGCGCTTGCGGGAGGAATCGCTGGTGACGGTGAAGTGGATTGCCGAGCGCCTGGGGATGGGCACGGCGGGCCATCTGAACAACCGTTTGTACCGGTGGCGGCAAGGAGCCCTCAGGTGAATGATGTGAGTGAACAATACCAAGAACTGGCCCCTTTCCTTTCTTAACTAGAATGTTCGGCATAAAATCAACCTGCCATGAGAAACATTGCGCTCGTTACGGGGGCCGACAAAGGAATCGGCCTGCAAATATGTCGTCAGCTGGCCCAACGCGGATATATCGTCATTCTGGGGACGCGCGATCTTGCCAACGGTCGGCAGGCCGCAGCGAGCCTCGCAGATATTGGAGGAGATGTGCGGCCCTGTCTGATTGACCTCACACGGCCCGAAACATTTACGGATGTGGCAAGTCTTATTGAGGCAGATTATGGACGACTTGACGCTCTTATTAACAACGCAGGTATTGCGCTAGACTGGGAATATCAGGCAGATAGCGTTCCCATGGAATTGATTCGCAAGACATTTGATGTGAACTTTTTTGGTATGGTTCATTTGACTCAATTATTGCTGCCCCTTATTCGCCGGTCTCCCGCAGGGCGAATCGTTAACCAGTCGAGTCGCCTTGGCTCGCTTACACTCCATAGCACGCGTGGGACAGATATGGACTCCCTCAAGGCTTTTGCTTACGATACCAGCAAAACAGCCATAAACTCATTCACAGTTCACCTGGCCTACGCGCTTCGTGACACGCCTATCAAAGTGAATTCCGCCCATCCCGGTGTGATTCGAACAGACATCAATGCGACAGTAGTAAGAAATGCCAATTCCGCGACTCTACTCGACACCACGGAAGGCGCGAGGACAGCTGTTGAATTAGCCACTCTCGGCGTAGATGGCCCCACTGGCGGTTTTTTTCATCGTGGTGAGCGTCTGCCATGGTAGCGAAAAAAAGCTGAACTGGGCGCTGCAGCACGTATGAAGGTTGTCAAGCGGGTCGTGGATTTTCCGTCCGGTTTATTTCAGCAAGGCGTCCGTCACGCGGAGCGCAACGGAGTGGAGCGGAGTCGTGCGCGCGAGCGGTGACGCCCACTCAGGTCGGGAGCGTTCCGCCCGCGCCGGCGTCTGGCCTCACTGTTTCATCTTCAAAGCTTTTTCCTTTCCGGGGTTCTTCCGTTGCGTCCGTCACGTGAGCTTTCACTACCGGGGTCGCCGCGTTGTGAGTCAGGACCGGTTTGCGTCCTGCACCAGCTCCTATCCGAGCACGCAGTTCTTCCCGGGCAGCAATGATGTGTTCAGTGTGCCTTTGCGGCTTTGCACCTTGGCGCCTTTGCGTTTCTCCTTTTACCGCCAAGACGCCAAGACGCGAAGGCGCAGAGAGGATTGGGCGCACGCTTGAGGGTGGCTTCGACTTCTGGGTTCGGACGTGCAGCAAGGCCGGGAATCGAAGACTTGGCAGGGGAATGTTCGGCAAGGGAATGGGTTTCATTCCTCTGACAATCATTCCTCTGACGATCCAGTTGTTTGGGGGTAGCTCTTGAAACGCCTCGACTCACAAAGCGGTGATAAATCCACCGCACTCCAGACGCTGCGCGAGGTTTGGCGATTCGAGAGCGGTGCGGCCTGGACGGCTGCTGGAAATGCGGGAGCAACAACGATTTTCCCCCGTCAAACATCGCATGAAACGACATCCAAGACTTCTCTGGATTGCGGCAGTGCTGCTCGCGGGTTGTGCTGGCAAGGATTTGTCTGTTGCGCCCCACAAGCGAACCCAGACCTGCCCTCATTGTCACACTGCGACGATTCAGTTGCGCCACGGCTACGACAGCGAGGGACGCTTGTGGAAAGGGCATGTCTGTGCCTGCGGAGGCTATGAGTGTTCCAAGTGCCACGCGCTGCTGGAGGCGCGCGGCCCATGTTGCAGGTGAGCATTGGAGGCCGGTTTGGCCGGGTCTGCGATTGTGGGAACTGTTCCGTCCGCGCCGGCGTCCGGCTTCACCGCTGCAGCCTGCAAGAGTTTTCTTTCCAGGATTCTTCCATTGCGCCGGTCGCATGGGGTTGCACCACCGGGGGCGCGGGGTGGGGAGCGTGAACCGGTTTGCGTCCCGCACCAGTTCCGGTCCGTGCCGGCCCGTTTGGGAATGCCATCGTGCCATGATTGCAACCCGGACCGGTCCGCGAGGTTTGTGGAGCGGCCCAGCAAGCGGGGGAGGGGTGGCGGGAGGGAGCACTACGCCGTTGTTGATTGGCCCGATGCTCCGGTTCGTCCGTCCGCCTGACTGCGGGCCGGGAGGGGTTCTGGCCCATGGGGCGGAGTTTTTTATTTACGCGCCCCGCATGCGACTACTAATGTCTCCATTTGGTGGATACTGATTATTGACAGCTTCTTATGGCAACGAAACCGATTCCGCAAACGGAAATTACGAACTTGGTGCAGGGCTTGCACCGGATGGCCCGCAATCTCTGGTGGACCTGGGATCAGGAAGCGCAGGAGTTATTCCAGGAGCTTTCGCCGCGCGGCTGGACGACGCTCTACCACAATGCGGTCGCCATCTTGCGGGAGGTGTCCGATTACGAACTGCGCGTGCGGCTGCAGGATCCGGCGTTTGCCAACAATGTCCGCTACGTGCTGAAGGATTTTGATGATTACCTGAACGAGAAATACACGTGGGGACGCAAATATGCGCCGGCGCTGCACGAGCATCCAGTGGCGTATTTCTCGGCGGAGTTTGGCTTGCATGAAACCATGCCGATTGCCGCCGGCGGTCTGGGGATGCTGGCGGGCGACCACACCAAGTCGGCGAGCGACCTGGACATCGGGTTTGTCGGGGTCAGCCTGTTCTACCGGGAAGGCTATTTCCAACAGGCAATTGATCACAACAACTGGCAGACGGAATATTATTCCCGGCTGAATCCGGAGAACCTGCCGATGGAGCCCGTCCTGGACGCGAAGGGACAACGCCTGGTCATTCAGGTGCGGATTGCGTTGACCGACGTGAAGTTGTACGCGTGGCGCGTCAACGTCGGCCGGGTGCCGATTTTGCTGCTGGACGCGGATCATCCCGCCAATGAACAACATTTTCGTGATTTGACGCGGCGGGTGTATGGCGGCGACAGCACCACGCGCATCATGCAGGAGATCATTTTGGGGGTGGGCGGAGTGCGGTTGCTGCGCGCCCTGGGGATCGCTCCCTCGACGTTTCACATGAACGAGGGGCACGCCGCGTTTTTGACGGTGGAGTTGATCCGGGAGAAGATGGTGGCGGGCATGACGTATGACGCCGCGTTGAAGGCCTCGACCCGGGAATGTATTTTCACCACGCACACTCCGGTGGAGGCCGGGCACGACCGGTTCAACTCGGAGCTGGTGGCGTACGCGGCGCATGCCTTGAGCGAGCCAATCAAGTTGACGCATGAGCAATTCATGGGGTTGGGCCGGGTGAAGCCTGAAGATCCGCGCGAGCCGTTTTGCATGACGGTGCTGGCGCTGAAAATTTCGCGCGCCGCCAACGCGGTCAGCGAACTGCACGGCCGGGTGAGCCGGGAGATGTGGCACTGCCTGTATCCGCACCGGCCGGTGGACCAGGTGCCGATCGGGCATATCACCAACGGCGTCCACGTGGCCGGCTGGATGAAAGGCACGGTGCGCAAGTTCTGGCGGCAGCGCCTGGTGCATCCCGAGCCGGCCTCGGGAAGCGGCACGACCCGCTTCTGGAAGGCCAAGGCGGGACATGATTGGGCGCGCGAAATCAATTCACCGGAGTTTTGGCAGAAACTGACCGATCCCGATTTTGTGAGTGACGAGGAGTTGTGGGCGTTGCGTTACAAACTGCGGCGTGAGCTGCTGGAATTCACCCGGCGCCGTCTGCTGCTGCAGGCGCAGCGGGTGACGCACGAGGATTTTATCGCCTTTGATTCCCTGCTGAACCCGGACGCGCTGACCATCGGCTTTGCGCGCCGGTTTGCAACCTACAAGCGCGCGCCGCTGATCTTCGAGCAATTCGACAATATCGTAAAGCTGACGCGCGATGCGCGCCGTCCGATCCAGTTCGTGTTCGCCGGCAAGGCCCATCCGCGTGATGATGCCGGGAAGGCGTTCATTCAAAAGATCATCCACCTGAGCAAATACAGCGATTTGAAGGGCAAGCTGGTGTTCATTGAAAATTACGACGTTCACGTGGCGCGGCAGATGGTCTCGGGGTGTGACGTCTGGCTGAACAATCCGCGACGTCCGCTGGAGGCTTCGGGCACGAGCGGGATGAAGGCGGTCTGCCAGGGCTGCCTGAACCTCAGCATTCTCGACGGCTGGTGGCGCGAGGGATACAATGGTGAAAACGGGTTCGCCATTGGCGCGGATTCGAACCCTGCCGACGTCAATGAGCAGGACCGCCTGGACAGCGCGAACCTCTACAAGACCCTGACGGAACAGGTGATTCCAACCTTTTTTGACCGGGATGAAAATGGCATTCCGCACCGGTGGCTGCAGAAGATCCGCAACGCAATGGCCACGCTGGTGGTGCGGTTCAGCACGGACCGGATGGTGCGCGATTACACCGAGAAATACTACCTTGCCAAGTGAGCCGGTCGCGTCGTCGGCCGTGACCGGGCCCGCATGCGCCTCCCGGGTCGGCGGGTCGGGCGGCTGCCGTCGCTCCGCTGCCCCCGCCGGCCGTCGCGCTGCAGGCGGGGAGGGCCGGGCCGCGGGGCCGGATGACGACCTGATTGTTCGAACGGAATTTTGATGCCCACAGATATCAAATCCCTCACCCGGGCGGAACTGGAAGCGCAGTTCACCGCCTGGTCCCTGCCCGGGTACCGCGTGAAGCAGGTCATGGACTGGCTTTATGTGCAGCGCGTCACTTCGTTCGCGGCGATGAGCAATCTGCCGAAGGAACTCCGCGAGCGGCTGGCCCGGGACTACGCGCTGCAGACATTGACACTGGTGCGCAAACAGGGCAGCCGGGATACCACGCAGAAATTCCTCTGGCGGCTGGCCGATCACTCCTTGATTGAGAGCGTGTTGATTCCGGCCAACCCGTCGCTTTACGGCGCGACCAGTGATCGTCACACCCTTTGCCTCTCGACCCAGGTGGGGTGCGCGTACGGGTGCAAATTCTGTGCGAGCGGTTTGCGGGGATGGAAGCGCAATCTGCACGCCCATGAAATGGTGGAACAGGTTCTGGGTGTGGAGCGGTTTTGTGCGGGCGCAACGGGAACGGCCCCGGTCGCCGTGCCGGCGGCTGGTCCGGAGGCGGCGGCGCCCGCCGTCTTGACGCCCCGCAACCCCGCCCGCGCGTTTCCCGCCGACCGGGTGGTGGACAACATCGTTGTCATGGGGATGGGCGAACCGTTCGCGAATTACGACCAGTTGATGCAGGCGCTCCGACTGTTGAACTCACCCTGGGGCGGACGGATCGGGGCCCGCAAGATCACCGTCTCCACCAGCGGGCTGGCCCCGCAAATCCGCCGGTTCGCGGATGAGCCGGAACAGTTTTCCCTGGCCGTCTCGCTGCACGGCGCGACGGATGCGGTGCGTGGCCAGATCATGCCGGTGAACCGGAAGTATCCGCTCAAGGAGTTGGTGGCCGCGCTGGAGTATTATCAGATGAAGCGCGGTCGCCAGATCACCTTTGAATACATTCTCATCGCGGGAATCAATGATGGACGCGAGCAGGTCGGTCCGCTGGCGGCACTGGCCCGGCGGCTGCACGCGAAGGTGAATTTGATCCCCTACAACACCGTGGAGGGACTGGCCTGGCGGCGACCTTCCGACGCGGTCTGTGAACAGTTCTTGCGGTCGCTTAAAGCCCAGAAAGTGGTTTGCACGCTGCGCCGCGAAAAGGGGCACGACATTGACGCGGCCTGCGGGCAGTTGCGGTTGAAAACGGAGCGGGAAGCGGAGGCCGCCCTGTCCTGACGCGCAGGCGGCCCGGGTGGATCCGGGCCGGCTTTTCCGGGCGTTTCCACGGTCTTTGCAGCGGCTGACGCGAACGAGTACTGGGCGCCGCGGGTGAATTCCGGTTTATTACCCCGGTTTCAGGCATGAGCTGGCTTCAGAATTACGATCCGCTCGGGAACGCCGTTCTGTCCACCGGCGTGGCGGCGTTGCCGGTGGTGGTGTTGCTGGCCGCGATTGCGTGGTGGCGGATCCGTGTACATCTGGCGGCGCTGGGCGGCCTGGGGGTGGCGCTGCTGATTGCATTGCTGGTGTATCGAATGCCGCTCGTGGCTGCCGGAGCCACCACCATCTACGGCGCGGCGTTTGGGCTGTTTCCCATCGGCTGGATTATTCTCAACGTAATTTTTCTCTACCAGCTCACCGTGGAACGAGGGCTGTTTGCCACATTGCGCAACAGCCTGGCGCGGGTGGCCCCCGATCCGCGCATTCAACTGATTCTAATCGCCTTTTCCTTTGGGGCGTTCATTGAAGGCATGGCGGGTTTCGGCGCTCCGGTGGCCATCACCGGGGCGATTTTGATTCAGCTCGGGTTCAAGCCCTTGCAAGCCTCCGGCCTGGCGCTCATTGCCAACACCGCGCCCGTGGCGTTCGGTTCGCTGGGCATCCCCATCACCACGCTGGAAGCCGTCTCGGGTCTGGATGCCCGCCTGGTTTCCGCGATGGTCGGGCGGCAATTGCCGTTCTTTTCCCTGATCATTCCGTTTTGGATCGTTGCGGCATTTGCCGGATGGCGCGGTCTGTGGGGGGTATGGCCAGCGGCCCTGGTGGCCGGAGCTGCGTTTGCCCTCCCCCAATTTCTCGTTTCGAATTTTCACGGCCCCTGGCTGGTGGACATCATCTCCGGCGCCTGTTCCATTGGGGCGACCGTCTGGTGGTTGCGAGTATGGCGGCCGAAGGAAATCATGCGCCTGCCAGGAGCGCCAGCGGTCGCGTCGTCAGCGCCAGCGGCGGCCGTGCCCCGCGCGGAAGTGGCGCGGGCCTGGTTGCCGTGGGTGGTGCTCACGGCGTTTCTGCTGCTCTGGGGAACGCCGCAGGTGAAAACGTGGCTGGACCGGGTGGTGCCGATGAAGTTTGCGGTGCCTGGTCTGCACCGGGTGGTTTCACGTGTGCCTCCGGTGGCCCCTCCGGACGCCGAACCCGAGGCGGCGATCTTCAGCCTGAACCTGGGGTCCGCCACCGGCACGGGTATTCTGGTCGCAGCCATTGTTTCCGGCCTGCTGATGGGGTACTCGCCCCGCCGCCTGATCTGGCAGTACGGACGCACCGGCTGGCACATCCGATATTCCCTGTTGACGATCGCCGCGATGCTCGCCCTGGGGAATGTGACCAAGTATTCCGGCACCGACGCCACGCTGGGATTGGCCTTGTCGCGCACCGGCGTTTTGTATCCTTTTTTCGGCACGTTGCTCGGCTGGCTGGGGGTGGCGTTGACCGGATCGGACACCGCTTCCAACGTGCTGTTCGGCAGCCTGCAACGCATTACCGCCGAACAGACCGGAGTAAGTGCCGTGCTAATGGGCGCCGCGAACAGCGCGGGTGGCGTGATGGGCAAAATGGTGGACGCCCAAAGCATCGTCGTTGCCAGCACCGCGACGAACTGGTTTGGTCACGAGGGCCAGATTCTACGGTTTGTTTTTCTCCACAGCCTGGTGCTGGCGGTTCTGATGGGGCTGCTGGTGCTGCTGCAGGCCTACGTGGCGCCGTTCACCGGCATGGTGGTGCACTGACCTGGTCAGTTCAGGCGAAACGTGCCGTCCGAGGCGCGCAGGGAGAGTGTTGCGGGGAGGTGTTGTGGATTGATCCGGACCAACACCCGGTGTACGCCGGCGCTCAAGTCGGCAATGGATTGTCCTGGACCACCGATCCGCCGGGAGTCCACCCACAACTCGCCCGCACCGGCCTGCAGCTGGAACGTCACCTTCCCGGCCTGGGGCAAGGTCAAATCCACCGCTGCCACCACTTCCAGGAGACCGGCCCACTTCTGTTTCTGGTGCGCCGCAACCAGGGCGTCCTGGTTCAGCCGGCCGTCCGTCAGCGTATAAGCCGGCCACCACATTTTGTCCGTCAAGGGCGCGGTCCACATGCGACCGCTCTGGTTGTTTTGCTGGTCCGTGGGCAGGACTGGATAAATCCACCAGCGGCGGGCCACGCCGCCGGGGCTGGCATCAAAGTCTCCCGGCTTGCCCAGTTGCGCGAGAAAGGCGATCAGATCGGCCTGTTCCGCAGCCGACAGGGGATCGAGCAACCCGCTGGGCATGAGTGAAAGGGTTCCGTTTTGCCGGTGTTCGATATTGCGTTTGGCGATATGCACCTCGGCATTCTGCAGGTTGCGCAGCACCACTTCCTCTGGTGTCTCTCTGGCGAGGGTGCCGGTGAGGCTTTGCCCATCGGTCGTATCAATGTTTACTGCGGCGTAACCTTCCTTGATCCTGGCGCTGGGCAGCACCAGGGATTCGACCAGATAATCCAGCGGCGCACTGGCGCCGATGCTGGTCAGGTCCGGTCCCACCTGTCCGCCGGCCCCGCCAATGGCATGGCAGGTCATGCAGGCAAGATCTGGGCGGCGATAAATCATTTCGCCCCGGTGCGGATTGCCTTGGGCCGCAGCCTGGGCCGCCAGTTCCCGGATTGCGGCATCGTTCAGGGCCGCAGTGTCCAGGGACAGCCCTCCGGCCGTGGCGAAGGCGGCAGCCAGCTCCACATCGTTGCGTCCGCCTTCCCGGGCGGCTTTCGTGCCTGCGGTTGCGACTGCGGATGGCAGGTGGACACCGGGCAACGCGGCGCGCAAAGCGGCTGCCGCCCCCTTGTTGGTGAGGAGTTCCCGCCAAAGTGCGAGGGCGGTGGCTTCATCGGAAATCGTGGCCGCCATTTCCAGGATCCGCGGCAGGGCGGCCTTCAGGTCAATTGCCGCCAGCGCGGCGGCAGCCGCGCGGCGCACGTCGGCCGGTTGATCCTGAGCGGTGAGCGTCAGCAAGGCAGGGGTGGCGGACTGGCCCAGTTGCCGTAACGCCTTGAACGCGGCGGTGCGCAGCGCGGG
>Ga0209200_1003417_pt1 | contig 13634 bp, 6 predicted proteins | sample AD_UKC033_MetaG_FD_184406 | JGI IMG/M metagenome (GOLD analysis project Ga0209200, IMG submission 184406) | Active sludge microbial communities of municipal wastewater-treating anaerobic digesters from USA - AD_UKC033_MetaG (SPAdes) (version 2) | ecosystem: Engineered > Bioreactor > Anaerobic >...
ATTGCTGACTGTTTCTGGATAAGTGGAGCTGCATTTATGATTAAATCCGAGCTGTTTTTTAAAGCCGGTGGTTTTGATGACAAGTTCTTTGCTCATCAGGAAGAAATAGATTTGTGCTGGAGAATACAGAATTTAGGCTACCGAGTGGTTATTCAACCCGAAAGTACTGTTTATCACATTGGAGGTGGTACTTTGCCAAAATCAAATCCTTTTAAGACATTTTTGAACTTTAGGAATAATCTTTTCCTAATTGAAAAGAATATACCTAGATATAAAAGAAATAAAGTAAAATTTGTCAGATTATTTACCGATCAGATTGCTTTGTACAGAATGATTTTTCAAGGTAATTTTGCTGAAGCATTTGCAATAATAAAAGCATATTTTCATTTTTGGTATTATTCAAAACAAATGAGTAAGCAACGCAAAATTATTAAGCCAAAGTCTGTAAAATACCTCAAGGGATATTATAATCATAGCATAGTAAAAGATTTTTTTCTGATGAAGAAAAAGAAATTCAGCGACCTGAATTTTGATCAATAAGAGCTTGAAATTCTGACAAAACCATTGCAGTTGCACCCCAAACAATTTTATTATTAAGCATATAACAAGGAGCATTTATTTCCATTTCTCTGACAGTTATCTTTTTGGATGTTTCAGAATTTAATAGTTCGAACAAATCAGCTATAAAAATATTTTTTACTTCCTCTGGACACATTTTAAATTTGGGTACAAAATCAATTGAACAAATAACAGGAGTTACCGAATAGCCACTAATTGGAATTTGTACCGGAGTTAAACTGCCGATATAATTACTTCTATCTATTTTAACGCCTATTTCTTCTTCTGCCTCCCTTATTGCTGTTTCAATAATATCTGCATCGGTTTTTTCCTTTTTGCCCCCCGGAAAAGCTATTTGTCCAGAATGAGGACCAGCATCAGGCATACGTTCAATTAAAACAGTCTTGTGAATTCCTTGTTGTTCAAAAATCAAAATTAAAACCGCTGCTTCATTTAAAACTACTTCATAATTAAAATACTCCGGTTGATTTTTCGGGAACTCGGGAATCATTCTTTTTTGAGCTTCAACACCGGGTAAAGGTTTTTGAAGAGCAGACTCTAAGAATCCCTCAATTGAAATTATATTAAAACCTAAAGACACCAAACTATATATTTAAATATTTTACAACAAAATTAAGTAAAGTTTATAGAAAGTCATTCATTGTAAGAAATTTTATTTGATACTTACAAAAACAATAAGTGTCTTTTTTTTATTATTTTTGCTTTAAGACTAACTGTAAATTTAGTAATCATGAAAAATCAAGGAGCTCTTATTTTTGTAATTTGTTGTCTAACAGTATTATCAAATACAGCTTTTTGCCAATGCGACTGTTATGGGGAATGGGAATATGTTCCAAATAGTGGAACGATGTTTACTAATGTATTTGAAAACGACTTCGAATATGAATATATGGAAAAACTGACAATCAATGAAAATTTGCCAAATATACTAATTGAAAAAGATGTCATATATTGTGATTATTATGTTGTAGGAGAATACAATAGTGAAACAGGATGGGAAATGTCAAGAACTCCCAAATATGAAGATGGATTTATGTTTCTTGATGGGAACAACAACAGAATTGCTCCTTCTTCTGGGTACAACTGTTTTAAAAGAATTGGTAGTGTTCAACTTTATCCCAATAATTACAAAAATATATACAAATCGCTTGATGTACTAGGCAGACTAAAAGAAGACACGAGATTTATTTCAAATTGTGATGAATATACCACTCCTAACGTGCTTAGTTATTTTAACTGCTGCACAGGAGACTATATAATTATAGATAATTATGGCAATGGTAGTGGAGAAATAAAATATTTCAAATATGTAAAAAAAGGTGAACAGGTTAAGAGTTCTTACGCAATTAAAGCAGGTTCCAATCCGAAAGAGATTAAAACAGATGGTAAATCAACCACAGAAATTAATGCTCAGCTTTATGAATTTATTGATGGGGTTGAAAGCTCCGGCAAACCGGTTTCGGGGAAAGTTCTAAATTTTCAAATACTTGACCAGTATGGCAAAACTCCGGGGAGCTTATCTGCTTCAACTGCTATTACCGATGAAAATGGAATTGCAAAAGTTATTTATAAATCCCCTGATGCGGCTAGAATAGAAGATTCGCTACATTTAATTAACACAGCTACAATTAAAGTCAGTCAAAATGATTTTAACATAGAAGATATTGTTTACATTAATTTTGTTTCGGATCGGGCCAAAGTGTTTGTTGAGCCTTCTAACGGTTTGATTTCAAGTTATGGCATTGTACCTCCCGATAAAAGATATCCCGCAAAAATCAGAGTGTATTTTGAAAATGAAAATCTCGAACCCAAAACAAATGCAGAAGTTTATGCTGAAATAAAAGGAGAAAAAACTGTTGGTAAATTAAGGGCAAAAAACGGAACAGAATCTAACAAGCTAACTCTTAGTACTGACAATTCAGGTTTCGTTGAGTTTTACTATTTCTATTCATTAAATGAAGTTTCTGATAATCATATTATTGAGGAGATTGAGATTAAAACGACAGATATGGTAAAACCCGTAACAGCGAAAATTTCGATTGGATTAAATCTGGTAATAGAAAAACTCGAAAATAAATATGAGGGAAAAGGAGTAATAAATGCAGGTGAACAGATTCCGATTATGATAAAAATAAAAGATATTTGGAATCCCGACGCAGATCTGAGCGAAATTATAAATTACTGGGGAATTGGAGGAGATCATGGTAATGACAAGCTTTACTTATATCTGGAAATTAAAAATAATTCATACATACCTGAATATTTAATGGATTATTTAAGAGAAAGCCGTTTTCCGGAAAAGCCTTTTAAAGACAAGGTTGAAGTAAGAAGTTTCAAAGATAAGAAAGAGTATAATATTCTATGGATATCCGAATCATCTTTAAACAAATACGGCTATCCAGTTGTAACACCATCTGCAACAGGCAATCACTATTATGAAGCTGAAATAAAGCTTACAGATCAAAATGGGCAAGAAATACTCAATACAAAGAATTCTTTAAAGAAGTCTTATTTTAATCTTACAACCGGACTAGCAGCCGATGCAATTTATATTTATTTTATTCAAAATCCTTTAAAACCACAGACACGGGAAGCAGAGGTTTTTGCATATGCTCTAAACTTAATGGGTATGGGTACATTAATTTCTGTTGTTGACGCAATGGATGCAATAAACAAAGGAGATACAGATGCCCTGTATAATACAATTTTTTCAGAAATAAAGTCATACTTTTTTGATTTAGCGAAAGATAAATCTCCCGATTTTAAAATAACTATGGATGCTTATTCCAGAATTTGCATTGCTGAAAATATTGTTGAAGAAATGAAAAGGTATGTAAAAGACATAGACAAGGATTATGATAAACTATTGAGCAGACTAGTCACAAGTTTTGATGGAAAAACCGAACAATTAATAATATTAAAAGGTAACGGAAATCAAAAACTCAGTATATTAGATAATACGGATAAAGGAGAAGAAGGCGTTAACCTTTTTAAAGGGAAAATTAATATTAAAATAGACGGCGTTGATGACAAAACAAAAGAAAATGTATCTAAAATAATCAAGCCAAAAGATAAGTTTATTGAAGTGCCTGCTTATGAGAACAAACTCTATTACGATAATGAAAAAAGGATTAGTTCTTTAAAAAGTGGAAACCATTCATTCTATATTATTCCTACCGGTATGGAATACCAAATTGAAAATACTGATCAACAAAATGTATATTAAATTATTGTTTTTAAAATTAGACACTCAGAATAAAAGCAAACTAAATGAATCCATGACTCACTAGTTTAAACGATAGTTTATTTTCTCACCTTTCTTATAAAATCTTCTACTTCGGGTACTCCACCCTGATACACCAGATAACCATTATATGGTTCACGTTCTGTAATTTCATCATTTATCGGCGTAAGCATAAGCTTCTTGACTTCTTCCGGATCATCCGTTTGTCCTAATGCCCAACTTAATTTTATATATCCTACTTCGGGTAACATATTACCGGCAGGAATAATGCCCATCGCCATCATATCACGACCTGTATCATATACGTACATTTGCACATATCCCCAAATCGTTTGCAGTGTCATATACATATGAACTCCCGCAGCATGTGCACGTCTTATAGCCGGATAAATTTCCTTGTTAACGTGACCTAATCCTGTTCCGACAATAATAATTCCCTTGTATCCTGCATCTACTATAGCATCAATTACGTCCGGCTTCATTCCTGTATAATAATATACCATCGTAACTTTGTCGCTGAAATATGGTTTAATAATTACATTTCTGTCGTTACGCCGCTTATTGTAATCTTTCTTTATTGGAGTTACCCCTTTTGTTGTAACCATTGCTACAGGGGTGTCGCCAATTGTTCTGAAGGTAGAACGATATGATGAGTGCATTTTTCTTACTCTTGTTCCTTTGTGTAACAAACCATACTCATCAGAAGTAGGCCCAAACATACAAACCAGCACTTCGGCAATATCAGAAGTCCCAGCAGTTTTCATTGCATGCTGCAGGTTTAATGCTGCATCGGAGCTTGGGCGATCTGACGAACGCTGTGAACCCACAAGTACAACAGGTACAGGTAAGTTTTGACACATAAATGTCAACACTGCTCCCGTGTGATGAAGGGTATCTGTGCCATGACCAATAACGATACCATCAATTCCATTTTCAATTTCTCTGCCTATCGCTTTTGCCAGTTCAATATATTGCTGTGGACCCATGTTCTCACTAAAAACAGCAAAAATCTTTTCAGTATCAAGATTACAGATATCTGCAAGCTCGGGCACTGCCCCGTACAATTCACCGGGTGAAAAAGCAGGAATTACTGCACCTGTTCTGTAATCAAGTCTTGATGCAATTGTTCCACCCGTTCCAAATAGTTTAACATGAGGCAATCCTTCGGTATATGGAAACTGCTTTTCGGGAATTGCATAATTGGCTTTTTTATAGCCAACTTCTTTCATGTCAATAATTGTATTTATATCTATTCCGATATTATAACCGGTAATAACCTTCATCACAATATGCTCATCATCATCATTAGAAGACCTCGGCAAAATTGTACCTTTAAATTCGCCCCTGGTTGTATTCATTTCTGCCTGTCCCCAAACACGAACATTAAATTTTTTCAACACGTCAAGAGAACGTCCTTTATACCCCTGAAAAAAATCTGTATTCTCCATTATAAAATATATTTCAATTATTTAATACTATTTTCAACCAATGATTTCAATTCTGACAAATTAATATTACCTATTGCCAATGGTCTGATCTTGCCCATAACCCAATCTGTTTTGTTTTTTGGAGTATTAACTCTTGCTTCTTTATCAAATTCAGAACTTAAAACTTTTATCTTCGAAATCAAATCTTCCTTACTATACTTTTTAAAGTTTATTGTTTTAAGAACAGATTCAAAATCTTTTTCAGGATATTGATATACTTCAGGTAACATCATTTCACCCAAAGGACTTTGGAAGTTATTTTTCAAGCAGAATTGAATCATTTCTACAATCCTGGCATATGTAAAACCTTTTGCTTGATTGTAATGTCCTTCAACAAATTTCAGATTATGTCCGAACAATACTCCCGCCTTTTTTGGATCTGCACCGGACTCTATTGCTTGTTTGATATATGGAAATAAATTCTTACTTAGCAAATAATGATAAGTGTCTTCCGGAATTCCCCAAGCTATAAATTGTGCAAGTCTATCCGAAATGTCATCCGGTATATTTTTACCTAAATTATCAATATGCTCTTTTGTCAATGGAATAGGCATTGAGTCGGTATCAGGATACATTCTGTCAGCACCCGGAAGTACACGTTCAAAAATAGTTGTGCCGTTTTCGAATGATTTTCTGGTTTCATTCGGAACACATTGAAAAGCCATTTTACATCTCTCTTCAATAGTTTCAAGAGCGCAGGCAATGTCAGCTTCAGGTCCCCAGAAAACTATAATTGCATCTTTTTCGTCATTAAAAGACAAATGCTTTTTAATAACGCTGTAATCTGCTTCGGTCAATACCTGCTCTTTCATTTCCGAATGAATCATATTTGGTTTTTCGATACAGGCAATAACCTTAAGTCTGTCTGAAATTTCTTGAGCAAACATTATATCAGGCTGGTTAAACCAAGATAATATTCCTTTAAAATCTTTAAGATTTACCGCGAGAATTTTATATCCGTTATCTTTTGCATATTTAATGGCCGGATAATTATTAGTAAATTCATTTAAATCCAAATAAGCATACTCAATTTTCCATGCATCAATATCCTTAACCCTATTTAATAGTTCGTCTTTCATTCTAAGCAAAGACCACTGTCTGTAACACTCATTATGAGTCAGTTCAGGAATCCAGTTAGTATGAGCAACACCTTTTATCTCAACTCTTGTTCCACCTTTACAACTAACATTTACATCCTCACGCCCTGCTCCCATTCCTGTTCTAACTTTTCCTGTAGAACGATTCAAAAAGCGTATATAATCGCAGGCTTCTTTAACCTCATCGGGGTTAACCATATCGGGATAAGTAACGGTTTCAATTAATGGCATACCAAGACGATCAGTTTTATAAATCCTTCGGTGACCGATATCACTAATTTCGCGGCACGAGTCCTCTTCGATACTTAATTGTATTAGTCTGACAACTTTATTTTTAAGTTGGATTTCTCCCTCCACACCAAGAATTGCAGTACGTTGAAAACCGGTTGGGATACTTCCGTCAAGATATTGTTTTCTTGTTATATGAACTTCTCCAACAACATTAAATTTACTTAAAATCGTAATTTCAAGTGCGATATCCAATGCTTCTCTGTTTATTAAAAAAGGAGGAGTATCATCAACCTCATAAGTACAGGCATTTTCGTTATTTATACGATATACGATTTCCTTTTTTGTTTTAAACTCCATTAGTGCAGTACCATCATACTCGCCCAATTCACTCAAAGTCGGACGCATGTGTCTAATAACTTCTGCATCATATTCGTCATCTCCATGAAAAATTCCGGCAGGACAATGACAAAATAGTTTTTTCTTTGTTAATAATTGCTGGTGCACTTCTAGTCCCGACATAAACCCGATACGATTGTAATCGTCCTGTGTAGCTTCTTTCCGCGGTACATACCCAATCTTCTTCATTGTTGCAAGATAGTTGCTGTAAGGATCAAACTGATTTTTCATTATTTAGAAAAGTTTTAAAAATTAAAAGTCCCAAATTTATATTTTGTTTAGGATAAAAACAAAATATATTTTTCAACCGTCAAATTATAATACAATTTGAAATAGACAATATATATACTCATATCTTAAAGTTGTTAAATTCTTCAATTGATTGAAGATTTTAATATCTTTTCCGTTTTATTGCTGGACTTTACAACCCCGTTTACAGATTTCAAATCAGCCAAATGGCATATTTAGGACTCAATACTCAAAACCTACTCAACTTCGTGTTTTGAATAATTATATCCGGCTTTTTCGTATCTGATAAGCATAAGTTGAAGTCGTTTTTTAAAATCTGCATACGAAGTATCTCGATTGATCCCGACTTGTCCCTTCGAATTTTAGCACAGCCTTAAGTGCTTGAATATCTGCAATATACAAATTAAAACATGTGTTTTTGTCACACTAAGGCAGTTCTTGAAAAATATTTCAAGTAAATAATAGCTGGTCAACAGCTAACAAAATTCGCTTCATTTATTTATATCAAACTTTTTTTCTTAACAAAAAAAGTTACAAAAAAGTCAAGGCAAACCGATGCTGCCCAACGCACCTCGAGACGAAACAAAAGAATTGTAAGTCGACCTTGACCTAAAACAAATGCCATTCCCCTTTGGCCAGTACTCAAATATTTGTTTTAGAGAACGACACCGATTGTAAATTTGTAAAAGTCTAATCTTCGCATTTATATTGCTCGATTATACTTAACAAATTTATCATCGGCACTTTACATGTCGGCTCGACACAATTCTAATTGTTTCGCTCTCACCGCTTGAGCTGCCCGCCGTTTTGCCCGGCCATCCCGCGGAGCATTGAATACTGTTTTGTCGCTTTACAATTCTGATTTTAAAAAAATTAACGCACTAATTGGGACAAGTCTGGAGAGACCTTAATTTGTCGCACTAATCCGGACAAGTCAGGATATTTACTTATATCTTAAAATTGTTAATTTCTCCAATTGATTGAAGATTTTAATGGTTTTTGGTTAAAAACTCGTGGTAGTTTTACTAGTGATAGCATTTCCTTCAGTATCAGGATAAATGGTTTATTAAACACTATTGACGAATAACCTACTCAACTTCGTGTTTGGCAAAATTATATCCGGCTTTTTCGTATCTGATAAACATGTGTTGAAGCCTTTTTTTAAATTCGACATACGTAGTATCCCGATTGTTTGACCAGGCAACTTCGCTTAATGCAGCGATTCTCGGTAAGACCATGTACTGAATATGACCAATATCCAGAATATATTCTGTCCAGACATTTGCCTGAACTCCAATAATATGACTGGCTTCTTCTGCACTAAGCGAATCGGGAACCGGCTCCCACAAATAAATTTTCTCACAATTGGTAAAGCCACCTATAGCTAAAGGTTCATTTTCATGATCTTCGTTCTGATAATGATCAAAATAGCAGTATTCACCCGGAGTTAATATAGCATCATGTCCCATTTTTGCAGCCGACACGCCACCCGATGTTCCCCGCCACGACATTACAGTAGCATTTGGAGCAAGACCTCCTTCTAAAATCTCGTCCCAGCCAATTATCTTCTTTCCTTTTGAGTTTATATATTTCTCCATCCGTTGTATAAAATAGCTCTGCAACTCATGTTCATCAGCCAAACCTTCTTTCCGGATTCTACTTTGACATTTTGGACAATTTTCCCATCTGACTTTTGGACATTCGTCTCCACCAATATGGATATATGGTGAGTTTGGAAACAACAAACAAACCTCATCAATAACTTTCTCCATAAATTCAAAGGTTTTATCATTCCCGGCACAAAAAACATCATCAAAAACGCCCCAGGTTGTTCCTACTTCGTATGGGCCTCCCGTGCATCCAAGTTCGGGATATGCAGCCAAAGCAGCAAGTGCATGTCCGGGCATTTCAATTTCTGGAATTACTGTAATAAATCTATCCTCAGCATACTGAACAATTTCGCGGATTTGATCCTGAGTATAATATCCACCATAAGGCTGACCGTCGTATTCTCCCCAGTTCTTCTTAATGACTGTCTCTTTACGCATTGAAGATATTTTAGTCAGTTCAGGAAAAGCCTTTATCTCAACTCTCCAGCCCTGATCATCAGTAAGATGCCAGTGAAATGTGTTGAACTTGTGCATCGCCAATATATCAATATATGTTTTTACGTCCTCAACAGAAAAGAAATGGCGGCATACATCAAGGTGCATTCCACGATACCTGAATCGTGGCGAATCTTGAATTTCAATATAAGGCAAAATGATTTCATCTATTGGTTCACCAGCTTCAAGTGCTGAGGCAAAAAGTTGTCTCAAAGTCTGAAAACCATAAAACAAACCGGCATATCCGGGCGACACAATTTCAATTCCGTTTTTATTAATTCGCAAATTATACGACTCGGGATTTCCCTCGCCTGCCATAGTAAAAAATATGTTTGTCCCCGATTGTTGCTTCTCCGGGACATCATCCACCTTAAAGGATTTTCCCAGATAATCCATCACATATCTTTTTATTTTTCCGGCATCAACACAGTTTTCGTTAATTATTATATAAATTTCATCCCCGACAACCAACTCACCATTGTTAAAACTTAATTCAGACGGTTTGGGAATAATATTGTTTTCAAACGAATACTTTTGCTTATTTTTGCATGAAAACAAAACTGATGAAACAAGTAAAAACAAAATAATAGATTTTCTCATATGAAATATTTAAATAATACCTCTTCAAAAATAGTAATAATTACATCAATTGTTATTTTGTCCGGATTATTTTCTTGTAACCAAAAATCAACTCGAAAGAAAATAAACCTAAATGAAGGTTGGGAGTTTTATTATGAGAAAACAAACAAGTGGTATCCGGCAACTGTTCCCGGAAATATTCACACAGATCTTTTTGCAAACAATTTAATTTCTGATCCTTATTATAGTTCAAATTCTGACAGCCTTGCATGGATTTCCCAAACTGAATGGAAGTACAGACAAGAATTCGATCTCTCGCCTGATTTTATTAATAGAAATCTTGAGCTTGTTTTTGATGGAATAGATACACATTCTGAAGTATTCCTGAATGGTAATAAAATTGGTGAAACAAGCAATATGTTCAGGCAATGGGTTTTTGTCATAAATGATTCAATTAGAAAAAAACAAAACAATCTGATCGAGGTTGTTTTTCATCCTTCTACAAAATATAATTCCGAAAAACAAAATACTGGAATTTATTCTATTCCCGACAACCGTGTACATACACGAAAAGCACAATATCAGTATGGTTGGGATTTCGCTCCTAATATGGAAACTTGTGGCATTTATAAAGATGTGTACATAAACTCATGGGAAAAACTCAGAATAAAAAATATATGTGTAGAACAGAAACTGATCACAGACACTGCTGCAATTCTGGTGGCATATATTGAACTGGAATCAGAAAACTTTTATAACGGAGATGTGAAAATTACTAGTCCAAATCATGAATTTGACAGCCTGAACAAAAAGCTCGAAATAAATGAAGGAAACCAAATCTATCCTGTTGAGTTTTGCATAAAACGACCCGAATTATGGTGGTGTAACGGATATGGCAACCAAAAATTATATGAAATAAAAATTGAAGTTAGTACAAAATTTAGGGTTGAAACCAAGACAATAAAAACTGGTATTCGAAAAATTGAATTATGCACAAATACCGACAAAGATGGACAAGAGTTTTATTTTATATTAAATGGACAACCCATTTTTGCGAGAGGGGCTAACTGGGTCCCGGCAGAGTATTTTAATGGCTCAAATAATGATGCAAAATACAATGAATTGCTAAGTCTGGCCAAAGATGCAAACTTTAATATGCTACGTGTCTGGGGTGGTGGAATATACGAGAACGATTATTTCTATTATTTATGCGATTCGCTGGGAATAATGGTATGGCAGGATTTAATGTTCGCCTGTGCAATGTATCCCCTTGATAATGAAATGATTGAAAACATAAAAGAAGAAATAAAATATCAGACCACAAGACTTTACAATCATCCTTCAATCGTTTTGTATTGTGGTAATAATGAGATTAGTAACGGATGGTTTGACTGGGGCTGGCAAAGACAATTTAAAATTAGTAAAGAAGATTCTGTAAAAATCTGGAAAGACTATGATAATCTTTTTCATAGGATTATCCCTGATGCTATTTCAAAAATTGACAAATCACGGACATATATTCCAAGTTCGCCTTATTTTGGTTGGGGAAATCCCGAATCTCTTACTCATGGTGACTCACACTACTGGGGAGTATGGTGGGGCGAAGAAAACTTTGATACGTATTTTGATAAAACAGGCAGGTTTATGAGTGAATATGGGTTTCAATCTTTTCCTGAAATTAACTCACTATTAAAGTTCATCCCCAAAGACTCGCTTTACAGGTATTCATACCCGCTAAAGAATCATCAAAAACACAAAAAAGGTTTTTACTTAATCAGTAAATATATGGAAAAAGCTTATCCGGTTCCGGAACACTTTGAAGATTATGTTTATCTGACTCAAATAGTCCAGGCAGAAGGAGTTCAGAAAGCATTTGACGCCCATAATTCTACAATTCCCTACTGTATGGGAACTCTTTTCTGGCAGTTTAATGATTGTTGGCCTGCAATATCATGGTCAGCTGTTGACTATTATAACCAGCCCAAAGCTTTATATTATTTTGCGAAAAGATCATTCGAAAATATTTTTATTTCTGCATTTGAGCATAAAAATTCATTCATGATTAATATTGTCAATCATAATAATTACAGTTTTAATACAAAATTAATTATTTCAATTAATGACTTTTGGGGAAAGGAGATAATGACAGATTCTACAGTTCTAATTGCAGATTTATTGACAGCTACACCGGTATCTTTCGAAAGTAATATTATTGACACAATAGCAAAATATAGAAATACTTCGTACATAAACTTAAAACTCATTGACAATAATAGTGAAAAACAAATATGTTCCAGAGTTGTGGTAACAGGAAAAAATTTCAATCTTTTGTTACCTAGTGAGGATATAGTTTATAACTCAAAATTAAACAAGGATTTCTGGGAAATAACAATTACAAGCAAAGTTTTTGTGAAAAACCTTTATGTTAGTTCTAAAAACATAAAGGGAAACTTTTCTGATAATTATTTTGATTTACTACCCGGCGAAAAGAAAACAATAAAATTCTTCTCTTCAGAAAAAGTTAATAAACTAAATTTAGAATTCGCTTCAATGAACAAAATAATTAATGATATTATTCTGATGGAAAATATTAAAAATGAAGAAGAAAATTTGATTATTGAAGAATAAATATTACAAAGACCTACTATTTTTTAATTGAATTTATAAATTTCGATTTTGTAAGCATCATTTTTAGCTTCAATCCTAATCTTATAGAATAATTTTTCTCAAGATTAATCACTTTAGACTTTTTGAGTTTAACTGCATTTAAAAGTCTGATTTTTGCATTAATATTATTTGCTTTAATATTATCCTGATTTGCACCATCCTTGTCGCCAAGCTTTTCTTTGGCATTAGCTCTTAAAATAAATGCATCTGCGTATTCGTCATTATAATAAAGGCTTTTATCACAATAAGCTACAACTTTTTTATATTTTTTCTTAGTAAAATATAATTCTGCCATACCGTAATATGCATATTCGTATTTCTCGTTAAGTTTTAAAGCGTATTTATAAGAATCAAAAGCCTCATCATACTTGTTCATATTTTGATAGCAATACCCCAAAAGATAGCTAACTTCAGGCATATCCGGTAATTGATCATCAACAGCCATAAAAACAGATAAGGCATCAGAATATTTTTGGTCAATAAGGTATTTTTCGCCCTCTTCAAGTAAAACTGCAAGCATTTCGTCTGAGTTGTATTCTTTAATTTCCTGCCATTTTGCCAAATCGAATCTTTGTACAGGTTTTAAGTCCTGTATAACCTGACATGGAATTGCAAAATTCAGGTTTTGTCCATTAATAAACTGATAAGTAGCCACACCAATAACTTCGCCTTTCATATTCATCACAGGTGAACCACTTGAGCCCGGAGAAATTGGTGCAGTAATTTGTATAACTTTTCCATAATCAGGATCTACCCTAACTGCCGAGACTATTCCATCCGAAACGGTTTGGTCAAGCCCTCTGGGATTGCCAATAACAAAAACACCAGAGCCAATTTCGGGGACATCTGTCGTGATTTTTATAAACTTATTATTATCGGGCATTTTTAAGGATAACATCACTATATCTGAGTTATAATTATGAGCCAGAACTTTGTCAACCTTATAAGAATTTCCTTCAAAAGTTTTAATCTCAGCAGACCATGCATCTTCCATTACATG
>Ga0209200_1003424_pt1 | contig 13620 bp, 14 predicted proteins | sample AD_UKC033_MetaG_FD_184406 | JGI IMG/M metagenome (GOLD analysis project Ga0209200, IMG submission 184406) | Active sludge microbial communities of municipal wastewater-treating anaerobic digesters from USA - AD_UKC033_MetaG (SPAdes) (version 2) | ecosystem: Engineered > Bioreactor > Anaerobic >...
TCCAGGACCTGTGTCCCAATGCCATTCCCCTGTAAGGCAGGGGAGACATATAATTTGTGGATCATCATTCGCGGTTGTCCTCTATAGTTGATTTCATAGGAGGCAAAACCCACTTGGATTCCTTCAGATTCTGCCAGCAGGTATACATGCCCGTTTTCATTCATCTGGCTTTGGATGGTATGCCTGCTGAATAGCTTTTCCAGGAGATAGTGGACCTGTTCCATCGGCATCAGGGTCCCGTAGGTGACCGGCCAGGTTTCAAAAGCAATGTTCCGGATCTTTTGCCAGTCTTCCATTCCGGCCTTTTTAATGTCGATCATCGGGTTAAAATCATCGGGATGGGTCCAAATTAGAAAAATAATTCGACCGCCTGCAATATTTAAAAGGCTCAAGGACTCACATTCTCATGCGTCTCTGCTTTTTTCCTGATGCCAATCAATAACAACCATAAGGTGATGGCCAATTCTCCGAAAAAAAACGGGAAGGCCCAAACGCGCATCTGGGCTTTGTACGACGGAAAGAGTAAAAGGGTAAACCATTCCAGTATATAGGCCAGTCCGTTGAGCATCAGAAAAAGGCCGAGGATCCGGGGAATAAAACCCGACTTCCAGACCAGCCAGGCAAAGGGGAAAAGCCAAAGCCCCCAAAAGAATTCTAAAGAAAGGGTTCCCTGCTTGCCGATCTCCAATAGGATCAGGGCCACTTGCTCCTGCTTCCCTGGTTCCAGGAATTTAAGCGCTTCTCCCTTCAGGATCATCAGCGAGGTGAGTGGAAATACCTCGAGCACGAATCCAATGGGGATTTGCAGGACGATCAGGATCACCATGAGCCTGGCTTGCTTGCTGTCAACCGGCTCAAACAAACGGTACAAGGCCAATACAACGAAAAGAAATAACAGTCCACTGATCATCCCGTTGACCAAACCGGTCCGGAACAAAAATTCATTGGCCAGGATGTTTTTGGCTGTGGTCGCGGCATCCCCGCCCTGTGGAATTTTGGAAGGAAGATAAATCAGGCCGTAAAGTCCCGAAAAGACCAGGAAAAGATAAAGGAGGCCAGCCAGCCTGGCTTTTCTTTTTAATGCAATGCCATTGAAGTCCATGACCAAGGCCTGCATTTATTTATTTCCGGAAAATTTATCCATGGGACCGGGATGATCTTCACGGATGAGTTTTTGGACCAGCTTTTCCGCCACTTTTTTTCCCAATTCCCGGGCGGCTTCATTGTCGCTGCGGAAATGAATGCCCGCCTGGAAGCGGGACTCGGCAGCCTCTGCTGCTTTTTTCCAATAACGTTCCTTTTCTTCCGGAAAAAAATAAGACATCAGGCCGGCCTCTACTGCCGTGATGGCCGCATGTCCGGACGGGTAGCCGGGAAAAGGCGGAGTCACCAGGATGGCCGGACTGAAAGTGGTATCATATTGATTGGGCCGTATGCCCCAATAGGTGTACTTGGCATCCCAACAGGCTACAAAACCATCGTAGAGTCCTACACCCATCGCCGCATGGATATAAGCGGCCAGGGGTGGGTTGAGGTGCAGGTTGTATTCGAATATTTTTTTCTTCAGTTCCTCCGCAAACCAATCCGCATTGGCCCATTGAAAGGCATTGCTGAGGGAACGGAAGTTTTGTTTGTAATGCCTCAGCTCTTCCATCTCTTTGGCATAATCCGGCGGAGGACCCGGACGAAACTCGTCCGGCCCGGAGAGGACTACTGTTTTGTTTTTGCCCGCCATAGGCAGAAGGGCGAATCTCCCCCGCCAGTATTGGGGGCCTTCCGGTATCTTGCCATCCCAAGTCTCTTTGCAAACAAAATCACTGGTTCGTTCAATTTCTTCCCCGGCGATCCGCATGCCCAGCTCAAAGCCTGCCCTGGTATCCGAAGGAAAGGCGACGCCTGCTGCCACCCTGGAGTCCATCAACTGCCGGGCCAGCTTCCGGACGGAATCGGCCATCGCCGGATAAAATGCCGAAAAGACCGACACCGCCACACCGGCAGCCACCGAATGTTCGCAGGGGAAGGAAGGACTTTCGGGCGGAGGAATACGAATATTGATCCTCCGGTCCGCTTCGAAAGGCCTTGGACGGTGATGGGTGTATTTGCTGTCCCAGGCCGCAACCGTCGCGTCATAAATGGCCGTGCCGAGCAACATGTTGGCCAGGGCTCCGTACCTGCCCGTATCCAAGGTCCAGAGCCGGGTCATCATCTCCTGCCAGCGATAGCAGGGAGGACCGGCATTCCAATAATGGATTTGTAGCCGGGTGGTTTCGTCCGCTTTTTGCTGGATGGACAGGACCTGGGCAATTTCATCCTTGTAAGATCCGGGCGCCGGCAGGCGGTAATCCCTGCCGGAAGAAATAAACCAGGTCTTCCAGAGGCCGGCCGAGGGGTCAATCTGTCCAACAAGGTATCCCTGGATGAAAAAAGTGATAAAGAGGGTTTGGAATAAACGGATCATGATTTCTTGTATTTATCACAATACTATTCCCGAAAAGAATGTGGAGTGGAGCTCCGTCAACAAACAACCGTACCGGGTATACCGAAGGTCCGGCAAGACCCATGGGCCTGATCAAAAAACCGGCCGAATCATTCCCTTAAATTTCTAATCAACTGCCGGCCAATTCATAATGAATGTTTCATCAAGCCGGATCTTTCATTCGTTGACCCTTTTGGTCCATTGGCATACGCAGTTATTCTTTCCGTAGACCGGGACCGGAGGAGATTAAGAAATCACGACCTTTATACTATCAGGGGAAATGAAATGGCCGCTCGATATCAAAAAGATCAAATTTTACCTTTGGGTCGGGCTCGCTTATTTTGGCCTCTGGTCGATCGGCAACCTGGTGGGTTACCGGGATACCTTATGGGTCAGGACGGTAAATGATCTATGGAGGGTCCTCTATATCATCGCCATAAACTTTTCTTTTTTTGAATACGCCCTTCCCTTTATTCTGGCAAAGAGAAAGTCTGTTTTATACAATATCCTATGGGGCCTCCTGATAGTTTGGATTTTCCTGATGTTGTGGTCTTTCGGCCTCTATGGCTGGAGGGCCATCGGGATCGCCCTGGGCATCTATACGGAACTGACCCGCTTCAAAACCGTTGACGAAGGCGTCAGCTACCACTTCGGATACAGTGTGGGTTCCATCCTTTTTTTCGGACTGGTGCGGCATGTGTTTCAATACATTCAGCTCAGGCAATCGGCCCAGCAACTGCGCATTGAAAAACAACAGGCCGAACTGAATTACCTGAAATCGCAGACCAACCCGCATTTTTTGTTTAATACGCTCAACAATATCTATTCCCTGGCCCGGGACAAATCGGACCTGGCACCGGAATCCATCATGCGATTGTCAAAGATCCTTCGTTATATGCTCTACGAAACCGGGGGTGAATATATCGCCATCGAGCAGGAGTTAAAAATCATCGGCGATTATATCGAGCTGGAGAAGCTGCGCTACGATGAATCGCTGCGGGTCAATTTTAATTATGATATTGAGGATATGAAGCAGGCCCTGCCCCCGCTGTTGCTGATCCCTCTGGTGGAAAACGCTTTCAAGCATGGGGTATCCGAGACCCGTTCACAGCCCTTTGTAGATATCCATCTTTCGGTAAAGGAGCGCCGGTTGAATTTTGGGGTAAAAAACTCGGTGGATCCGTTTTCCGGCGGGAAAGCCCTTAAAGAAAATATCGGCCTGGCCAATCTCCGGCGCCAACTCGAATTGCTTTATACCGATTACCGGCTTGCGGTGAATCAGGGAGATTCCATGTTTACGGCTATCTTATACATTAACCTGGCAAGCCATGTCTGAACTCCGGTGCATCATCATTGAAGACGAACCCCTGGCGGTAAAAGTCCTGGTTGAATATATAAGCCAGGTCCCTTTTTTAAAATTGCAGGCTACCTTCAAAGACGCCCTCCTGGCTACGGACTGGTTGAGGGAAAACGGGACCGACCTGATTTTTTTGGACATCCACCTGCCCAGGCTGAAGGGACTTTCCTTCCTCAAAACCCTGGGCCATCCCCCGGCCGTGATCCTGACTACGGCCTATCACCAATATGCTGTGGAAGCGTTCAACCTTAATGTCACCGATTACCTCCTGAAGCCTTTTGAATTTGAACGCTTCCTGGTGGCTGTCAACAAGGTCAAAACCCACCAGGCAGTCCTGCTTAATAAACGGGATCACCCGGAAACCCGGGATTATCTTTTTCTGAATGTCCAGAAAAAGAAGGTCAGAATCGCTTTCTCCGATATCGTTTATATAGAAAGCCAGAGGGAATATATCAAGGTAGTGACCCTCAAGGATGCTTATCTGTCCAAAATGAGCACCCATGAGATTGAATCCCTCCTGCCCCCCAGGCAGTTCAGGCGGATCCATCGTTCCTACATCGTCTCTCTGGATAAGATCGAGGCCTATACCGCCGAGGCGGTTGAAGTCAATGGAGTGTCGATACCGGTGGGCCGGGGGTATAGGGAGAGCCTGGAGGGTTTATGAGGAGGCGTTTCGTTATTATTGGGTATATTTTTTGAATCCACCCATCAGATTATGTTAAAGAAATTATTAATTCTCTTGTTTGCCCTGATCTTATTTGTACTGATTGGCATCCTGGCTTTTTTTGGACCTTATTATGCAAGGGTTAATTATCATGCGCCAAACCCGGCCAAAGGGTATCATGCCGGCTTTTATCTCTATATTTCTCCGGGAGCAAAAAAAACAGGCCTACAAGGAGGGCCTGTCACTTTACTTGTCCAACCCAATAATACCGGCACCATTTCGGATAATGCAAAAGTTCATCAAAAAGGTGCCTGGATGACCGGCTTTGAAAGGCATAAGATAGCCAATGACCTCAATGTGGTTCTGCTGGTACCGGCATTTATAAGACCGGCTGAAGACTGGCATATTTATACCCAAGCCCTGGACCGGGATGCAATGGTCACCAAACGAAAAGACCTGATCCGCATCGATCTTCAATTGCTTGCCATGATCGACGAGGCCCGGGCCTTACTTAAAGAAGATGGAATAGAATCAAATGAAAAATTCCTTCTTCAGGGGTTTTCGGCGAGCGGAATGTTTGCCAACCGGTTCACTATCCTCCATCCAGAGAAGGTACTGGCCGTGGTGGCGGGATCCCCGGGCGGATGGCCCATTGCACCCGTAAACTACTACAAAGAAGTATTATTGGCCTATCCTGCAGGCATCGGCGACCTGGAAGTTTTGACCGGGAAAGCTTTTGATAGCCTTAGTTATGTGGGCATCCCTCAACTCATCATCATGGGATCGGCGGACGACAACGATTCCCTTGACTTCACCGACGGATGGGACAAAGAGGCAGCGTCAATAGTGGATGGATTTTTTGGAAAAGATCCGCTGTCCAGATGGCCGCATGCAGAAGCTTTGTACAGACAAGCCGGAGCAAAGGTTAAGTTCGTTCTGGTTGAAGGGGTCGGTCATGACCGTAAAAAACTTCAGTCCTATGGCGTGGAGTTTTTCGCCGATATCCTTAATCCGCAAAATCCCGATTAATCGGATTTATCCCCACATGGTCCGTTTTTACCAGCCCGGCGGGAAGCTCTCCCCCATTCCAGTGATGGTGCAAAACCAGCGCCGCTCCCAGGGCGGAGGCCTGAGCCACGGTGGAGGCAAATACACGGGAATCCGGAAGCCGCTCAGCCAGGAGATGCATAAAAATGAGGTTTTTTGAAAAACCACCGTCCACATAAATCTGTTTTATGGCTTGTTCATCCTGGATCAGTCGAAGGTGCCTGACCTGGAGGCCCACCAGGTCCGCGATAAGGGTATAATAAGCCTCGGTTTCATCCTCAAAAAACTGGACAAAGCGGTCCCTGAAACCAGAAAGTTTCAGGCCGTGTTCATCCACGGAATCCGGCTGCTCCACATAATTTTCTGAAAGAGCCTGCCAATAACCGGAGTCAAACCGGAGATTTTTGTAAAATTCCGGATTACAATCAAAGCAGTCGGCAATCCGATGGACCTCTTCTTCATGCTCATGGCCCGAAAACAAACGCGCAGCTTTGACAGGCCTGCCCTCATAACTGAAATAAAACAGGCAGTCATCGGAAATTTGTGCGGCACTCAGGGCTTCCTGGTTAAAAGGGTTGAGGGCAATGCTCCAGGTCCCGGTAGACAATAGAATAAAAGGATCCGGGATGGTCTTCAAATAAGGAATGAGGGCCGCGGAACTGTCATGGAGGCCGATCCCGCATAATACGTTTTTATCAGCCAACCGGATGGGGAAAGCCGAATCCGCCGGCTCATTTCCAGGGAACCATTTCATCAACCCTTCTTCATGAACCCAGCGATGATACTGGTCGCGTTCAAAATCCCAGAGCATGGTATGACAACCGATGCTGGTCAGTTCGGAGACTGCTTTGCGGGTGAATAAATAACTAAGGTATTGGGGAAGGTGGAGGGCTGTTTTTATCCGGCTGAACTTTTCCGGGTTCCATTTTTTCAGGCGATACAACTGGATACCCGAATTGAGATTACCCAGTGCCGGGGATGCCGTTTCCCGGAGCAGGCTGGCTTTGCCTCCATATTGGTCGTAAAAATCCTCCAGCAGATCCTGGTCGATGGGTTTCAGGTAATTGTAAAGCGGGGCGACCGGACTGCCTTCTTCACCGAGCAAAACAAAACTAGCGCCGTAAGCGGAAAAGTTGATGGCTTTGATGTCAAAGCCTCCGTTCCTTACCAGGCTTTCCATGGTATTCAATGCCCATTGGCTCAAGGCCTGTAAATCCTCACAGGGGAAACCGTCCTCATCCTGGGTTTCGGGGATCTGATCGATCTGCTCATGGACCAGTTCATAGTCCCGGTTAAATACCAGGATCTTCTTATTTGTTTTTCCTACGTCCAGGATAGCGATGCAGGGGATCATTTTTCAATTAAAAATTAAAGGAATTAAGAATTAAAATCCCACCTCATTCATTTTTAATTCTTTAATTATTAATTAATTTAATTACAAACCCGTCGCCACCGACCCATGCCCCCGCGCCTCCACCAGCTTTTGCCTTACCCCCAAATCCCGGTAAGCTTGGATTGGATCCAAGGCCCCGCCCGACCGCAACCTCGCTTCAGCCAGCAATGGCCTCACATCGGTCTGGTAAGCCTCCTGCAGGATCTCCCCGCAGCGCACCGTATCGTTTTGCATTTGGGCTGTCTTTAAAGAAGCGCGGTCGATCAATAGGGCTTTGGCATAGGCTTGCAGGATGGCTTCCACCGATTGAAGCAGATCTTCCAGGGGATCCTTGATATTATGGGACGCGTCGATCATCCAACCCAGGTCGCGGGCATGGTCCATTCTCCGGGTATCCATGCCGTCGATCAGTTCGTGAAAGATCAGGAATAGCTGGTAAGGATTGATGCTGCCCACCGTTAGATCATCATCCCCGTATTTGCTGTCGTTGAAATGAAAACCCCCAAGTTTGCCTTCCATCAGGAGCAGGGCAACGATTTGTTCGATATTGGCATTGGGCAGGTGGTGGCCCAGGTCCACCAGGGTAAAAGCCTTGGGGCCCAGCTTTTGGGCATAGAGCATGGACTGTCCCCAATCTCCTACGGTCATGGAATAAAAATTGGGTTCAAAGGCTTTGTATTCGACAAACATTTTCCAGTCGGGAGGCAGGGCTTCATATATCGTTTTTAATCCTTCAAGGGTCCTTTGAAAAGCTTCCCGGAAATTCAACTGGCCGGGATAACTGGATCCGTCCGACAACCATACCGTAATGGATTTGGATCCCAGCTCCACCCCGTGGCGGATCACCTCGATATTGTGGTCGATGGCCTGCCGGCGAATGGCGGGATCGGTATTCTGGAGGGAACCGAATTTATAACTGAGCGGCTGTCCCTCCTGGTCCTGAAAAGTATTGGAGTTGACTGCGTCGAAAGCCAAACCCAGCGATGCCGCCCTGTTTTTGATCTTTTGATAATCTTGAGGAATGTCCCAGGGGATGTGAAGGGAAATGGCCCCGCTGGACCGGTTCAAAGCATGGATCAGGCCCACATCATCAATCTTATCTTCCAGGGTAGCCGGTTCGCCTCCACCTGAAAAACGTCCAAAACGGGTACCCCCTGTGCCCAGCGCCCAGCTCGGTATGGCGATCTGGAAATCGATCAGCTTTTGGATAATGTTTTCCGTCTGATCTGAAAACATGTTAAACCATTCCAGTTTTTGTTTATGGGTCTTCAATAATTTTTCATTGGGCTGTTCAAGGTCGGATGGATTGATCTTCATGATCCTTTCTGTATTTTATTCAGCGATTACGTTACTGGGTAAATATCCTATGCGGTGGGCGAGTGCTTCGACTTTATTTCCCGGCGGCAAAATGAAAGGTTCCTGGTATACTTGCCAGGATTTGGAGGTGTCTGAAGATGCCAGGATTTTGTATCCTATGGAAGCCCCTTCCGTTTTACAGGAGAGGCTGATTTTATTACCGGTCCGGTTGATTATTGGATCACTGGTCCGGGGCTGTTGGTCACCGCCCCAGATGGACCGGATGTATTCTTTTTCATTGATGAGGCCTTTGTCATCGATGGCTTTCATCCAGCGGTTACATTCCATCCGAAGCTCGACCAGTTTGGAGGTGTACTCAGGCAATGCGGCCAGGTTGTTCAATTCATGCGGATCGTTTTCGGTATCAAACATTTCTTCGGGATCCTTGGTCGGGCGGAACCACTGGCTCTGGATTTCATTGAGGGCATTGGCCTCTTTCAGACGCAGCAATTCTTTCATGATGGGCATTTGTTCCCGGTATCCGACTGCGAGGTAATACGGTTTTTCCGGCTGGAAATTGCGCAGGTATTTATACTTCCTGTCCCGGACCGCCCGGATCATGTCGTATTTTTCATCAAATCGGTCGCCCCCGCCATGGATATATGTTCTCTCCGGGCTCGTGGCATATTTTCCCGCAAAAGACCTTCCGTCCAGATGGGCCGGGGGCGGGGCATCCGCCAGGGACAAGAGGGTGGGTAAAAAATCCACAAAACTGATCAACTGACTGTCTGTTTGGCCGGCCCTCCATTTCATGGGATAACGGATGATCAGGGGAGCCTTTAATCCCGAATCATAACAAAGCCTCTTCTGCCGGGGAAGGGGTCCGCCGTGATCCCCATACCAGAATATGATTGTACTATCCAGGAGTCCGTCTTCCTCCAACTCCGCCAGCACCTTTCCTATCTGAGCGTCCATTTCCCGGATATTGGAATACATGCGGCGGACATCGCGCAAGGCCACCGGGGTATTGGGCAGATAAGGCGGTACGGGTATGTTCAGGGTCGAATCCAACCAAAGCGAATCGCTGGCCTTTGTCCAGATCTGGGATTCATGGGTCACTTCAAAATTAAAAATGGAAAAAAACGGTTGGCCGTCTTTCCGGTTTCTCCAATGGGCCGTTCTGCTGCAATCATCCCAGGCGGTCACCGGCGCCACGAACTGGTAATCCTGCTTGAAGCGGTTGCTGCAATAATATCCCTCCATGCGGAGGTATTCGCTGTGCATGCGCGCTTCAGGCGGAGGCATGGCTTCATATTGGGGAAGGCCTTCCGGGAAAGAAGAAGCTTGTGCCTTGACCTGTTCGGGCCTTGGTCTTCCCCCCGGCCAAAAACCGGTGCGCATGTGCTGGGCGCCAAAACGAGAGGGATACATGCCCATGGCCAGTGCGGCCCGGCTGGGCGCACAGACACCGGAAGGACTGAATACCATGGGATAACGGATGCCTTCTGCGGCCAGACGGCTGAGGTTTGGGGTTTCGATGGTGGAATCTCCAAAGGGAGGGATGACCGGGCTGAGGTCTTCGGCAACCAGCCAGAGGATATTGGGACGGAAGGACCAGGGAAATTCCTGGTTTCTGGTCAACTGGGCGGGTTTAGCATCGCGACAGGTCAGGCCGGTTATCAGGAAGAAAAAGAGGGTATAACGGGACATGGTGAAAGGATGGGTAATTTATGGAATTAACGGGAATGACAGGGTGGAAACGGAACAGTTTTCTTTCGTAATTTCATCAATAAAAACCAAACAACATGAAACGCTCAATTTTCTTTATCATCACCGCTGTGGTAGCTATACTCTTCGGCGGCATGATGTTGTTGACCCCAGCGATGACATCAGAAAATTTCGGGCTTGAAACCACTCCGGAATCAACACTCCTTTTCCGTTCACTTGGTGGGATGGTTTTATCGCTTGGCCTTTTGAATTTTCTTGTCCGAAATGAACCGGATTCAAAACCGCTTCAGGCTGTTCTTATGGTCAATATGGTATCTCATATCATCAGCATGGGCAATGATTTTTACGGTGCAAGCCAGGGTATTTTAGAATTCAGTAAATTGGCTGGCGGAATGGTCGCTCATGTTTTTATTGTTGTTGGTTCGGCCTTTTATCTCCTGAAAATGAAATCATAGGATGCATTATTGCATCAGTATAAGTAAATCAAAAACTAAATGACAAATTCCATCAACTGGTTTGAAATTCCGGTAAAAAATTTCGAAAGGGCTAAAGCCTTTTATTCGGCATTATTCGATGCGGAAATTCAGCAAATGCCACACCCTACATTAAAATATGGCATATTGCCGGGAGACATGCAAAACGGTGTTACGGGGGGCATAGTTGAGGGTGACGGATTTGAGCCCTCCATGACTGGGGCCCTCATTTATCTTAATGGCGGGGATGATTTGAGCATACCGCTTTCCAAAGTAGAAAAAGCAGGAGGTAAAATCGTTTTACCGAAAACCTCAATTGGCGCCAATGGTTTTATGGCCTACTTCATAGATACGGAAGGAAACAAAGTTGCTTTGCATTCGATGGGGTGAAATGGGTTTCTTTTTGCACTCTCATCTGGCTATTGTTTAGTGGTCTTTGCATCTTCACTCAAGCCCACATTGCTTTTAAACCATGCGATGGATAATTATAAACCCGGACCCGGACTATTGACTTCCCTATCTTTTACTGCTGAATTTACAAGTTGAAATTTTCAGCTTATCCTCGTATAATTTTCAAAGAAATTGCGGAAACGGGTTGGTTAGGTAAATCCGGAAATAAATGAACATCCGGATTCCGGTTTTTATTTCTTAATTTCGGTAAAAGCCGGTTTGGCTGTTTAATAAACACAATGCCATGAATTTTCTCAAATGGTGGCTCCGGATCGTAGGCTTGTTTTATGTTCTTCAATTCGTCATGGTGGCTATAGTCAGGGCTCCCATCCGCGTACAGGGCCCTGCAGGAGCCCTGGAGGACGCGGCAGCAGGCAATCCCATGGCCAGGTTTTTGGTAGATACCTGGGTTACCTTCGGCCTTGAAGTCGGGGCGATCGGTATGGTCCTCTTGTTGGCATCCCGGGTGCCGGAAACGGCCCGCATCCTGGTCTGGTTGATCATCGGCATCGAAATTGGAAGAGGCCTGATCGCGGATAGTTATATGATCAGCCGGGGACATCCGCTTCCCACCCTGCTGATTTGGCTGGTCCTGCACTCCATCGTTATCCTGACCGGTTGGATGGCCCTGCAGAAATCCAAAACGGAAACGGATAAAATAAATTGAAAGCACCTCATGTATTCTTCCTGTTTCCAATAGGTATAAAACTGTTGGAGACTTTAATCAGGTCGTGAGCTGAAAGGATCAAAATCATAACAGCCCCCGATCGGGAGATGAGAGTCATATGCCCTAATTATTTGGTAAATTTCTGGCCATTAGGCAACCGTTTAAATACCTACTTTTTAAAAAGAATATGAAATCCGAAATTATTGAATACCATCAAAGACTGACCCCCGCAGACCAAGCCATCTGCGACCTATTGGCATCGGTTATCCTGGAAACCTTGCCTGAGGCGGACTATAAGATCTGGCACGCCCATCCCGTCTGGTTTCTGGAGGGCAACCCCGTCGTCGGCTACCAAAAACTGAAGGACAGCGTGCGGCTGCTCTTTTGGAGCGGCCAGTCCTTTGAGGAAGACCAGCTGGACAAGGAAGGAAAATTCAAGGCCGCCGAAATCCGTTATACGGGAAAGGAACAGATCAAGGTGGCCGATTTAAAACGATGGCTTGAAAAGGCGAGAGCCATTCAATGGGATTATAAAAACATTGTCAAAAGAAAGGGCCGGCTGGAGAGGCTGAAAGGATGATCCATTCGTGAACATCCATTTCCTATACGGCAGGCCGGGTTCCCTGGACCCATCGAAGAAATACATTCATTTCATGAAAAGCAAAGTTTACAACCTGTTGCTGATCCTGACCTCCCTGTTCGGTTACCTGGAATGGGGCGGTAACAATCATCAGTTTCTTTTTGAGGCGGAGGCGGAAATCTTTTCCAGGCTGATTAACGATCCCCTCTCGGTCATCCATCCCCTGGTCCTCCTGCCTTTGGCCGGTCAAATCCTGTTACTGATCACCTTGTTCCAACGGAAACCATCAAAAATTCTAACCTTCATAGGCATGGGAGGCCTGGGGATTTTGCTGGGTTTTATGGCTTTGGTGGGGGTTTTGGGTTTGAATTATAAAATCGTCCTTTCCGTATTGCCATTTTTAACAATAGCTGTAATGACTATTCTTTTTTATAGAAAAACGCATTCATGAAAATAATTGCACTCCTTCGATGTGACCATCTGAAGAAATCCATTTCCTTTTATACCGAGATCCTGGATTTTACTTTAAAATTTCCGGACGAAGCGGAGAATGAATGGGTCGTGGATTTGATCAATGGGGAAGCGGAAATCCTGCTCTCCAGCATAGATGGAACGCCAAGAAATTCTGTATACATAAGGGTAGAGGATGTCGATGCCCTGTTTAATAAATATATCCGACGTGGCTTGATCGTTCCAAACAATCCGGATTCACCCGTACACCAAAGTCCAATAGACCAAACCTGGGGATTGCGTGAATTTTATGTAAATGATCCGGACGGAAACACCCTGAGGTTCGCGCAATGGATCCGTTGAACCGGGCAGACCAATCGGTATTAAAAATATAAAAGGATTCAGCCGTGAATATTTGAACCCAAACCATGCAATAGATTTTCTATTACAAACCGGAATGCCTGCAAATACTGGCACTTCCCGGCCGAATAGTTTGATTTATAATTTAAGGTCGGCCTCCCATTTTTATCCTCAGCATAGGAGTGCCTATGTTTGCGGTAAAAATAGTCCGGGAGCGCCAGTCTTTATTGGCCTTCCGGCTTTCATTACGAAACTCTATTGCATAATTTGGGTTGAAATTTCTGCTGCTCCCTACCTGTAAAATCCCATCGCCACCCCTCCGTCCACGTTCAAGGCATTGCCGGTGGATTTGTTGAGCAGGCCTCCGACAAAAGCAAAGGCCGCGTTGGCTATGTCTTCGGGCAGGATGATTTCATTAAGCAGGGTGCGTTTTGCATAATAAGCGGGCAATTCTTCCACGGTTACCCCGTAAGCCTTGGCGCGGCCTTCTGCCCATCCGCCCGCCCAGATGTTAGACCCCGCGATCACGGCATCCGGATTGACCATATTCACCCGGATCTTGTCCGGCCCTAATTCGGCGGCAAGGAGGCGGGTCAGGTGGCCCTGTGCCGATTTGGCGGATCCGTAGGCTGCATTATTGGGCCCTGAGACCACCGCATTCTTGGATACGATATTGATG
>Ga0209200_1003427_pt1 | contig 13617 bp, 13 predicted proteins | sample AD_UKC033_MetaG_FD_184406 | JGI IMG/M metagenome (GOLD analysis project Ga0209200, IMG submission 184406) | Active sludge microbial communities of municipal wastewater-treating anaerobic digesters from USA - AD_UKC033_MetaG (SPAdes) (version 2) | ecosystem: Engineered > Bioreactor > Anaerobic >...
ACCTCGACCCCGTCCTCCCCGGAACTGCCCAGGTTACGCACCGGCAACCGACGACCCGCCGCGGTGTCCAGCACCGCGTTACCCAGCGGCTCGTGCAACAAGCCGCTTACGTAGGTGTCGGTGGGCTGTGCGAACGAAAAGCCGCTCAGGCAGCAGACTACAAACAACCAACCTGCCGTGATTGAGATCCTCATAGCGTGACTTCCTCCCGAGACTAAAAAGGCTAAACGAACTTCACATCCGGCGATCATGCGCCGTGCCCGCCGGTAATCCGCCGCGGCCGTCCGGCGTTTCCTCTGCCGTCTGGCCCGCTGACGCCGAGTTCCTCGCCTGGCGAGGGCGGCAACCACGGCGGATGCAGGCTGCGGTCTGACGAGAGTACCTTGGCCCGGGTAACCAGCGTCAGGCGGGTGCCGTCATGAGCCCTGTTCCCCGTCCGGTGGTTTTGCCATCTCTTAGACAGCCCAACGCCCGTTTCTGACTAGGCACCTCCGACTTTGTCCAAACCGAGTGCCCGAAGGGGTTAGGTGTTCTCCCTCAACGTGTCTCTGCGGGGAGGGCGGAAACACGCCCTGCCCGTCCGCCTGACGCGACGAAATCCACCAGACCGCTGCTTCCAAAGAGCGGGTATATGTATCCCGCCTACAACGCCGGAGCGTGCGAGCGACGCGCCGGCCCCGAATCCCGTCGCGGGGACTCTATGCACCGGTCAATGGAATTCCACATCGGCGTTCCGGAAAAATGATCTGTCGGCCGGCCCCCCGCCACCGAGCACGCCGGCCGACTTTCCCGCCGCTGTCCGTGGCCCACGTGTCGATGCTCGTTACGCCGCTGATACCTCCTGTGCGCGCGGACCTCTTGGATCAACCGTCGCCGAATCGACCCTCGGGCGCGGTCGAACCCCACAAGCCGGGCGGCCATTGCGGCAACGGGGTGTGGGGGAGGCGACGCACCGGCTTGGCGCCGGCGGTGTTTGCGCGTGTGCCGGCACCCCCAGTAACCCCGGATTACTCACCGGCGTCATGGTCTTTATCCATCCCAGAGCCGCTCCGCTGCATAGAAACAGGGTGAACACACGCTCGCCCCACGGAACGGGAGATGCATCTCATGGGTGAGGGCCACGGATGGTCGTTCGAGCCCACGTTCAACCGCGCCATCAAGCTGCGACAGGCTGATCCGCGAATCACGTCCGACGTCGGGGCGCACTTGCTGCGTCAGGCGGATCACCACCTCGGCCTGACGGCCGATCTGGCCGCGCAGCTCACGGACCACCGGCGTCCGGACCGCATCCGCTACCTCCAGGTTGAACTGCGGCGCCAGCACCTCTGCGCCCTGGCGCCGGGCTACGCGCACCCCGCGCGCGGCATCCTCCTGGCAGCAGGCACTCCGCTGGGAGGCGCGGCACTTCGCGCCCGGTGAGCCGGGATGGCAACCCTTGCCGACACGAAAACTTCCTTCACGGATGTCGCAAGCGACCTGATGCAGATTGCGAGCCCTCGCCAATCCCGTTTCTACCCTTCCCTTTCCTTCGCGGCCGGTCTTCCGGCCGCGATTCTACCCCGAGGTAGCGAGAGCTCTCTCGACGCACTCAAGTACGGCTCAAGCTCCGTGCTGGTTGCAGCGGCCGGGCGGGGCGCGCATGATGGGTGCCGCGGCCATCTGTTCGAGCGGCGTTCCGTGGGCCAAGTCTCGCGGTCCGAGCGGTCGGCTGGATACGCTCGGGAAGTACGCCGTGGCGCAGGAGAGCGGAGGACTGACATGAATCTCATGGCCGAACGTGCCGAACTGCTCGGGCGCTACCGACGGCTTCGGGCCCTCATGCGGGACCTGCACAGCGAGCTGACGCGAATGGTGCCCAAAGACACGCTCACCCAGTGCGCCCGAAAGCTGGGCTTGCTGGTGCATGACACCCTCGTCTTCGACAGCGAAGAGGAGATGTCGGTGCTGATGGACTACTGCATCTACGATGGGTGGGTCGGTCAGCACAATGCCGTCACGCGCTTCCTGGCGAAACAGCCCTACGCCGCCGGCACCGACCAGGCCCTCCTCCTGGACGGTATGTCGCGGGCGCGCTATTCCCTGTTCCAGGTGGAAAGCGTGGCGGAAGGGGTCGGCATCAACTGTCGCGACGTCCTGCGGGGTGACGGCGGCACCATCGTTGACGAGGGTCTGGGAAACACGGCCAGCCACGCCGTTGTCTTCGCGGGACGCCTCGTGGTGCTGCCGGAGTTGGGCATGACGACGGGCGCCGTACTGGGCGTCGACGCCGATACGCTCGCGGACATTGTGAATGTGCTGGAAAACGAGGCCGAGGGTGTCGGCGGGGCTGATATCAACAACCTCACGCCCCCCGAGGCGGCGGCGCTGTCCTCGCTGATCATCCGGTGCGTCCTCGGGAGAGGAACGCCAGCGCGGGATGCGCCGCAGGAACCTGGCCGCAGCGCCGAAACGAGGCAACCGCGACAGTCCGGGGGCGAGCGCCCGTCGCGAAACGAGCCCTGTCCCTGCGGAAGTGGCAGAAAGTACAAGCGCTGCTGTGGGCGGGCGGAACAGCCCGGCGCGTGAATGCCGGCATCCCGTGGCTGCCCCAGCGCTCCTCATTTCTCGGCTGCGATGACCATCAACGGTGGGGGCATGCTGCACCCGGCTGAGGTCTTGGCGTCACGGTGGTCTTTCGGTGTTCGGTCGAGGCCACAGGTGGTACTGCCGGGATAAGCCTAGGTGATTACGGGTACGCACTGCCCACTCCAAGGATGCGCCACTTCCCGCGCACGCGCGCCAGTTCCAGGTTGACCGACCAGCCGGCGCGGGCTTTGGCCGTCAATGCCTTCGGGAGCGCGATCTCGATGTCCTCGCCGCCCTCCAGGAACGCGTCCAGGTACAGCGTGCCCGGCTCCACCTTGCGAATGGTGAACTGGTCGTCGAAGTAGTCATCATCCGGCAGATCATCGGGAACGTGCACCGGATGCGCCTCCGCGTGCTGCCAGAGGAGTCGGGCAAACTCGTCACAGCCAACCAGATCGCGGCCGGGCTTCTCGCCCACCAGCTCACGGTACCACGCGTAATCCTTTGCGGCCCAGAAGCCCTTCTCCACCAGCCAGCTCGCCAGCTTCTCCATGACCGGACCGACCCGCCGGAGGAAGCCCTTGGTGCCCGGCCCGTGGTGGACGCCGTAATGGCCCAGCATCGCGTTCAAGTGGTGCGGCTGGACACGGGTGGCGTCGAAGATGTCGCAGAACCGCCGGCCCTCCTCGTACTCCTGCTCGAAGCGCTGCCGCTCGAACGGGTTGAGGTCCTCGTGCGCCCAGCCGCTCAGGTACTCCGCAAACAGCCGGACCACGGCCGTCGGCGACGCGGTCGAGCCCGGATTCCCCGCGCCAGTGTCGGCCAGGAACTGCTTCAAGGCTGCAGTGGTCGTGTTCATGCCCCCATCCTACCACCCACGTGTCCGCGGCGTGAACCCCATTCAGGCGTCACCAACGGACGATGCCGGCGCCGGCCGGTCACCCCCTGGCGTGCAGGTCTGCGCTCTCAATCCCCCCGCCTTTGTCCCCCCGGTGCCTTCAGCCGCTCAGTCGGTCGCTCCGCGGCATCGGCCAGGCGCCGCGCCAGCACGGCCAACACCGCCGCGCTCTCCGTCGTGGCCCGCCGGTCAACCTTGGCGTACGTGTCTCCATCGGTGTGAAAAGGCTCCATCCACGGACACATCGGGTGCATTACCGTCAGCGCGCAAACGCCCACTTTCGTGAACGACTCGCCGTCGCCCATTCCCTCTGTCAGGATGGCAATTTCCTCACCACTTCGTTTGCCAGTGGCCCCTGCCCCGGAATCTCGGCCACGACATTGTTTGGTGTAGCTTCCCAGACCTGTGCATCGACCTTGACACGAATCTTGAGCGTCTCCCCCGCCGGAGGAGCATGTCCCGCGTTTAGTTGAAAAAGAGCGGTTCTCCTGCGGAGCCTGCCACGGTGGTAAGCTCCGCCAAGTCAACAGGTTACAGAGGAGAACCGCAATGGCAAGAGGGAATCGAAAACGCAGGCCGGCGTCCTGTCGGCGTTGGGCTCACGTCGTGGAGGGCGCCAACACCGTAGCCCAGCTACGCCCCAGGAAAGGGCGTGCCGCGCCAAAGCACAGGGTCACACTTATGTGACCGCCCCCGCGAAAACAAGAAACGCGCTGGTTTCGAGCTTCTCGCCCCGCGGAGTATATGACACCCGCGCCGCTGGCCCTTTCCCAGCCGCCCGCGGCACGCGGCAATCTCAACTCGGCCCCACGAACCGGGCCGCGAAGGCTGTGTAGTCCGCGGCGTCCACGTCGCCGTCGTAGTGCAGGTCGAAGAGGTTCTTGCACTCCGGGTTCGGCGGCGTGAAACCTTCGTCGGTCGTGGCCCCGCTGTAGCAGTTCTGGAAACGGGCGAAGTCCGCCAGGTCCACGTCGGAATCGTCATTCGCGTCGGCGAATACCGGAATCGGAATCTCCCACGTCCCCCGCCCCAGCGTCCCGACCACCAGCCGGTTGAACGCCGGCTGGAACACCAGGTCCACCGCCGGCGAGTTGGGCAGGTTGGTCCCCAGCAGGCGCCACCCGCCTTCACCCGTGAACGAAACGTACACACCGTTGTCCGTACCCAGCACCACCACCGGGAAAGTCCCCGCCCGATGCACCGCCACTGCGTTCGCCGGAATGTCCGGCAGGTTGTCGTCGATCGTCGTCCAGTCGGTGCCGCCGTTGCTCGACTTGCGCACCTGATCGACGCCGAAGTTCGACACCGCCAGGTAGACCGTGTCGATGGACGCCGGATCGACCGCCAATTCCCGCGTGATCCGCGGCCAGCCCGGATTGCCCGTCAGCCGCACGAACCAGCTCACGCCGGTGTTGAAGCTGACCAGCACCCGCCCGTCGTTGGTGGCCGCATACAGCCGCCGATAGTCCGACGGTGCCACCACGAGACACCGCACGGCCGCCGGTGCCCCGCCGGTCAGGTCGTTGCTGATGGCCGTCCAGTTGACCCCGCTGTTGAGGCTCCGCCAGATGCGATGCGTCGCGTACAGCACCGACGTGCTGTTGTCGGCCCGGTTGTAGATGACCGGGGGCATGAAGCAGTTGCGATCCCCGCCGGCAATGTCACCGCCGACGTAGGCGAACGACCCTCCCCCGTTGGAGGAACGATACAGGTTGCCGGTGCCCTGGTACTCCCCGAACATGTTGTTGGGCGTGAGCGGATGCAGGGCGGTGCAACCGCCGTCGCCGCCCATGCGGTTCGACCACTCCAGTCCGCCATCACGCCGACACGTGCCATTGTCCTGAAAACCCGCCAGCACGAACGTGCGATTCGTCGGGTGCAAGGAGAGCCCGGCGTAATGCTGGATCACACCGAGCCCGTCGTTGCGGGCGAACCACTCCTCCCCGTTGTCGCTGGTGACGTGCATGCCACCGTCGTTGGCGCACACCAGGCGATGCGCCGCGTCATACGCAAACCCGTGGATGTCCACGTGCCCCGGCGTCCGGTTGCTCCAGGACGCTCCGCCGTCCGTGCTGCGCAGCAGGTCCACGCCGCCGACGAAGACCGTGTCCGCCTGGAGCGGATCCACGATGGCTACCGACAGGTACCACCCGTACGTGGCCTGGAAGTTGGCGGCTCCCGTCCCCGCCCAGTTCGTCCCCCCGTCGTCCGAGCGCAAGACATCGATCAATTCGGCCCCGCCGCCAAAGGCGTCCGACGGACGCGTGTAGATGGCGTACAGCCGCTGGGGATTGCTGGGTGCAATCGCCAGCGAAATCCGCCCCACGTTGGTCGGCAGACCGTTGGTGAGTTCCGCCCACGAGTCGCCGCCGTCCGTCGATTTGTAGATGCCGTTCTCCTCGCGTCCGAAGACGTCACCCAACGCCGCATACACGATGCTCGGGTTCACCGGGTCCAGCACGAGGTCCGCGGCCGGCGTCGCCGGGATGCCGTTGGTCAGGTGCGACCAGGTCACGCCCCCGTCGGTCGAGCGGAACACGCCCACCGGCCCGTCCGCGCCCGGGTGGTTCTTCGCGGCATTCCGCGTCGGGTAGAAGCCGCCCGCGTGCGTGACGGCCGCGAAGAGTACCTGCGGATTCGTCGGCGATATCTGCAGTCGCGAAAACGTCCGCCCGCCGAACGTCTCCCCCGCCAGAATCGTCCACGACTCACCCCCATCGGTCGTCTTGTACACGCCCAGCCCGTACAGGCAGTGATTGGCGAAGTTCGCCTCGCCGGTGCCGGCGTACACGATGTTGTCGTTCGTCGGGTCGATGGCCATCGCCCCGATGGCGGCCGCCGGCAGGTGGTCCGTGAGCGGCGCCCACGTCAGACCGCCGTCCAGCGTCCGCCACACGCCGCCGCTGGCCGCGCCGATGTACCACTTGTTGGCGTGGGTCGGGCTCGTCACCACGGCCGAACACCGCCCCGTCCAGGGACCCGTCGAAATCGGGGCCGGCCCCAGCTCCGTCCACGTCGCCGCGGACGCCGACAGCACAACGCTGAGCAGCACGACACCGATCGCCGGGACCCACCGCGCCGCCCCTCCCGGGCCGAAGGAAACGTGCATGCCTCTCACGATTGCCCTCCTTCCTGGCGCGAGCCCGCGGGAACCTCAAACACCAGTTCCCCGGTGTACGTCCCCTCCTGGGCAACCTCTTTCTGGTAACGAATGATCCAGCGTCCCGGCAGCGTGATGCGGAAGTTGGCGATGCCGGTCGCGTTGCTGGTCTGCGTATCCACCGAGCCGTCCGGCCGGATCGCCACCACAGTCGCGCCGGATTGGGCGCCGTTATCGAAGTACACCCGGACCGGCAGATCGTCGCCCGTCAGCAGATGCACCGGCGAAAAATACGGCACCACCTCGATCTTCTGCCCGACCTTTCCCGTCAGCCCCGGGTCCCGCACGTAATCCTGAGCACGCGGCTCACCCTCCTTGGGTCCCACGCGCAGCACCAGCTTCGTGCAGTACGGTGTGCGCTGCCACGCGTTCTTCGTGTCCTTCGCGGTGGCGGGCCCGGCCGACAGGATGATCATCGCGTAGCCCGGCTCCTTGAACGTGTAGCTCAGCTCCTTCAGCCCCGCCGCCGGCTTGTCCGGGACGATGCTCTTCTGATTGCCGGGCGTCCAGATCACCAGCCGCGAGATGTTCGCCTGGCTCCAGTCCTCGCTGTTCGGCAACGCCAACGTGAGCTTCAGCGGTTCCTCCGCCCGTGGCGCCAGGGATTGCCCGGCCAGGCCCGTGCTCAAGAAAGGCTGTTCGGCCGCCCGGACCGCCGCGCCTGCCGCCAGCGCAACTACCATCGCCATCCACAACAACTGCGTTGTTCGAGGTCGAAACATGATGTCGGACCCTCTCTTCATCAACCGGCAACAACCAGCACGAGGCAGCCAAACCGCGGCCGTCACGGAGCAGCTCCCAGCCCGCGCCGGTGGCACGTTCGCGCCCACTCAGATGAGGCCACCGACTGCGCCGCCAAGCTCGCCGAGCTCTTTCGACCGCGTGGAATGAACCACCCCACCCCCGCAGCATCCGCCGGCGATCGCCCGGTCGCCCGCGCGACCTCAGCGGGACACCCGCAGCAGAGCCCATCGAATCCCCAGTGGGCAGTGTGCCCATTCTACCATCGTCCAACCTCCCGCGTGAGTCATTTCCGGGGCCGCAAGACAGGTTCGGACCGGGCCCAACGCCCCGTCGCTGGCTCCGCGGTCCGCCCTTGGTCGCGCCTGGGCATCCGGCGATGACCCCGTGCCGGCTGAGGCCGTCGCCCCGCAGGATGCGACCCCCGGTCCGTCCCGCGTCGGCGCTGCCCTGTGGATCCACCTGCCTCCGACCCGATTTGTTGCTCACGCTCAATTATTGCCGATGGCAACTCTAGTGATAGGCAAGTAATCACAAGCGCGGTATAACAATCGGCGTGCAGGAGACTACTGCCCGGCCGGCACCAGCGTTTCCAGCGACACAAGAGGCGGCCAGCCATGCCCAATAAGCCGGATTCAGCCGAAATGGAATCCATGGCGAAGGAGATTTTCGACCTAGCCAAGCTGGTCTACGCGCTCCGCTCCCAGCGCGCTGCGGACCAGAACGAGCTGACGGAGACCGAGTTCCTCACGCTTGACGCGCTGGTCCGCGAGCAGCCGTTGACCATCGGCGAGCTGCAACACCGCGTGGGGGTGGTTCCGGCGCAGATGTCCCGCATCGTCCGCGCTCTGGAAACCGCTCGTGGCAAAGGCTTCCTCGAGTGCACGATCAACGCCGAGGATCGCCGTCGCGTGGATGTTTCCATAACTCCTTCTGGAATGGAAGCTTACGAGCAGTACCGGGCGCTGCGGCTGGCTTCGACGCGGGCGATCCTGGCCGGCCTGACCCTTGACGACCGCCGGCACTTCATGCGCATCCTCCGCCTCATCCGCACGCACATGTCCAAACTGGCCGCCAAGCCGGGCGGCGCCTGACGGCCGCCCCCTCGGCCGCCAGCGCGTCAACAGCGGTTCTCTGGCAGGGTCGAATTCCAAAGATGCAATTATTGCAGTGTGTGTTTTCCGGAAAAATACTTAGCGCGTGCTAACTATTGCACCGTAGCGCATGTCCACTATGGCGATGGGCGGGACAAGCCCGTCAGGCCGACAGCCGTCGGGGCGATCCGGTGGTCGGCGAGCGGCTGGGGCCTTCAGAACGAACTCTCGGGCGGCACGGTGTGCCGGTCAGCGCTTCGGAAAGGAGACCTACGATGAAACGGGCACGCAGCAAGGCAGCGGTTGCAGCAGTGGTGATGGGTTCCGCGGTTCTGGCGGCCACGGCGCGGGAGGCGTCGGCCGGTATCTGGTGCGACAGCCCGCGGAGCGTGGCGGTCTACACGACGAGCCGGCCGTCGTGCGCTTCGGTCGGCGTCTCGTTCGGCTCGGGTGGGTTTGCGATCGGGGGCGGCTATACGCGCTATGCTCCGAGGTACTACGTGTCGACTCCGGCGTGCACGAGCGTGACTTATGTCCGGCCGGCGCCGACTGTTGCGTACGGCGGCATCTCGTACGCCCTGCCGGCAGCGACCTACACGGCCGGGTACGTGAGCCCGGGGTACTCCACGCCGAGCGTCGTGTACACGACACCGAGGTACAGTGCGGTGACGGTGCGGCCGGCACCATCCGTCACGGTGGTGGGTGGGACGACGCCGTACGTGGAGCCGATCCGCTACAGCGAGCCGGTGTATACGCCGCCGACACGGTACATCGAGCCGGTCCGCTACACCCCGCCCGTGAGCTACGTGGAGCCAGTGCGGTACGTGGAGCCCGTGCGGTACGTGGAGCCCGTGCGGTACGTGGAACCGGTCAGGTACGTGGAACCGGTCAGGTACGTGGCACCGGTGCGGTACGTGGAGCCGGTGCGGACGTGCACACCGCTGGTGGTGCGTGGAGCCTACACGCGGCCGGTGTACAGCGTGGAGCGTTACTGCCCGGTTCAGCGGCCTGCGAGCGTCGGCATCTCGGTGGGGTGGGGTCGGTCCGGGCATGACCACGACCGTGGGCACCGACACGGTGGAGTACACGTGCGGGTGCGGCGTTAGAGTCGGAGCGGGCAGACTTGCCCGCGAGAGAAACGAACCTTGAATCATCCCCTCCTCTGCGGGTTGTGCCGCGGGGGCGCAACAAGAAGACCGGCCGGCGTAGTCGTGGCTCGCCGGCCGGTCTTGTGCATTCGATTGGCGCTGCTGAGCGTGGGAACGCTACGTTGTCGCCACCGGCTCCGGCTTCCAGTCGCGCTTGGGCGGCTTCGTAATGAGCCCCAGCCGCATGGCCTTCGCGGACACCTTGATGCGGCAGACCTTGCCTTCGATCACCGCGCGCACGCGTTGTATGTTCGGCTTGAACTTGCGTTTCGTAACCCCGGTGGTCTTCTTGCCGACACCGCCGAGGTACTTAGCGCGTCCACGCCGGGCGATCTGATTGCCGGCCCGCGTCCGCTTGCCCGTGAAATAGCACTCCCGCGACATACGCTCACCTCACCGCCACAAACCAAAAGCCTGTCATCCGCCGAAAGACGGGCTAGTATAACCTACCGGCCGAGGCTTGCAACCGCCGCCTCCGAGCCGGCGTGGGGGTCCAGGACGACCCCGATTAGCAGACCGGCGAGCCGAGGGGGCCCCCCGGCGTGGGTATTCAGTCGAACACCGCGTCGAGGCTGCAATGCCGGCCGTGCCGCCACGTTGTGCAGTAGGGACCCTATGAGCAGCCCCGCAGACCTGCCGTCGATGATTCGCCGGGCCCAACGGCTCGAACCGGAGGCGTTCGAGTGGCTCGTCGATGCGTATTCGGCAAGGCTGTATGGATTCCTGTGGCGACTGACGGGAAACCGCGCTGAGGCGGAGGACTTGGTGCAAGAGGTGTTTGTCAGGGTCGTGCGTGCGATTGGCGGCTACCAGGAGGACGGGCGGTTTGATGCCTGGCTGTTCAGGATTGCGGCCAATCTGGCCCGAGACCGCATTCGGCGGCTGCACCGAGGACGGGAAGCCGCGTTTGTGGACGAGGAAGAGGGCGAGGAACCGGTTGAGGTTTCGCGGGAGCGGGCAGCGACCGAGGTGGTGCATGCCGATCCGTCGGCCGCGCTCGAGCTCGGCGAGGACATGGAACGGCTGGAGCGTGCCTTGACGACGCTGCCGTCGGCGGAGCGGCAGGTGATCCTGTTGCGGCATTACGGGAACATGAGTTTCGCGGAGGTGGCGGAGGCGATGGGCACGCCGCTGGGAACGGCGTTGGCACGTGCCCATCGGGGGCTGCGGAAGCTGCGGAGCGTGATGGAGTCGGAAGCGTGAACCCGCAGGAGCGACAACTACTGCAGCGAATCGAGGAAGACGAGCGCTGGCTGGCGGGGGTCTGGCGTGAGGCGTTGCCGGCTCCGGACCTTTCGAGCGTCAAGCACGCAGTGCGGGCGGCCGTGGCGGAAGAGTGGCTGGAGCGCGGGCTGCGTGACGAGGTGCCGACCGGTCTGGCAGGGCGCGTCAAGCGGCAGGTGCGGGCGGAGTTGTGGCAGTTGCGGGCGGAGGCGGCCGGGCGGGAGACGGAGTCGGCGGCCGGGCCGCGTCGGCGACGTATGAATAGGCCGCGGCTGTGGCTGTACCGAGTCGGCGGGGGATTGGCGGCAGCGGCGGCCGTCGCGCTGGCGTTCGTCACGTTGCAGCAGCCGGGGAGCGGGGCGGCGCCGTTTTCTTACGTTGACGCGTTCGACCTGTATGAGGCCGACAGCGTGCTGACGACCGAGGTGAGCTCGATCGAGCAGGACCTGCTGGATTTGGAATATGCCCAGCTTGGCTTTCGCCTCGACGTGTTCGATGCCGGCATGTTTGACGAGCTGCGTGAGGCGATCGACGCGTTGACGGGAGAGCTGCCGGGCGCGGAAGGGCGTTCGTAGCGGCAGCGCGCGGTGATGCGGCGTGTGCCAGTGGCGGGCGGGCAGGTTTGTGCACCAGGGGAGTGTCTTCGCTTCCGCAGCCCTCACCCCTGCCCCTCTGTGGGGGGCGAGGGGTGCAGACGCCGCAAGGCCGGAGTTGGCCACGGCGGATGAGGGTGTGGAAACCGCGCTGAAAACCGACAAGCGAAACGGGAGCAGGACGACGATGAAACGCAACAACCTTCAGAGAGCAGCGGTAATCGGGGCGGTGACGTTCTTGTGTGGAGCCCTCGGCTGGAGCGCCGGGGCGTGGGCGCAGGCGCAGCCGGGAGACCAGGGTCCCAAGAGAGCGCCGCGGGCGAGACAGCCGGTACCGCCGGGTGAACCGCGCGCCGTGGAGGACGGTGAGCCGCGCGCCGTCGAGGATGGTGAGCCGCAGCCGCCGGCGCAAGCCGACGAGGGCAACCAGCCGGCGCGGCGGGGTCAGGGCCGCGGGGCGATGGGGCCCGGAGGCATGCGGGGACCGCGCGGGCAGGGTGCGGGGGGACCGCCGGAAGGCGTCGGTCCGGAGGGGCCGCGGGCGCGCGGCATGTGGCAGCGGCTGTCCGAGGAAGACCAGGAGGATGTCCTGCGCTTCGTGGAGCAGTATTTCCCCGAGCTGAACGAGGAGTTGCAGAAGCTGCGGGACGAGCAGCCGTGGCTGTACGAGCGGCGGATACGCCGGGTGGCGCCGGAGATGCTGGAACTGATGGAGCTGATGGAGGCGGACCCGCAGCGGGGGCGGCTGGCCGTGCGCGAGCGGGTGCTGGACTTGAAGCTGCGGCAGTTGCTCCATCGGTATCGTCAGACGGCCGACGAGACGAAGCTGGAGGAGTTGCGGATCCAGATTCGGGAGGTGCTGACGCGGAAGGTGGATTGCCGGCTGGAGCGGTATGAGTTGGAGATTCGCGACCTGCAACGACGGATTGACGACGTGCGTGGGCAGCTTGAGAAGGCGCAGACGCGGCGGGAGACGTTGATCGACGAGATGCTGCAACGGTCGCTGACGGAACCGGTCCCACCGGCGGACCGGCCGGGACCGCGGGGTCGGGGCGCGTGGGACCCGCTCGGCGACGAGGAACGCCCCCCGGAGCCGGTACCGCCGGCGGCACCGCATGGAGAGGCGCATCCCCCGGTGCTGCCGAACCCCTGAAACGGCGTTCGGGTGGCATGCCCGAGCCATGTTTGGGTGGCATGCCCAAGCCGTGTTTGGGTGGCATGCCCAAGCCGAAGGCGCCGGCATGCCGTGAGGGAGATCAAGCTCGCGGGAAGGCATGGCGGCGCTGCGCTTGGCCATGCCACCCCGTTCCAACTCTCGCGTTCGAACTCTCGCGTTGTAACTCTCGCGTTCTAACTCTGGTGCTCCCCCACAGGGGGGAGTTCGTCAGCGTGTCCTCCGTTATGGACAACCGACGTTGGCCGGTTTGGGGGTATTCATCCAGCCGGGGGCGTAGCCGCCGGCGCCGTTGAGGATGTTGATGAGCTCCGTCATGTCCGCCACGGTGACGGCCATGCTGTAGTTGATGTCCACTTCCCACGGCGGCACGTAACCTCCACCCATGACGACGTTGATCCGGTTGATCAACTGGATGAGGTCCTGGATGTTGGCCATGGAACTGGCGTCCACGTTGGCCGGGTGATGGATGTAGGACACGAAGCTGCCGTCACCGAGGTACTGAATGGTGGTAACGGCATCGGGCGTGATCCCGTGCCCCAGCGTCAGCGTGTACCACCCGGTACCGTCGTCCATGACGGAAGCGATCCAGTTGGGCACCGCCCGCGGCGGCGTTTCACAAAGCGTGAAGCAATGCGGCGGGATGCCGCTGGTCCCGAGATTCAGCCGGACCGGCGACCACTCGTTAGTGCTAGTGGCCGGATCGTCCGGCATGCCGATCCCGTACAACGGGCTATGCGTGGCCGGCGGGAACGGCTTGCGGGCGTCCAGCACGCCGCTGGGCGGGTAGGCGCCGAGGATGGTGGCGGTGGATGGGCAGCCGGTGGGCGGATAGAGCTCGAAGGCCATGTTTACCAGCGGCGGCGGCGCCGGGCACAGCCACTCCTGCTTAACCCAAGTTAGACAGCAGTGGGGATTTTTCGGTTTTTTTGTGGGGCCGAGGGCCGCGGGCGCGGTTGCCAGAGGCGGTGGCGGGGCGGAAGCGCGATGTAGTGGAAACCTTCTGTCTTGAACGAGAGA
>Ga0209200_1003429_pt1 | contig 13608 bp, 16 predicted proteins | sample AD_UKC033_MetaG_FD_184406 | JGI IMG/M metagenome (GOLD analysis project Ga0209200, IMG submission 184406) | Active sludge microbial communities of municipal wastewater-treating anaerobic digesters from USA - AD_UKC033_MetaG (SPAdes) (version 2) | ecosystem: Engineered > Bioreactor > Anaerobic >...
CATCAAACACCAGCGGCGCTACCGGCGTCACGATCACGGCCAGCACGGGCCTGAGCATCAGCGAAACGACCAGCAGCAACGGCGGCACGATCACGCTGACCAACACGGGCGACACCAACGCCGGCGACGACCTGACCACGGCGACGACCTTTTCGGGCGACGTGACTGGTACCTACAACGCCACGGTGGTAGGCGACAACTCGCACAACCACGACGCCACAACGATCACGACCAACATCGTCAGCAGCCTCGACGGGGTTACCAACGACGGCGGCAACATCGACCTGGTCGCCGGCAGCAACATCACTATCACGCCCGACGATGTGAACAACACGATCACGATCGCGGCCACCGGTGGCGGCTCCAACTACCAGACAGTTCGCGACGACGGCACGGGTATGACCCAGCGCGCGGCGCTCAACTTCACCAGCGGCGCCAATATCGACTTCATTCTGACCGACGACGCGGCCAACGGCGAAACCGAAGTGTTCGCCGACATCCCGGCCGATGGCATCACGGCAACGGAAATCGCGGCCAACGCGGTGGGAAACCCCGAAATGGCGGACAATGCCATCGGGGCAGCGGAAGTAATCGACAATAGCCTGGGCGCAGCCGATCTATCCGTCAACGTCGTCAGCAGCCTCGACGGGGTAACCAACGACGGCGGCAATATCGACCTGGTCGCCGGCAGTAACATCACCATCACGCCAGACGACGGCGCAAACACCATCACGATTTCTGCCAGTGGGGGCGGTGCTCCATCGGGTACCAGCGGCCAAACGCTCAGATACGACGCAACCAACACACTGGTCGCCAATTCGTACCTGAGCAACGATGGCACACAGGTGAAAGTCAACTCCGGATCCGGACAGGGCCGTCTTTCAGTAGCCGGATTCGCCGGCACTGGTGGCGTAATCAATTCCAGTGCATTGGCCATATCCGGCACGCCCACTACTTTGGACGCGCAGATCTATGCCAGCTCGACGTATTCGTCGGGCGATTGGTACGCGGCCTATTTCGAGAATTTTGCCAATAACCGATCTGTCACGTTCATGCACGAAAATTCCGGTACGGGTGGCAACTCCAATGCAGTATATACAGCGCTGACACAATCGGTCGGTGGCGACCCATACATCGACTTCGTGATCAACTCCGGAACCGAATGGTCGGTAGGCGTCGATAATTCGGCATCCGATAGATTCGCCATCGGGAATGGCGCCGCACCCGGCGCCAATGATTTCTTTCGCATCGAGACGTCCGGCGCAATCGCGATGCCGGACTATGGTACGCATGCCAATACTGGCACGCCGGCGCAGTTTCCGGCATTTACCAGTGCGGGCATCATCATCGAGCGCACAGCGGCCGAATTGCTGGCCGACATCGGAGCGCCGGCAACCTGCAACGTGCAGGTCTTTACCTCGTCCGGTACCTGGACGAAGCCTTCCAACGGAAAATCAGTGTATGTGTACGTCGTTGGTGGCGGCGGTGGCGGCGGGTCAGGTCGACGTGGTCTGTCTGGCAGCGATCGCACCGGTGGCGGCGGGGCATCTGGTGGCGCAGTCTCTTTCGGAACATTCCGAGCAAGCGATCTTGGCGCTACCGAAACGGTCACTGTCGGCGCAGGCGGCTCGGGGGGCACATCGATTACCACTAATAGTACCGATGGCAACACGGGCGGCAACGGCGGAAACTCCTCCTTCGGCACCTGGCTTCGCGCCAATGGCGGCAACGGTGGGCTTGGCGGAAATTCTTCTGCCACGACCCGCGCAGCCGAACAAAACTATGGCATGTTCCCATCGGCACTAGGCACGCGCGGCATCAACGGCACAGGCGAAGCCGCCAACGATAGCCGCGCCGGCGGATCGGGCGGCGCGGGCGGCGGCATCGACGCATCCAACATTGCCTACGCGGGCGGCAACGGCGGTGGCATATTCTGGAGTTCTATCTCCGGTGGCGCCGGTGGCGCCGCCAACAACAACGGCTCTCCGGGCACGACGGCCACCGGTTCGTACTGGATCGGTACTGGCGGAGGCGGTGCGGGATCCAACGTATCCAATGGCCGGACAGGCGGCGCCGGTGGCGCTCCTGGTGGCGGCGGTGGCGGCGGATCAGCCACGCCCAACGGCGTAGCATCGGGTGCAGGCGGCGCGGGCGGCGCAGGCGCGGTGATCGTCATCACCTATTTTTAAGTGGCAGCGCACCCCTTGCATTTTTCCGCCACAGGTCATTATCTTTGTGTCGCTACTCTTTACCGGTCGGAATCAAGTTTCCGATTTCAATTTCTCATAGTTGTTAAAGAAGTGGGCGCAAGCCCGCCCCCTGGGTCTTTTCCTGCCTAACGGCCGGTAAAGGGTAGCCCCCAGGGGTTTTTCTATTTGTTCACTTCAAAACTTTACTTCGCATGGCTACCGCGAAAAAAAGTACTCAAAAGCCGACTGACGACGTCAGGGACGGCATCCGCGCCCGCAACCGCGCCGAACTGGAAACCCTTCTGCACATTTACACGGCCCAGGTGGAGAGTGTACATCTATTACAGCACCACCCAAAGTAAACTGTGCTACAAAGACGCAGGCGGCACGGTGCACCCGCTATATTGAACTCTAAACCACGGCATGGCGTCCTACCACTGGTAAAATGATTAACCCAACCCATATTCTCGACTACATGCGGGCCAAAGGCTACACGGTCGACACGGCCCCCGGCGAACTAAATATCGTCTACATTGAGGGCATGAATCCGGACGGCACACTAAACCCCGATACGCTGGACGGCTGGAACGACTTACGCCTTGTGATCGACCACGACACGGCCGGGCCGGCGAAAATCACCTGTAACCATATTGCCACAACTGAGCCGGGTCGAGAATCGACATTTTCCCAATCGGCCGCCCGCCGGGGAGGCGTTGCGCGTATCGCGTTCGGGCAGTACAAAGCCTGGCAGATGGGTTTTCACAAACAGGACAAGAACGGGAAAAACCACCCGGCACTTGTCCAACGAGCACCCGTGTCCGTTCACCGGGATAAAAACAGAAACGGGATAAGAGACAAGGCTGATAACATCCATGTCGGAATGTTCGGAATCAACCAGCACGGCACATGCCCCGGATACCGTGGGCAAATGGTCGGAATGTTTTCCGAGGGCTGCCTGGTTGGCTTCGACTGGGATATGCACATAGCCTTCATTCAGGAGGTAAAAAAGGATGTGCGCTACCAAAAAGACCAAAACCACATGTTTTTAACTACGATTATTGCCGGCGACGACCTGAATAAGTGGATTATTGACAATAAAAAGGGCAATAATTGACTTTTAGCACGGTATTTGTCAATAAATACGGATATATTTGCAAAGCAAATGGGGGTGACAAAACAGGCACGGAAAAAAAGCGAACTGGAAGCGATGGTAAGGCGCAATCAAATACACCTTGCGTTTTTCGCCTTCGCGGCCGCACGGCGCGACTTGGTACAAGAAAGTTGGACGCTAACGGCCTTCCATTTCAAAAAGCGCTTCAATCTGGATGAGGAAATACCAGAGGAGACGCTAATTCGGGCCTGCTCAAACGAAATCGCTCATTTCATTCAAAACGGCTTGTAAATGGCTACTTATCTCGTTCAAAACACAAAAAGCGGCGCTACGATGCAAGTAGACCGCGACACCAAACGCCAACTGGGCGCAAACTGGAAAGTTGTTTCCAAAACCGACCCCAAGACGGCTGCCCCGGCCACGCTGCCCAAAGTAGCGCCGCCGGATACCGCAAAGACGGCGACCAAGGAATAAGCGCAGCGCGAAGGCAAGGGACGGCCTAAACGCGCATGATAAAACACAAAAACATACCATAAAAGCACGGCACCGCTTCGGCGGCTGTCGTGCTTTTCTATTTGCACGACATGGAAAAGAAGAAAAGGAAAATCAAAATGACCCGCAACGGCGAAGTGCGCTATTTCAGCCCTTCAACCCTGCTGCACTTTCCCGATGATTACTACGGTTGGCAGCAATTCAAAGAGGATGTGCCCGCCGTGGTATCTCAAAACATGGAAAAACAAGCGCCTCCACGAGGCCGCAAGCCTGCCGCCAAACCGACGCAGAGCGGCGACCCGCTGGAAGGTGTTGAAACCGAAAACGAATTTGCATAATGACCGAAAAGGAAATTCTCGTTGCGTTCCTGGCTAAAACGTTAAACCAGGCTCCTGAGCAGTTGGCCGAACTGCTTTACCAAACATCGGATGAAGGCGAAACACTGAAAGAAGACGCGCTAAACGCCCTGCTGGCACTCGATGCCGACCGGGTGCAAAAACTCAAACCCAACACAAAAGAATACTTCGACAACGGCTACAAAAAAGCCCAAAGCGAAATTCAGGAACGTGTTGAAAAGGAGTTGCGCCAACGCTTCAACGTGGACGCCGAAGGAAAACTGAAAGGCTCCGAACTGTACGACGCTATTAACGCGGCTATGGCGTCAGAGGGCGGAAAGCCTGACAAAATCAAAACATCGGCCGAATACCTGGCACTGGAGCGCGAAATGCGAAAGCAAATCGAAGAAATCCAGGGCAAGCACACGGCTGAACTGGAAAAAATCCGCTTGGAGGCGCAGCGCGAACAAACCTGGGCGCAAGTTTCAGGGAAAATCCGCGACGCAATCCGCAAACATACCGGACTTAACCAGGGAGCGATTACCGACCCAATGGTTGACCTTCTGGCAAGTCAGTTCCGCGAATACGATTACCAGCAGGACGGCGACGACTGGCTGCCGCTGAAAGGTGGCGAACGGGTGGAAGATGCACACGGCCACGCCCGACGCCTTGCTGATCTGGTAATTGAACGCGCCGAAACGGTATTCCCGCGAATTGCACAGCCGCCGGCGGGGAGCGCCGGGAATCAGAACGGTAACGGGAAACCGGCCGTAACTACTCGATGGAAAGACGAAGCCGAATACATGACGGCCTACAACGCTGAAACCGATCCGGCCAAGCGTATCGAGTTGTTCAAAGCATGGGAGGCACAGCAGGCAAGGGCAAATTAAGCCGCTAATGCTTCACCAAACAGGAATTAAACACAATGGCTTACGAGGTTAGCCTGCCCAAATTGCAGGCATATATCGACCAGGCTTGGGTTGACCCAATCCAAAAATCTGACCTTATCGCGGAAGTCGGCGCAGTTCGCGGCCAACTTTCCAATCAAACGGCCCGTATTCAACCGATTACCGGCACCGGCCGCAACGCGAAGAAAATTACAACGACGATCTACTGGCAAGACTTCTGCTCAATTACCCCGGAGGATTGCAGCGATGAATGTACCGCAGCAACTGCAACAAGCGACGACAGTAGCCAGGATGTGACTATTTCCGGCTGCAAGCAGGTCAAATTCGCCAAATCCATGAAGCAATTCCGCACCGTTCCGCACAACTGGGACCAAACGATTGCGCTGGAACTGGCTGCCAACATGAAGGCGCTGGACGAATGGCTGAACACGACCTATATCGCATTTGTCGAGGCCAACAAAGGCACGCACGAATACGATCTGCCGGTTGGTACGAACGAATCGCAAGACTGGACGATTCCGGCCGAAAGTTGGGACGTTGATTTGATCCCCGAACTGCGCCTGGCTGCCCGTTTTGCCAAATTCGGCCGCCCGTACATTCTGGACGGTACGAACCTGTGGTCGAAAGTTTACAAGGCCGGCTTCTACAATGCCAACGCCGATGGCAAGGGCGAAAACGCGCTTTTCAACGACTTCCCTTACGTGTTCGACCCGCTGGCAATGGCCGACGCAGCCCCGAACAAAACCTACCTCATCAACGCTTCGGCTATCGCCCTGCTGACGGGTAACTACTGGGGCGACGCCCGCGAAGAAATGGCCCCCGGTCATTTTGTCTATCGCGTACAGTCGCGCAACCTGACCGGCGTATTCTACGACGTTCACGAAATCCAGGCTTGCGCCTCGAACGACTTCGTGACCAGCTGGCAAATTCGCGTGAACTACGAATTTGTCCTCAATCCGAAAGGCTGCACCACGACCCGCACCGGCATCCTTGCCTTTGAAAAAGGCGCGGGCGCGTAACCACTGATTTTTTAACGCAAAAATTCACAACGTGAAAAATAAGATTCTCTTTGGCGCTATTGCCGTCCTGTTTATGGCCGCCGTTGCGCTTTCTTTCAAATCTTCGGACGCCGTTACTTTGGATGAGGCCGGCCTGCTGAATAAGGAAAACGTAGTAGCCTCTTTTCAGGAAGACGCCGGCGTTCGCACCGTGTTCGCTGATGGTTCGGAGTTCCTGGCTGGTAACGACCGGACTTTCTACGAATACACCTGGGCGCTCGACACGATTACCAACGCGGCCAACGATACCCTTACCCTGCCTTCGTCTCTGGCTATTTCGGTAATGTATTCGGACTTTGAGTATAGTTACAGCATTGTCCGAACCTCCATTTCCGGAACGATCAACCTGGCCCTCAAAATCGAGCAATCGAATTACGCCAACAATACCGCGCCGGGCAATACCGCGTGGGCGTCTCTGGCAACGGGCAGCGGAACGGGCGCAACGGTGGAGTACCTGAACGGCGACTGTACCGCAATGCGACTGCGGTACATTGTCGACGGCACCGGCACCCAGTCCAGCTCTTACCGGCTTCGGGCGATCTTCAAGAAAAAAGTGTAGGAATATTGGTTGCAGGATGGGGCGGGCTTCGGCCTGCCCCTGTTTTCGTTTCATCATTTCAGCAAAGACATGGAGTTTTCCAATACTTGTTTTGACACGATTGTCGGGCTTTCAAACCGGGACTGCGATTGTTTTGATACCGGCCGGCCGGAAGGTTCGGAAGAAAGCCTTACCACGTTTGGCGGCTGGCAATACGAGCAGTTTACATGCCCCGAAGACCAGGTGGGCGCGTGGACAATTACGACAGCCTACACGCTCCCGACCGACATAGCGGCAAAGGTTCAACTGTTTGCCGCCGGCACACTGCTGGATGCCGGCACCGACTTCACCAAGACGGGAGCCAATACGCTGAGCGTTACCACCCCGGTTGCCGGGGCCGTGTACCAGATTTGGTATGAGGCGCGAATTACAACCTACGAAACAATACCCGCCTACAATGTCAGCCAGTCGGGCCTTTACATTGCCGATCTGATGCCAGAGGAAGATTTAGCCGGGCTGGAAAGTTGTGACGAAACAATCTGGACGCTGTACCAATGGGCGCGGGCGACGGCTATCAAGACACTGACAACTGACCTGAATGTTTCCCTTCAAAAGCGGTTCAAAACAAAATACAACGCCTGGGCGGGCTGGATTGGCGACAAAAAGGTATCGGAGCGCCTTACCACAACTTCGCAATACGCCGGCATCCGTATTCGCACAAACGGAATGCGCTCTGGCTATTTGAAAATAGCCAGTATTTCTACCTACTTCCAGCAGTCGGGCACCATTGCAATAACGATCTACGACCAGGACGGCGCGGTTGTCGTTCCGTCGTTCAATGTGACAACGGATGCCGGCGTAAAGGCAAATACGGCCGTAAACATTATGCTGCCGCTCCTCGACGATGCCAGCAGCGTACAGGACTATTTTCTGGTCTACGAATACGACAGCGACAACAAGCCGGCACTAAACAAGGTGTACTGCAAGCCTTGCGGCTGGGAAAATTACACCCCTACTTACAACGCCGACACATACGAACTGCACGGCCCGGTTATGAAGCCCACGCTTCGCACGGGCTGGCATAATTACGTTGCTATTGGGGGATGGGAGGGCGACAGCGTTTCAGACTTCTCCGACGCGCCGGCCGAAATGTCCCAGTATATGAATGGCCTTGTACTGCAAATCGAAACAGGCTGTGATCTTGCCGCTGGCCTGTGCTCGATGGTAGCCGGCTTTGGCTCCAACCCGTTCGCCATGTCCGTCGCTACTGCCGTACAGCACAAGGCGGCCGAACTGCTGGTAAGAAAGCGGCTTACCACCGCGCAGATTAACCGAAACAACGCCGTGAACCGCGAAGCCCTGGCAACGGAGGCTGAAAGGTGGGCCGGGCACTATGCCGAGATTATGGCCTACCTGACAACGAACGTACCGGAAACGGCCAACGACTGCCTCATGTGCCGTCCCAAGATGCAAATGAAAGGGATTTTATCGTGACTATCGCCCAACTAAGAAAAGCGCTTTCCGAGGCAAATAAAGCCCTCAAAACGGCACTGGCAACGGAAGCCGAAGTTGCCGGCATGGATGCTGCCGCGCTGGTTGAACAGCGGGTAGTATCCGAGGGCAAGAAAGCCGACGGCAATCGATTTTCCCCCTACTCGACAAAGAAGGCGCCTGCCTTCTACTACTTCGGCCGATCTGTCAACCAAAACGGCGAACGGGCGGTAAGGGATAAGGCGCGGCGGCGCGAAGGGGTCAGTTACCGGGAGTTCCGGGAGTTTAACGGCCGAAACGTCAACGTAAAGAATTTCCAGTTTACCGGCCGAATGTGGCAAGGCTTTGGGGTTAAGTCGGTGGCCGAAATTCGCCGGGGCGTGTATCGGGTGACGCTGGGCGGAAAGACTGCTTACACAGAAACACTAATTGGGTATCACAACAAGCGCGAAAACGCAGATTTGGCCGAACCGTCGCCGCAGGAATTGCAGATGGTGAAAACGGCGCTCGTTTCGCGTGTCAAAAGCATAATTCAGCAATATGTTTGAGCAAATCGGCGAAAGCATACGGGCGTCACTGGCAGAGCTGACATGGATCAGCAGGACAGGCGGGGCAACCGTACCAATTGAAATAAGGGACGGGGAAACCTTCAAAACATTCCCCGGCTGCCTGGCATACGAAGGCGCGCCATGCGAGGCGGGGCAGTTCGTCAATCTTGCCCCCGATTCGTCTGAATCTTGCATTGCCTTTATCGAGTTCCTGAATGATGTTACCGTTGTTCGCCACACTTCGCGCTACGACGACATTTCTTTCCAGTTCCGCGTCGTATTGTGGTGGGACGCCCGAAAAATTGCCTTCGACGGTGACGAGGTTGTTGAATGGGGAATAATTGAACGGGTGATTGCCAAGGTAAAAGCGGCCGACATTGAAAATACCGTATTTGGCGCGGCGCGTGTGCAATACCTGTCTGCCCAATTCACGCCCGATCAAATCTGGGGCCGCTACAATATCCAGACACAGGGGCAGGGCTTATTCATGTACCCTTACCGGACTATGGGGCTAAACTTCAACGTACGGGGCCGACTGAATCTCAAATGTCTAACTGGAACAATTACCGCCGATGCTGACGCCTGCTGAACTTGCTATTGCCGTACAAATTGGCGCAATTGCCGCCCTTTTCGTCGCGCTAATGCTCAACGATATGCCGCTGCACGGTTACTACCAGCGGCTTGCCAACTTCTACAACCTTGCCCCGGACTGGATTGCATGGATTGCAAAGCCTTTGGGGTATTGCGGTTTTTGCTTCTCCTTTTGGGTGGGCGTATTCGGTGGCCTGGCTGCCGGCTTCGACCCATTGGGCGCGCTTGTTTCGGGCGCTATTTCAACGATTATCAACAATATTGCAAACTGGTAACATGGCAAAGAAATCTTTCAAAAGCCTACCGAAACGAGCAAAAAAAGCCGCCTTTGCTCAAATGGAAAAAGACGGCAAGGCTTGGCCTAAGCACCCAATTACAGGCAAAAGGATTGGCGCGACAAAGGCGCAAATCGAAAAAAGAAAGGCGGGTTTAGTCGAATTATCAAAAAGAGGCGTGGGGTCTGCCACGGCATTGTTAATGTCTTTAAAAAGGAAATAGCAAAACGAATGGAACAACTGCAAAGGCTGCCCGAAAACGCACGGTCGTTTCACGCAAACGGGAAAACCTATATCATTCACGAATCCACAACGGCCGACGGACTTGAGGAGTTGGAAGAACTGAAAGTAAGGGCCGCAACGGGTAACACAGCGGCCGCACTGCTGGCTCACATGCAAAAGGCTTACGACTTAATGAATAAGGGTCGACTGGCTGATGCTGCCGTGTCCATGTATAACGCCATTGACAGCGGCGAAAAGATTGCAGAAAAACGCCGACACTCGCAGCTGTTGCAGCTCACCATATTTGCCCGGCCGCTTGGCCACGATGTCCGGGAATGGTCGGAGGAACTGGCAAACACATGGATTGACGATTGGCAAAAAGAAGGACTTGACGTGGCAGACCTTTTTTCAAAAGCCGGCGACTGTCTGATGCGCTTTCAACTCGCCTCCTTGCCGAGTTCCCTCAGTATTTCCGACTTGGGGAACGAAAGCGAAGGCGAGGCGGGCGAATAAGGAAAGCCGCCGGCGAACCGAAACCAAAAACGACCGTCGAACTAATGACGGAAAAGAAAAGATTTTGGGCGGGCTTAAAGATGCTTATTATGCAGCGGCAACCCGGAATCAGTTGGGCCGATGCTGGCAGGATGATGGTTGACGACTTTTTCCACGTCCTCTATCTATCTGAAAAGCACGAACAGGCGCGGCAAAAGGCGGCGCAGGAAAAGACGGGGCCGGCCCGTAAGGCTTCGAGGTAATTTTGTTTCGCTTACATTTGGCCAAAAAAGGATTCAGCAAATGAAAAAGACACTTCTTTTCCTCGCTTTGGCCCTACTGTTTTGGCCCGGATGCAAAAAGGACAAATGCAACTCTTGCTCCGTCTTTGTCGTCAACACTACCTTAACCGAACTGGCTGTGGTCGAACTTGACGACGCCTTTATCGGCTTTGTGGGGCCACAGGATACAATTGAAATCCGCCTGCAAGATTCAGGGAAACATAAGGTTCTTTGCAGTGACGACGGCAACTTGTCGCCAGATGCCTTGTATATCGAGGTGCAATGCCCGGACAATTGCGAAGATAAGTACCTGTTTTATAGGCCGTAATTACTGGTTTTGGCTTAATTTTGGCAGGTGTAAAAGGTAATTTCAGCAACTAAGCGAGGGCAAGGGGCGCTTTCGCATGGCAGACATTACACTTGATTTGGCCGAAGTTTTCGGCAACCTCGACAGACTGGACAAGCGCCTGGCTGAAATAGAGCGTTCGTTTGCGGGCGTGACAAAGGCGGCACAGGGTAGCGCAGCGGCACAAAAGACGGCCTTTTCAGCCGGGGGCGATGCTGCCCGTAACGAAGTCGAAGCCCTTAACCGCGTACAAAAGGAATACAACGACACGGCAGCGGCCGTACAAACCCTGCGTCGGGCGCTTGCCGGGGCGTGGGATCAGCGGGCTATTTCAGGTTATACAAAAGCCATTGCCGACGCTGAGCAGAGTATGCGAAAGATGGAGCGGGCCGCTAGTGCCGTCGGCGTGAACCTAAAAAAAGCCAGTCAGGAGGCATCGACGGGCAAACAGGTATTCGAGAATTATTTCGGCACCCTCACAAAGGCAACTATCTTGATTGCTGTACTTGACCAGGTACGGCAACTAGGCGGCCGCGCACTGGAACTAGCCGATAATTACACCAAAGCGCAAAAGTCGTTCACGGCCTTTTTGGGCAGCGCAGAGCGCGCCGACCAGGTTCTTTCCGACCTGAATAAGACGGCCAAAGACAACTTCCTGCCTGTCGAAAGTGTGCAGGAGGCCGGAAAGGCGCTGCTGGCATTTGGGGAGAGCGCCGACAATCTGCCGGCTATCCTTACCCGGATCGCCAATATATCGGCCGCAACGGGCAAAGACTTCAACGAGTTAGCCCTTATTTACGGCAAAGCCAGAACGGCCGGCGTTTTGTACGCCGAAGACCTTAACCAGTTGACGGAGGCAGGTATCCCGATTATTGAAGAATTTGCAAAGCAGTTGGGTGTATCGACCGGGGAGGTTAAAAAACTGGCATCTGAGGGCAAGATTGGTTTTTCTGAATTGGAACTGGCATTTGCCAACCTGACACGGGAGGGCAGCGCATTTGCCGGGCAGGCGGCCGCCGGGGCCACGGAGACACATAAGTTATCTGCCGCTTTTGATTCCTTCGCTACCACGGTGGGCGGGATCGTAAAGCCGGCCGTTGATGCGCTTAAATCTACACTGAAAGACATTTTGGTAGCGCTTAATGATCTTGCGCAAAGCGGATCGTTTGAGCAGTTTGGGAACAACTTTATCAACCTTTTTGAAAAGATAAACCCCATTGCGGGCCGATTGGGCCAACTGCTGCGCCGGGCGTTGGGTGTAGAGACAGCGCAGGAGGCCGGGCAAGGGCTGGAGGCAGATTTGCGCCGGCAAAATCAAATTTCCAGGCAAGCCTTCGAGGATCAGGAAGAGATATTCCGCAATGCCGAAAAGAAGCGGGCAGAACTAAACGCGCAGTCCCAAAAGGAGCGCGACAAGGCAGCAAAGGCGGAACTGAAAGCCCGCGAAGAGTACAACAAGCGCCGCGAAGAGTTGGCCTTGCAAAACCTGGCACCAGGCAGCGAGGAGCGGGCAATCGCCGAAGAAAACCTTCGCTTTCAGCGCTTAAAGGCTGAGTTTGAAAAGTACAACCTTGAAACGGAAAGCATAGAGGCGCAGCATATTCAGAACCTTTTGAATATCAGAAAAGACTTCTATCAAAAGCGCCTGAAAATCCAGCAGGACGGGGAGCGGGCCGGCCAACAAATTGCCGAAACGTTTGTCGCCCAACGCGAACAGGCGGCAGAGCGGCAGCGGGACAACAATCTGGCTAGCATTGAACTATTCGAGGAACAATCTAGCCGCTTTATCCTGCAACTGAAAGCGGCCGGGGAGAGCGAAAAGGTTATCCGAACGCAGCAGGAACAATTCGACCTGTTATCGAAAAAGGCGCGGCTTCAAAACGAGTTGGAATTTCAGGAAGCCCTTTTCAGCCTGACCGACACGGGCGATAAAGCGCGACTGGATCAGATTAAAAACGCAATTGCACTACTCAAAGAGCAGATTGCCACGGTTGATTTTCAATTGACCACACCCGACGGCGCGGCCGGCGGCGGCTTTTCAATCTGGAAAGCCTTTGGTATCGACCCGGATAGCGATGAAGGACAAAGGGCTATTGATTCGCTGAAAAACAGCGCCGATATTATCAAAGGCGTACTGTCTGACGTAGCCAATGCCAGAAAAGAAGCGGCCGATGCGGCAGTTGAGCAGGCAAACAGGCAAGTCGAGGCGGCCGAAAGCGCACTGGATCGGGAAATTGAACTTTCGCAGGCCGGGTTTGCCGCCAACGTACAACTAAGGCAGCAGCAGTTAGAAGAAGCCCGAAACAGCCAGCGGCAGGCACTGGAAGAACAACGAGCGGCGGCGCGGGCGCAATTGGCCGTTGATTCGGCACAGCAGGCGTCCAATATCGCCCTGTCGGCAACCAACTTGTTTAAATCATGGTCAACGCTGCCTTTTGGTGTTGGCCTTTTGGCGGCAGCCGCACAAATAGCATCTGTAATCGCCCTTATTTCATCCGTCAGAGCTCGGGCGCGGGCGCTATCACAGCCTTTGCAGTTCCGGACGGGCGGCGAAATCGGAATGAAAGACGGAGTATTGGTCGGCCCCTCACACGAACGCGGCGGCATACCCATCGAGGCCGAGGGCGGGGAGTTTACCACCTCCGACGGCAAACGCCTTTCTATTGTGAATAAGCGGATGACCGACAAACATTTCGATCTATTGCAGGCAATCAACAAAGACGACCGCCGG
>Ga0209200_1003438_pt1 | contig 13577 bp, 22 predicted proteins | sample AD_UKC033_MetaG_FD_184406 | JGI IMG/M metagenome (GOLD analysis project Ga0209200, IMG submission 184406) | Active sludge microbial communities of municipal wastewater-treating anaerobic digesters from USA - AD_UKC033_MetaG (SPAdes) (version 2) | ecosystem: Engineered > Bioreactor > Anaerobic >...
AACATATTGTCTGGTTGTGGGATGCAGTCGGACACAAAACAAAAACATAGTGAGGCGTTACCATTAGGTGAGTCTGCGACCTATGAAGCCCAACCTATCGCCTCTGGCGTGGGTGGGTAGTTCACATAAATTAATTGCATATATATTCGAAGGTACAAGATTCCATATTGCACAGGTGATAAGGAAAAATATGACAATTTATGAATTAAATGATGATACTGGGACCTATGCTGATTTCCATAAGGAAGAATTTACAATAAAGAATATTAGAGAAACTTTATCTAAAGATATTAAAGATTTACAACGTGATCCACAAAATACCTACATATTACAACAGTATATAGAGTTATATGAGAGGTTAAAACCTGTATTGTTTAAAGGTAAATCCTATGAAAAGAAAAAGCCTAAGTAATACTTAGGCTTTTTTTACAACATCTTTTACGAAAGAACGTAACTTACCATCTTCCAAGACGACTTCAAAAATTGGTACCACTTTAGGGTATTTACGTCTTAAATCATCGTCAGCTACCATCATAGAGTCGATTTCGTACATGTCTACCACTTTACCTTTTAAAGGTGGATTGTATGTGGTAATTAAAACCTGTTGGTTTAATTTAAATCCTTCTATTATTATTTTTTTCATTTTTCTGAAACTTTTTATCACCCGTGTCAAAATAAATGTTTGACATTCTTAGGTCTGTGTTATCTCCTGTAAAATTAATCATTTCTCCATCATAGTAAACCTCACTGATTAAAGAACTAATCATCGCTTCTTCTTTTTCGTTTTGAATTTCTTTTTCAATGAATTTAAACTTCCTTAAATTAAATTCTTCTTCGGTGATGAAAACCACATCCATAAAAGTACCTTGTAACTCCTGAATGATTGTAACAACAACATCATCAGTTATTGGGTACATATAACCTTCTAAGTCCACTAAATCTACATCACTAAAACTATAACTGTCAAGAACATTTATTGGTAAGTTTAATATTTCTTCATCATTTACTGTGATAATAATATCACCCTTTGTTATCCCATATTCGTGGAAATCTTCTCTAAATTCATTCCACTGTTTTCCTAGTTTCTTTTTTAATCCTTTAATCCATATATTATCAAGGGAAGTAGAATTCTTAATTCTGTTGTAGTCTTTCTTTGCGACAATGCCCCTCGCCACATCGTAGCCATACCCTATAAGGGTTATTCTTACGATATCCATTTTTCAATAAAATTTTTTGGGTTTTATTCAATCTTCCGACGGAGTCAGAAAACATTAGTTTATTTGAGGTAATACCTAACATGGTTAAGATATATAGTAATAAATATAACGTACACCCAATCAATAGAATAGTCCACACTTATTTTTATCTAAATGTTGATTTTTAAATAGAATTAAACATATTTATAATATATGTTAATAGTAAAAGTAAAAGAAGGAAAAGGTGGGATTGAAAGAGCCCTAAAAGAGTATAAATCTAAAGTGATTAAAACTCGTCAAATGCGTGAACTCCAAGATAGAAAAGAGTTCGTGAAGAAATCTGTAAGAGAAAGAGAATCTAAAAAGAAAGCAATTTACGTCAGTAAAAAATATAGAAAAGAAGATTAATAAAAAAGGGGACTTAAGTCCCCTTTTTTTATAGTATTCTTACAACCCATATTCTAGCGTCAGGAGTTGTGACAAACATATTGGTGAATAACGTGTTGTTAATAACCCAATCGTTGATGAAAGTTCCTTGAACTTGTCCACTCCAATCACCACCTAAAGTTGTGAAAGAGTAAAGAGACAAACTCTTGTTGTTGTTTCCAACAATACTCAAAGAATAGTTACGAGGAGTATAACCGTTGATAGTATATTGAGTTGTAGAAATAAACTCCAAAGTATCGTTAGGTAATTGAGTTACAAAGTTTTGTACATACTTAGTAACAACCCACTTAGTACCAACCAAAGTTGTTGCTGTGGATGGATTACCAACTACACCACTGTAAGAGTATCCTGATGGTACAGTGTATTCAGTAACAGTGCCTGTGTAACCAACCTTTACAAAAGTTAAAACAGTATAGAAAGTAAAGTTATTAACACCGTCATTACCGTTACTTTCGTAAACCTTAACGTTCATTACATCATTGGTGGAGTTTAAAACTTCGATGTTACGAGGAGAACCATTCTCCATACCGTAAACATTGAAGATACCGTTGGTGTTGGTATTGTAGTTATAAGTAGAACTACCATCTAATACGAATTGGTTAGAACTTGTAAACTTCCAAGTAGTCATACCCTTAGAAATCATATCAAATGGAAGACCAGATGAAATGAAGATATCTAAGTTACTAGAGTTCTTGATAGAATTGAAGTGGTCGTAATAGAAAGTAGAACCGTTGTCAAGGTTCTTCACATAAACTCTACCACTATATAAACTCCCAAGTATAACCTATTGGGTTAACGTTTGCTGGGTTGTTTACAGTAGTTTGTGGGTTAGCCGGTTCTAATGGTTCCTTTTTACAAGAGGTAAAACCGATAACCATTGATACTACGATGAAGATATTTAAAAACCAATTTTTCATATTATTTCCGTTTTAATTTATACAAAGATACGTTTATCTTCCTTATTGGCAAAAAATTCAGACCTAATTTTATAATTTTTAGGTAGGTAATTCATATTTAAATATCTTACCAACTCAGTTGCAATATCCTTATTAATATCAGTTGGTGTGAGGTTACCTTTTAGTTGGTGGAGGCGGCGGGCTCCGACTCCCGCGTCTTGTTCTATTTTAACAATGTCTTCTACATGTTTAGGATAAGATTTTCTAACCTTCCAAACTTCACAATTCCCTTATTTTTAAGTGGTTCGGTTTACTGAGAACTAATCTTCCACTATCTCTGTTAGGGTAGAGATAAACCAGGTTTAGGACTTCTGTTCCTAGGTATGTCCTGACCCGTTGTGTAACCTAATCTAATTAGGCTACAACTTCTGCACCTTCAGTCACGAAGTGACCTACAGTTGCATCTGCGAAAATATCGCCGTTTACAAAATTGGTAGTTGGTTTTTACGAGCCATCTAACAAGTCTCGACATGCTTCTACAGAATCAAACATAGCCAGTCAATTCCAAGTCGCCCCCATAAATCAAAGAACAATACAAATATAATGACTGTTTTTGATTCAGTCAATTAGTAACTACCTAAATTAGCAGCTTTTCTTTGGATTGCGTCCATTTGTCTTTTTAAATCTTTAATTTTTCTTTCATCTTCTGTTGAAAGATTGAATTTAGAGTTAATTAAACTTACCTCACGACTAAGTTTATCGTGTTCTAACAATAAAGCATCAAATGCTTTAGCTTTTTCTTCTCTTGTTTGTGGTTTCATAACATTAATTTTTTATATAAATATACCAAAAACTTCAAGAATGTAAAAAGGTTCTTTATGAAATATGAAGATATTTATAAGTATGGGAACAAACAGTAAAGAATATATAAAATTATATAGAGAAAAAAATAAAGAAAAAATAAAAGAACAGGTGAAACTATATAATGAAAAAAACAAGGATAAAATAAAAGAGTATAACGATAAATATATACAATTATATAGGGAAAAAAATAAAGAAAAAATAAAAGAACTTACTCAGACTTATTATGAGAAGAATAAAGAAAAAATAAAAGAACAGGTGAAACTATATAATGAAAAAAACAAAGATAAAATAAAAGAGAGACAAAAATTATACAGAGAAAAAAATAAAGAAAAAATAAAAGAGAGACAAAAATTATACAGAGAAAAAAATAAAGAAAAAATACAAAAAAGAATCAGTAACTATATTAAAGAACGTAAAAAAAATGATTCTCTCTTTAAATTAAAACATAACACTAAAATACTCATCAATAATATTATCAAAAATCGTGGTTTCATTAAAAAAAATAAAACACACGAGATAATCGGTTGTTCATATGAAGATTTTAAAAAACATATCGAATCAAAATTTGAGTCTTGGATGTCTTGGGATAATTATGGAAAATATAATGGTACTGAAAAATATGGATGGGATATAGACCACATTATACCGATATCGTCAGCAATTACCGAAAATGATATTATTAAACTAAATCATTACACCAACTTACAACCACTTTGTAGTTTTATATGACGGAGCGTAAAACCCACCCATCAGAATGTGGGTGGGATGTAAGCGACCATTAGCCTTGGGTTAAAATATATTGACGTATAGTTTCTGGCGATGCTTCACCAATAGAACAAACAAAGAAACCATCTGACCAAAGTAACTTACGATACCAATAATATTGACGAAGTGTAGTAGGATGTAGTAACCATAACTGACGAGTGGATTCTTGTTTTAATCTACGAACTAATTGTGATATTGAAAGACGAGGTATGTAACGAATTAAAAAATGAATGTGGTTAATATCAGACTCCATTACTTCTATTTCAAAATCTGAATTATCTGCTATGGAGCTGAATATGGATTTTAAATCATCATTTAACTGACCAACTAAGATATTTCTACGATACTTAGTAACAAGAATTAAATGACATTTTAAATAATGTTTTGAACGATTTGTTGAAGTGTACTGTGATTTTTTAGACATACGTAGCGAATATTTTGTGAAACATTTTTACCCGAATACGGAATGTTTTACAAAATATTTGCGGATATTGTAAAAATTATGTACTTTTACAAAAGTTTAGACTATTTAATAATAGATGCGAGTAATTAATAAAACATATCGGTTTAGGATTTGCCCTGATAAAGAGCAAGAAGTGTTACTAAATAAACACTTTGGTTGTTCCCGTTTTGTCTATAATTACTTTTTAAATGAACGTAAAGAACAGTATCAGAAGAATAAAAAATCAGATAACTATTACGCACAAGCAAAAACATTAACTGATTTAAAAAAGCAAGAAGATACAATTTGGTTAAAAGAGGTAAATAGCCAAACTCTGCAATTTGCTTTACGTTCTTTAGATACTGCTTATGTGAACTTTTTTAGAGGTAACGCACAATTCCCAAAGTTTAAATCAAGGAAACATAAGAATACTTTTACTGTACCACAATTCGGAAAACTTGAAGATGGTAAGATAATACTACCTAAGTTTAAAGGTGGAATTAAAGTAAAATTGCATAGAGAAGTTAAAGGTGAAATTGGTAAAATGTGTATTACCAAAACACCTACTGGAAAATATTATGTTTCCATTTTCACCGAACAACGAATTGAGGATTTACCAAAAACTAACAAACAAGTTGGAATAGACTTGGGGCTAAAAGATTTTGTGATTACGTCTGATAACAAGAAATTTAAAAATAACAGATATACAAAGAAATATGCAAAACAATTAAAGAAAGCACAACAGCACTTATCTCGTAAACAAAAGGGTAGTAATGGGTTTGAAAAACAAAAGCTCAAAGTCGCTAAAATTCACGAGAAAATTGCAAGTTGTAGGTTAGATACCTTACACAAAGTGTCGCATCAATTAGTTAATGAAAACGACCTAATTGTATGCGAAGACTTAAACGTGAAAGGTATGATTAAAAACCACAAATTATCCAAACACATTGCTGATGCAAGTTGGGGTAATTTTGTTACACTTCTTCAATATAAGTGTGATTGGTATGGAAAGGAATTGGTTAAAGTTAATCGTTTCTATCCATCATCAAAGACTTGCGGAGATTGTGGTTGGATAAATCAAGAATTAAAACTTTCAGATAGAGAATGGACTTGTAACTCTTGTGGTGTTGTACACGACAGAGATGTAAATGCAAGTGTCAATATTCTAAAAGAAGGTTTAAAAATACATCGGCAGGGACTGTCGATTACAAAGGTGGAGAGGAAATCAGACGTTAGTAATAACGCACACTCTATGAAGCCCGAAGCCCAACCCATCGCCTTTGGCGTGGGTGGGTAGTTCACAGAAATATGAAGAAATTACTAACAGAAAAGGATAAAATCTTACTATCGGAGTGTAAAAAGTTGTTGAAGGAAAATCCTGCTATCAAAAAACGTAAGTTAACTGTCATTAAAGATTTAGAGAAAAGACTCTATTATATTAAGGTTTGGGTTATAACAGAATCCCAACCATTACATATATTAAAAGGTTCTGATAGAAGATGTTTTAGGGGTAAGAGTTGTTACCACCTTGACCACATATGTAGTATACATGAGGGTTTCAAAAATAAAATACCTCCAGAAATTATTGGTGGTATAAAAAATTTAAGATTTATACCTGCTTTACAAAATATTAATAAAGGTTATAAAGTCACAAAAAATAGGTTACAAGAAACAATTAGGAGGGGTAAAAATTTTAATAAAAAAAATAACATTTAGACCATAACCTATATTTATAAATATGGAATCCACTTATATATACTCCTTATCTAATCCTATTAATAACGAAGTTAGATATATCGGTAAGTCTACAAACATAGAAAATAGGTATAAACAACATATAAAAAAATGTCAAAAAGAAATAACACACAAATGTTCTTGGATTAAAAGTTTACAGACCGAAAATTTAAAACCAAAAATTGAGGTAATTGACACAGTAGAATCAAATGAATGGCAATTTTGGGAAAAATATTGGATTTCACAATTCAAATCTTGGGGGTTTAACTTGGTTAATAATACTGAAGGTGGTGATGGTATTTTATCACATAATAATTTTACAAAACAAAATATATCAGATAGTAAAAAAGGTGTCACGATACACACCGATGATTATAAAAAACTTTTATCAGAAAAAATGAAAAATAATTCTTACACACTAGGTAAAAAACTTTCTGACGAACATAAACGTAAAATAAGTAATTCACAATTAGGTATCAAAAAACACAATAAAAAATCTAAAAACGCTATATCATTAAAAAATAAAGGTGTTAATAACGGTATGTATGGTAAAAAACACAACCAAAAATCATTGGAAAAAATAAGTGAAAGTTCTAAAGGAGAAAATCACCCAAAGGTTAAATTAAAAGAATCTGATGTATTACTCATTAGAGAATATTACAAAAATAAAACATATAACCAAAAAGAGGTGGCTAAAATGTTTAATATTAGTTATAGTTTAGTTACTAAGATTAATAACGGTACACTTTGGAAACATTTGTTATAATCACATAAAGTTTTAAGAAAAATTAAAAGGAAAAAACTATGAAAAAACTGTTTTTACTACTTATGTTGCCCATCCTTTTGGGGTTAACATTTAAACCCACTAAAATGGTGATTAGACATGGTGAATTAACTTTTTACCTAGATAGTGATACCAACACTTTTCTTTCGGTCCATAAGATAAAATATACTCAATTCCTAAAAATAGACGGAGTTAGAAGTGATAAATGGCACAGTGAAAAATATAAAGGTATATACGATAAAGAGGCTTATTTACATTCAGGATATGACTTAGGTCACCTTACTCCTTCCAACATTACTTCATATGATGATAGTTTAAATTATCATTCATTTAGTTTTTTCAATCAGGCACCACAATTAGCTGGATTCAATAGAGGTAAATGGGCACAACTTGAAAATAATGTTGAGGACTCGATTCGTAAGTATAAAACTAACGCTACAATCTATACAGGTGTTATCTATGATAATAAAAAGAAAACATATCTAAACAAATCTAAAATTAAAATCCCAATAAGTTATTATAAGATACTTTCAATTGAGAGTAAAAAATTAATTTACGTTTGGATAGGTTCTAATGTGAATGGTGAGGTAATCTCTATTGATATCAAAAAATTGAATGAGATATTGAAACTAAATCAAAACGATATGTCCTTTAAGTAATATTTATAAGAGTGAAACAAATCATTAGATATCATTTATTAACGGAAGGTAGAGTTGACGATATTAAGAAAAATATCCAAAAGTACCTCCAGAGTTTATTGACAATATTTCATCTAAAGACCCATCAGGTAATAACAAATACCTAGAATGGATGATGCATCACATTTATGGTATTATGACTAGATGGGGGAGATATGATACACCAGGTGAAATTCAAGACACACTTAGTCCGTTCGAACCCAATAAATATTCACATGATTTTAGCGCAGGAGTTAAATATATTGTAAAGGTTGTAGATGGTTTCCATAGAAATGTTGATAGATTAACACCTGAAAGAGTATATGAGGCATTGGCACATACGGTGGGTCATATACCAAGTAATTTAACTATTGTTAGAACAAATGACGGGAAGAATGGAATATGGGAGGCTAAAAATATTAATGCCTACACCCCATACACATTAGGGAGTGTTATTAAATACATTGTCGATAACTACCCGAGTAAGAGTGAGATGGATACTGTTAGAAGAGAACAAACTGTTAACATTTATGAAGATGATTTAATTAAAATTGTAGCCCCTCAATCGTACGCTTCTTCTTGTATGTATGGAGCCGGAACACGTTGGTGTACAACATCAAAACATAAAGGACAAGAATATTTTGACATGTACACGAAAAAAAATATGGCTTTAATCTATTTTATTTTCAAAAAACCACAAAAAGTTAAATCAGTTCACTTTGAAAACGGTGATATTGTACACGGTGTTGGTGATGAAATGTTTAATAAACTAGCACTATATTTTGATATCAAAAAAGGAACTGGGATTTGGTTTGATGAAGCAGATTCTATGGTTGATGGTTTGGGTTTACTCAAGGCTTATATCAGGTTAACCAGTACGAATCCAGATCAGGAGTTTAAAACTATTAAGACTAAACTTAATGAATATCTAGCCTCAAAAGACGAGAGGTCTACACTTAGAAAGATTATTAAACGTGGTAGGATTTAAAGACTAACGTCTACAATAAACTTACCCCTCAATAGGTTACGTCCAATAAGGACAGGGAATTTCATTTTACTTCTATTAGCTAAAGTAAAATTTGTACGGACACTACGTCCATGTACATTAACTAACAAACGGACAACATACCTTTCTTCGGTATGTCCGAATGAACTTTTGATTACTTTCTTACTGTAATCTTTAAAACAAATAGTTTGGTGGTTAGGCATCGTACAACAGATGTGACCATCTTTTTCTTCTATCTTCTTAACACCAATAGATGATGTTGTAGCACCCGTATCAATACGAGCATCAATAGAATCGATACCTACCTCAGGAAATGAAATCACTTCCTCAGAACCAATAATTGTTTTATCTTTCTTCATGATGGTCAACTCCTTTAAATTCTCTTTTACTAAGAATACGAGAAATTTCATCAAAAGAAAAGGGGTCATAAAGTTGTAATAGACTTTCGTCCAAAACCCCCTCATGACCCGTAAATGGTGGTCGGTGAAAACCGTGGTAAAATTTCGTAGTTATTATATAATTGAACTACCGCGGAATGATTACTTCACCAACCGTAATCTCTTTTGTGTAATTTTACTACACTTAAATTTAAATATCAAGAACCTAGAGGAAAATTAATCTCCTAAAAGGTTTTTCTTATGTTTAACCTTACGAGTGTAATCTTTTACACTCTTATGTACTTTATGGCCGGGACGACCATACACACCAGCATCAATAAGAGCTTTTCTGTGAGCTGTCTTTTCAATTCTTCTGAGGTCTTCAGCTTTAATTTGTATGGCTTTCATCTTTTTCATAACAGTACAAAGATACATGATATTTATATAATACACAAATAAATATGGAAAAATTAACTGGAATATATAAAATCACTAATAAATTAAATAATAAAAATTATGTAGGTAGTGGAATTGATATTAAAAATAGGTGGAATTTACATAAATTTAAATTAAAAAATAATAAACACCATTCAGTCAAACTTCAAAGATCCTATAATAAATACGGAATCAACAATTTCGTTTTTGAAATTTTAGAATATTGTTCTAAAGAGGTTCTAATTGAGAGGGAACAATATTGGATTGATACTTTAAATTCATATAATAAAGGATATAATTGTAACCCTATAGCTGGTAGTTGTTTAGGTACTAAAAGAACGGAAAAAACGAAAAATAAAATTAGTAAAGCTAAATTAGGTTTAAAACGTGATGAAATTACTAAAAAGAAAATTAGTGAAACAATGAAAGGTAAAAATACAGGTCGACCATCATGGAATAGTGGTAAAAAAATCTCTAAAGAACATAAAGAAAAAATAAGTAAAAGTTTAAGTGGAAGTAAAAACCCCAATTACGGTAAAAAATTATCAGAAGAAACTATAAAAAAAATGAGTGAAGCTAAAAAAGGTGTTAATAACCCTATGTATAAAAAATCTAAAGCAAAATAAAAAGTTAAGAATTTTTACTTTCTCTCTTATTTTTTATTCTTTTTTCTACTCTTTCAAAGAAACTAGATACCACTAAAAGACCTACCGTAATAAGAATTGGTATGATGTAAATCCCTAACCCACACATAATACCGATAGCACTCGCAACCCAAATAAAGGCAGCCGTTGTAACACCAATAATCTTATCCTCGGTTTTCATAATAACACCACCACCTAAGAAACCTATACCTGTAACAATTTGGCCTAGAATTCTTGATGGGTCAGAACTACCGTCTTGAGACATCCAAAGTGAAGCGGTAGTTAGGATTGTACACCCAACCGTGATTAAAACATTCGTTCTAATACCAGCAACTTTATTTCTAACTTCACGGTCATAACCGATTATAAAACCACAAATTGTGGCTACAAAAATCTTTGGTAGAAAGTACCAAAGAATATCCAATTCTTTAAATACCAAGTCCAAGGTGTTTCTCTGCGTTTTTTAAATAGGTTCTTATATTATTTGCCCCGATAGGGTTGTGGGAATGAACATGCCATAATGGAAGAGGTTGACCTTTCTCTACACAATAGTCAACTAACCATTTAGCTGCATCATAACCTGTTTTTTCTTTAAATTCAGCAACAGATGGGTCAGGTGGATTTTCGTGACCACCGTTCTCAAAATACCATCTAGTATGTTCCATCCCTAAATCGTGGTCGAAACTTATATAATCAGGTAAACCATATTTGTTAATATAATTAACAAATTGATAAAAGTCTCTTACCACAACCCACTCATTTAAATTTGGGTTGGGGTAAATCATATTAACTGTACGTAAATCGTCTAAAAATAATCTCATTTCTTAATCCAAGTTTGAAGTTTAAAACCTTCTAGTTGTTCGTTATAAAAACACTTCCAACCTTCGGTGTATTCAGGGAAGTAAGTGTCACCCTCGTATTCACCATCAACCAAAGATACGTAAATTCTTTGGATAAATGGGAAAAAAATGTTATAAATTTCACCACCACCTATTATGAATACTTGATGTGGGTCTTTTGCAAAGTCTTTAATAATATCCTCAACACTGTGATAAACTAAACAACCATCGGCTTTGAAAGTTTTATCCCTAGTTAAGATAACATTTAATCTTTTGGGTAATGGTTTACCAATTGACTCAAAAGTTTTTCTACCCATTATGACGGTAGAATTTAAAGTCATTTTTTTAAAGTTTTTTAAATCCTCAGGTAAATGCCATAAGAGTTTGTTGTCACCACCTATTAGTCTATTCTTGTCGTGGGCTACTATTGCTGCGAAATTCATATTTTAATTATAATAAACTTCACAAATAAATACAACCCTATATATTTATTATTGATGATTAACTAATCATTTTGGTAACCAGAGAAAATCTCTGTTGAATTATCCCTGATTTGGTCAGTAAGGTAATGAAGTTATTAGAATGAGTTACACAATAACAAGTAATTAAAGTTAAAAAACAAATGGCTAACATTACAAACAAGCCTATGGCCTATATTACGGTCAACAAAGGCAGAAAAAAAATCAAACAAGACAAACACGTCTACTTAGAGAACGGTACTGAATTCGAAATCGAACTTCACAATCCAACACAAACAACAGTTCTCGCAAAAATCTCAATTAATAACACCTTAATTTCTTACTCAGGAATCGTATTACGTCCAGGTGAAAGAGTTTACTTAGAACGTTATCTCGATAACCCGAATAAGTTCAAATTCGAAACTTACAACGTAAACGGTAATACTGAAGAAGTTAAGAAAGCAATCGAAAAGAATGGGTTAGTTAAAGTTGAATTCTACAATGAGGATTTAACACCAAGTAACCCAATTGTTCTTTCAAGTGGTACCTATACAGGTCCAACTTGGCAAACAACCACAAATCCTACATGGACTTTGGGTGACTTTACTTATATTACAAACACTTTAAGAACACCAATCAACGCAATGTATTCTTCAACAAGTGATGCGTCTTTAAGTTTTGGATCATTAAGTACAACATCTACAAGTTATTCAGCTAACGCTAGTAGAGGGATTGTTGGGGCGTCTGCATCAGCAGCTCCAACACCAAAACTTAGAAGTAAAAGTGTAGAAACTGGTAGGGTTGAACAAGGTTCTCACTCTTCTCAAAGTTTCCAAACTGTGAGTAAAAAGTTCCACTACTTCACAACTAACGTTGTTGAATATCAAATCAAACCTACTTCACAAATGTATGTAGACGCTAAAGACCTTAAGAAGGTTGGTCAGTACTGTACCAAATGTGGAAGAAAAGGTAAACCAGCGGATAACTTCTGTTCGGGCTGTGGAAACAGATTCTAATTAAATAAAAAAAGGTTAATCATCAAAGGGACTTCGGTCCCTTTTTTTAATATACAAATTCAATCAAACCTGTATCGTAAGTAGAAGTATTCAAACCACTAGATGCTTCAATATGGTCGTCATAATAATTAGAATCACTAACCTTAACCTTTAAGTATGAAACCTCGTTACCATCGATATAAACTCTCATTTCGTAGTAATATGAAAGTTGTCCTCTCACACCAAAAGAAACTTTTTGACCCTTCTCAAGTCCAAGGTACTCATATCTCCAAACTTGTGGGATATTAAACCTATCAATCGTAGGTCCGTTACCTGAATAAGACGGATTGCAGTTAACTTCAATGAAGTTAGAATTACCTGTACTAGGTGATTGAAGAAATGTTATCTCAAACATTACTTTATGATAATCAGTTTTCTTACAAGAAGTAAAAGAGAAACCGAGAATTGAGATTAAGAGGATGTATATAAACTTTTTCATGAGGTCTTATTTATTTATACAAAGATACAAAACTTTATTTAACCACCAAATATTTATTTAATAAATATTCAGATGAAAAAAGTGATTAGATTAAACGAAAACGATATAGAAGGATTGGTTAAAAAAATCCTAAAAGAAAATGAATTCCCAAGAGGTGGGACAGTATACGGTGGTAAAGCTGAAATTATCGATGAAGTTATTAATCGTCTTAATGAATATGGTGATGAATACCTTGAACAATTGGAACAACTTAATAGTGGTTTCCCTGTGACAAAGTATAAGAAAATAGAACCACCCACCAAAAGGGATTTTGAATTACCTCCAGGTGTAAAAGTCAAAAGCACAGTTTATCCAACATAAAAAAAGGGACTTTAAAGTCCCTTTTTTATTTACCCAATTCCTTCTCCCATTCAGGTGTATAATCATCAGGGTTAAGGTAAGTGAAAAACTCATTAATACCTAACAATCTGTAATTAGTACCCTCAAAGTTAGTTTTCCAAGTGTTATGGAAGTGTCCGT
>Ga0209200_1003450_pt1 | contig 13553 bp, 9 predicted proteins | sample AD_UKC033_MetaG_FD_184406 | JGI IMG/M metagenome (GOLD analysis project Ga0209200, IMG submission 184406) | Active sludge microbial communities of municipal wastewater-treating anaerobic digesters from USA - AD_UKC033_MetaG (SPAdes) (version 2) | ecosystem: Engineered > Bioreactor > Anaerobic >...
GCCGGCGCTCCTACATGAACCGGCGCGGGTCCGGGCGCGAGGTGGGTATCGGGCCGGCGGCGTGCGGCCATGGATGCACCCGGCGTGGGTTTGGGCGTAAGCGGGGCGACGGGTCGTCGACGCGCGGCCGTGTCGCCCGTAGCGCTTCCGCCTGCACCTGTAGCAGCGCCGGCAGGCGCGAAGCGGGCGCTCGGACGGTCCCACGCGCGTCCCAATCTCCGCCGCCGCATTCGCGCCTGCCGGCGCTCCTACATGAACCGGCGCGGGTCCGGGCGCGAGGTGGTGTCGGGCCGGCGGCGTGCGGTCATGGATGCACCCGGCGTGGGTTTGGGCGCGGAGTGGGTGTCGGGCCGGCGGTGTGCACTCATGCATGCACCCGCCGCGGGCTCAGGCGGTGCCGAGCGGACGCTGGCGGGGGCCGGCGGTCGGCATGCTGCGGCGCTCGGCGCCGTAGCGCGCCAGGGCGAGGTCGTCGTGGCGGATCGCGGGCTGGCGGCCGGTGACGAGGTCGGCGACGAGCGCGCCGGCGCCGCAGGACATGGTCCACCCCAGGGTGCCGTGGCCGGTGTTGAGGAAGAGCTCGGGGAAGGGCGTGGCGCCGATGATCGGGGTGGAGTCCGGCGTCATCGGGCGCAGGCCGGTCCAGAACTCCGCCGCCTTCACGTCGCCGCCGCCGGGGAAGAGGTCGTTCACCACCATCTCCAGGGTCTCGCGCCGGCGCGGGTTCAGGCGCAGGTCGAAGCCGCCGAGCTCGGCCATGCCGCCGACGCGGATGCGCTCGTCGAAGCGCGTCACCGCCACCTTGTAGGTCTCGTCGAGCACGGTGGACACCGGCGCGCGTGCGGCGTCGATCAGCGGCACGGTGAGCGAGTAGCCCTTCACCGGATACACCGGCAGGTCCAGCCCGAGGCTGGCGGCGAGCGCGCGCGAGTAGCTGCCGAAGGCGAGCACGTAGCGGTCGGCGACCAGGGTCTGCTCGACGCCGTCGGCGCCGGCGATGCGCACGCCCTCGATGTGGCCGCCGCGGCGCACGAGCTCGCGCACCTCGGTGCCGAAGCGGAAGGTGACGCCGGCCGCCTCGGCCATCTGCGCCAGGCGGGTGGTGAAGAGCTGGCAGTCGCCGGTCTCGTCGTTGGGCAGGCGCAGGCCGCCGGCGAGCTTGCCGGGGCGATGGGCCAGCGCCGGCTCGGCGGCGGCGAGGGCGTCGCCATCGAGCAACTCGTAGGGCACGCCGCACTCTTCCAGCACCGCGATGTCGCGCGCGGCGGCATCGAGCTGGGCCTGGGTGCGGAAGAGCTGCAACGTGCCGCGGCTGCGCTCCTCGTAGGCGATGCCGGTGTCGGCGCGCAGCGTGCGCAGGCAGTCGCGGGCGTACTCGGAGACGCGCATCATGCGTTCCTTGTTCACCGCGTAGCGCGCGCTCGAGCAGTTGGCGAGCATCTGCGCCATCCAGCGCAGCTGGAACAGGCTGCCGTCGGCGCGGATGGCGAGCGGGGCGTGGCGCTGGAACAGCCACTTCATCGCCTTCAGCGGAATGCCGGGCGCGGCCCAGGGCGTGGAGTAGCCGGGCGAGACCTGGCCGGCGTTGGCGTAGCTGGTCTCGAGCGCGGCGCCGGGCTGGCGGTCGATCACGGTGACGCGCGCACCGCGCTGGGCCAGATACCACGCGGTGGTGGTGCCGATCACGCCGCTGCCGAGTACGATCACGTTCATTTCGCGTCTCCTGCCTGTATTCGATGGAATTGCGGCAGTCTAATGAGGCTTTGCTAGCGAAAGTCACTAAACTGATATCGTTAATCAGTGAAGAACACCAATCCGGAGCCCGCCTTCCCGGCGGCGTAGTGAAATGCGCGACCTCGACCGTACAGACCTGAAAATACTGGATTTGTTGCAGAAGAACGGGCGCCTGACGATGACCGAACTGGCCCATCAGGTGGGGCTGTCGGCGACCCCGTGCACCGAGCGGGTGCGCCGCCTGGAGCGCGAGGGCGTGATCACCGGTTACCACGCCCGCGTCGACCCGCGTGCGCTCGGCCGCCCGCTGCTGGTCTTCGTCGAGCTCAAGCTGGCCGCAAAGTCGAACGACGCCTTCGAGCGCGTGAAGAAGGAGCTCGCCTTCGTGCCCGAGGTCATGGAGTGCCACCTGGTGTCGGGCGACTTCGACTATCTGATCAAGGCACGCATCTCCGAGATGAGCGACTACCGGCGCCTGCTCGGCAACATTCTCCTCAAGCTGCCCTCGGCCACCGAGTCGCGCAGCTACGTGGTGATGGAGGAGGTGAAGGAGAGCCTCTATATTCCCTCCATGTCATGAGCCCAGCGAGGTCCGGGATGGACGACAGGAGACGGCGCGCATGAGCGCGGAACGTGGCGCCCCGATCCGTGCGCTCGAGCGCGGCATCGAGGTGCTCCGCCTGCTCGGCCCCCAGGAGGGCAGCTCGCTGCGCGCGCTGCACGCTGCCAGCGCGCTGCCCAAGCCGACCCTGCTGCGCATCCTGCACACCCTGGAGCGCGGCGGGCTGGCGTGGCGGTCGATCGAGGACGGGCTGTGGCGGCGCTCGCAGGCGTGGGCCGCGGCGCCCAGCGGCAGCGCCATCGATCCGCGCCTGGTCGAGGCCTCGGCGCCGCACCTCGTCGCGCTGCAGCGCACCGTGCTGTGGCCGTCCGACCTGCTCGTGTACCGCGACTTCGCGATGGAGGTCGCGGAGAGCTCCCGCCGCCTCTCCGGGCTCGCGCTCAATCCGCGCTACGGCATCGGCTACCGCGTGGACATCCTGCTCTCCGCGCCCGGGCGGGCCTGGCTGGCCTTCTGCGACCCGGCCGAGCGTGCCGCCGTGATCGCCCACTGGCGCGCCGCGTCGCCGCCCAATCCGCGCACGGCGGCCGTCCTCGACGGCGAGCTCGACGCCATCCTGGAGGAGGCTACGGCGAGCAATACAAGCGCTGGGCCATCGAGCAACTGCCCATTCTTCCTGAGCGTTGGCGTGTCGAGCCCAAGGCGGCGACCGCAGCGCAGTTCAAGGTCGTGCAGCAGCTCGTCGCCAAGGCGGGCGAACTTGTGATTGCGACCGACGCCGACCGCGAGGGCGAGATGATCGCCCGCGAGATCATCGACCTATGCGGCTACCGCGGACCGATTCAGCGCCTTTGGCTGTCGGCGCTCAACGATGCGTCGATCCGCAAGGCGCTGGGTGCGCTCAAGCCGTCCGCCGAGACGCTGCCGCTGTATTTCTCCGCACTCGCCCGATCGCGCGCCGACTGGCTGATCGGGATGAACCTGAGCCGCTTGTTCACACTGCTGGGGCGCCAGGCCGGCTATACCGGCGTTTTGTCGGTGGGGCGCGTGCAGACGCCGACGCTGAAGTTGGTCGTGGATCGTGATCGCGAGATCGCGCGCTTCGTCTCCGTGCCGTATTGGACCGTGGATGTGCTCCTTGTCCACGCCGGCCAGTCCTTCACCGCGCGCTGGATGCCGTCCGAAGGCAGCACGGATGCAGCGGATCGCTGCCTTCAACAGCCGGTGGCACAGCAGGCTGCGGACCGCCTTCGCGCGGTACGCGATGCGCAGGTCGTGTCGGTGGAGACCGAGCGCGTGCGCGAGGCACCGCCGCTGCCGTTCGACCTGGGCACCCTGCAGGAAGTGTGTTCGCGTCAGATCGGCCTCGAGGTGCAGGAGACACTCGACATCGCGCAGGCGCTGTATGAGACGCACAAGGCGACGACCTATCCGCGCAGCGACTCGGGCTATTTGCCCGAAAGCATGCTCGCCGAAGTGCCGGCGGTGCTCGATGCACTGCTCGCCACCGATCCCAGCCTGCGGCCCTTGATCGGCCAGCTCGACTGCAACCAGCGTTCGCGCGCCTGGAACGACGGCAAGGTGACCGCGCACCACGGCATCATCCCGACGCTGGAGCCCGCCAACCTGTCGGCCATGCACGCGAAGGAGCTGGCCGTCTACCGGCTGATCCGCGCCCATTACCTCGCGCAGTTCCTCCCGCACCATGAGTTCGACCGCACGGTGGTGCAGCTCGCTTGCGGCGGTCAATCGCTCGTGGCGGTGGGCAAGCACATCGCCGTGATCGGCTGGCGCCAGGTACTGGCGACACCGGAGCCGGAGGCTGCCGATGGTGTGGAAGCGCAGCGCAGCCAGGTGCTGCCGCCACTGGCGAGCGGATTGCGCTGCGGGGTCGAACAGGTGGAGCTGGAGGCGTTGAAAACGCTGCCGTCCAAGCCCTACACCCAGGGCGAACTGGTCAAGGCGATGAAGGGCGTCGCCAAGCTGGTGGACGACCCGCGTCTGAAGCAGAAGTTGAAGGAGACGACGGGCATCGGCACCGAGGCCACGCGCGCCAGCACGATCACGGGCCTGCTTGATCGCGGCTACCTGCTGAGGAAGGGCCGCGCCATCCGCGCGTCAGATGCGGCCTTCACGCTCATCGATGCCGTGCCGGCCGCCATCGCCGATCCCGGCATGACCGCCATCTGGGAGCAGGCGCTCGATATGATCGAGGCCGGCCAAATGACGCTGGACACCTTCATCGCCAAGCAATCCGCCTGGGTGGCCCAGCTCGTGCAGGAGCATCGGGCCGCGACGCTTTCCATCCCGCTGCCGCCTTCGCCGCCTTGTCCGCAGTGCGGCACGCAGATGCACCAGCGTGCCGGAAGGAATGGCGCGTTGGTGCACTACGCCCATCTGAAAGATAGAAACCTGCCCAAATCAGCTCAGCTGCATACAGCAGATGGCAGTTGTCTATGGCTGCATGAAATGGGCTTCCCGCAGAGCCATGTCCTCCCTCAGAATGCGCTGGATCTCCAGTATCGCGGCTGCGCTCTGTTGCACGCTGTGCCCCGAAATAATGACTTTCTCGGACTGTGCGTCGGGAAGGTGGGCGCTGCGGTAAGGCACAAGACCGTCATCGGAATCAATGAGAGCCACTTTGGGGTCAGCCTGTGCCACGATCGAGTGATAGTTCACCTCGGATGAGATGGGAAAGCCCGCAGCCGTGCGCACGAAAGGATCGTTTTCGTCGAGATTGTCCACGCTATTGGGAATTGTTCCCAGACTTTCACGGCTGCTGGCGGCCGCATTGGGTGCCAGTGTATGGGCGAGTTCTTCGAGCACCGTAATGGGAAAGCGGATAAATCCCGCCATCCAGCGCCCCAGGCGCCCACCCGCGGCCGACGTGCCCCGATGAGGCGCCGCGATGAAGATGGCGCTGCTGACATTCGGGAAGGGCTCGAATCGCAACATGCGATCCAATCGCCTGATCTGCTGCGGCGTCAGCCGACTGCGATCCTCAGCCAATTGCACCAGCGACTGATCGGTTGACGACACCATCAACCGCGCGATGACCCCGCCCATGCTATGCCCCACCAGCACGAGGTCGGACGCCGCCGGCGCCTGGCCGGATGGGTCGAAATGCATCAGCGTATCCCCGAGCGCCCTGCGAATCATGGCGTGGTTCAACGCGACTGGCATGTTGGTCGGATAGTAGACCTGCCAGATCTGGTAATGCTGGCGCAGGGCCTCATCGCCCAGGATTTCGTTGGCGAGTTCCACCCAGGCTTCAGGGCTGCTGGCCAGTCCGTGCAGCATGACGATGATCCGCCTGTTCGGATCGTAGGGCTGCATCAAGTAGACGTGCGGGCGGTCGATGCCACCCTCGCGCCCGAGCAGGCTGCGCAGCGACTGGCGGTTGAAATTGGCACGGGCCAGCCATACGCCATAGCCGGCCGTGAAATTGGCCGCCAGCGGCACACGTTGGCCGCGCAGCATAATGGCCGATTCCACATAGGGGTCATGCACCGTCAGACGGGCTGTACGAGCATGCAGCACGCTGTCCAAGTTGTCTCCGTCGGGATGCAGCAGAACCGTCATGGACGGCGCGGGCATCTCGCTCCAGGGCAGCGGTTGCTGATCATGTTTTGCCGCTGGGCGACCACCCCGAGTTGGGGCGGCGCTCAGGGACTCGTCCGGAATGACCGCCACAAGCTCGGCGCCAAAGCCGTCGCGCCGGTAGAGGCTACGCAATCCACGGAAAGACAGGGACGAGGCTGGCAGGAGTTCGGCTGGCACCGCCGTACTGCCCGGTAAGCGCGCGCCGCGCATATCCAGCTTCAGTTCCCAGCCTGCAATGTTCCAACTGGTCTGGTCGGACAACTGCGTCGGCATTTGTTGCCGAACTTCGAACATGCCGGTGGCCGCATGCTCGACGGCATAGTTATACCAATCCCGTACTTGAGTCTGGCGATCCTCGAAGGCCCGCTCTCCCGGAGTATGGTCGCCAAGGAACAGATAGGCATAGGTATAACGGATGGTTTCAAGCCAGGCGGCTTGCTGCGCTGAACCGGGCTTCATGGCCTGTGCCTGTGCCAGCCATAGTTCGGACAGTGCAGCCAGGCGTCGATCCGTGGCCACCCCCGTCACCGCGGCCAGGGCCTCAGCGCACTTCAAGGAGATCGGCTTTGCGCATGCCTGCTCATCCAATGCCGCCACCCTGATCGTCTGGACAGTCGCATCGCTGAGCTTGCCGCGTGTCAGGATGTCGCCGCGCTTGAGTTCGATGGCCTCCCGGGCAGTCAGCGTATGAACTTCAACCACTGGCCCGAACTCGCGCAGGATCGAGCAGCCGCCCAGCAACAATGGGGCAATGACGAGCCATGCCACAAGGCGGCAGGCCTGCGGGAACATCATGGATGCACCTCGTTGGCGGGGATGCCTGGCACGCCTTGTCGAATCGACATCGAGAAGTTATCCCCTGACGCATCGGAAGCAAGGGCACGTTTGTTGATGTGCCCCAGTGCCTGCAATTCACCGTAACGATAGCCGGGCGTCAATCCATGCAAGTCGTAGACGTACTGCGCAAAATATCCAGACAGCAGCAGGCGATAGTCCATCGGCAATGCGGGCGCAATGAGCCGGGCCAGCTCGAATACGATGGTCGTGCAGTTGCTGGTTAACGTGTTGTAAAAGCGCGGTGTGCGCCGCAGTCCATTGGCCGCATCCAGATACGTCAGGAACAACGAACGGACTTTTTCTTGACTCATCTGTAACCGATAAAGGTAAACGTCCTCGCCGCGCGCATTGCTGCGCGTATGCACGATGTCACGCTCATCTGCTGCCACCAGAACCTGCTCGAACTGACGGAAGAACCCTCCGATCGCCGAGAAGGATTCGTGGCGCTCCTTGCGTATTTCCAGCGAGAACACCACCCGTTCACCACCGTCGAAGCCGAACGACGCCAGCGTGTGGGCGATGTGCGGCCCCATCCAGTAGGAAAGCACCAAGTCGGCGCTGCGCAGACGATCCAGGTCGTATGTGCGGCTCTCCCACTGCGGGGTGTAGTCGGTTTCGCTGCGCCACTGGAAGTTGCGCACATTATTCAGGTGAACATGGTTGCCGTCGATCCTGGCCTCCAGCAACTGGGCGACATCGTCAGCCCATACACGCTGGTGTGACGGCTGCAGCGTCCCCCACCACATGAGCAGGGAGGCGGCTGCGATCACAAATGCGAATCCGGCGATGTTGCGATTGCGCCGCCCAAGCAAGCCCGCCCGCGACAAGACAACGGTCACACCCAACGTAGACCACATGGCAATGACGAACCATCGCACCACCGAAGGTCCCGGCATCTGATGCCACAGAGCCAGCGCACCCCACACAGTCAGCAGCAGTACCACAAAGCCGATCGCCAAGCCTGCAAGGGCGCGCAGGACTATGTGCATCACTCCGCTCATTGAGGCTGCAAAAGCTCAAGCAACAGTTGCCGGTGCGCATCCCGTAACTGCACCAGCGAGATGGAAGGACTGCCCTTGGACAGCATCGAGGAACTCAGCCACAGCACTGCGGGCGCGAGCGCCAACGGGAAGAAGTGTTCGGTCAAGACGCCTGGGCGAATGACGCCTCGGCGTATGTTGCGGTGGATGATGGTCTGCGCCCGCTCTTTCAGCCCGAGCGCAACTTCGTTGTGCCAACGCTGCACCAGCTCTGGAGTTCGGGCGCTTTCGGCCAGAAGCAGCCGGTAGATCGACATCGTGGCAGGGGAGCTGAAGGTCGCGTACAGGCGATCCAGGTAGACATCTACCAGCTCTGGCAACGTCAGATCCTCATCCGGGAGCCAGCCCTGGAAATCACAAATCTGCTTCGTCGTACGTTCGAGCAAGGCGTGAAAAATTTCTTCCTTGCTTTTGAAGTGGGCATAGATGCCAGCCTTGGACAAGCCCGCGCATTCCGCCAGGCGCTCCATCGACACTGCGTTGTATGTCCGATCCGCGAATTCGACCAGGGCCGCGTCGAGTATTTCCTCTTTCCTGGCGGCAGAGGACAGGTAGCGGCGCTTGTTGTCTGGCGCGTCATCTTTCTTGGGTGGCATTCAAAGGCTCTGTTCAAAGATCTGAGGGGTGTTCCCATGGGCCTGTCACCGGCTCTACCAAGAATCAGGGCCTTCCTTGAACCCAAGCCGGCAGCTCGAATTGACCTGCGTCAATGACCGACGAGCCCGCTGATTGCGGTTCTTGGATTGTAACGTATAATTGAAAATAATCGTCCAGTCGTTTGTTTTCAGATTTCACAATGCAGATCAACACAGGGCGCGAGTGAACCTGGCACATCGGGTTACGACACAGGAAGAGCGCCCTATCAACCAGCCGGGGAACACGGGGATGCACATATCAACAAGGAGATGAAGTGGGCTTGACAGCACTTGCAAGCAAGAAAGTAGGGCCTGCGGACACCAGCCACGAACCCCGCATTGCGCGGGTGGCAGCCATTCCCTCCTCTGCGACCAGACCCTCTTCAGCCCGATACCTGTACGGAACGTGACCATGCTCCCAACTTCCCCGTTGTTTCCTGCGTTCAGATTGCGCGCTGCCTCGTTGGCCCTGAGCGCCGTCGTCTTGACCGGCTGCATGTCGCTCGCTCCGGCGCCAGACACCCCGCCATTGCCCGTGCCCGAAGCCTGGCCCGCGCATCTTGGATCAGGCACCGACGGCGCCCACGCGGGAGAGCTTGCCTGGCAGGCGTACTTCACCGACCCCCTGCTGCAACGCCTCATCGAGACCGCGCTGGAAAACAACCGCGACCTGCGCGTGGCCGCGCTGCGCGTCGAGGAAGCCAGCGCCACATTCCGCATTCAGCGCTCGGATCGTTTTCCTGCCATGGGCGTGGGCGCCCAAGGTGGACGCGCGCGCGTCCCTGGCGACCTGAACATGTCGGGCCGATCGCAGGTGGGCGGCGAGTACCGGGCCGAGGTGGGTTTGACCACCTGGGAACTGGATCTGTGGGGTCGGATCCGCAACCTGGAAGACGCCGCCCTGCAAACTTGGCTGGCTTCCGACGCGGCTCGCCAGGCCGTCCATTTGGCGCTGATCGCCCAGGTGGCAGACGGCTATCTTGGCCTGCGCGAGATCGACGAACGCGTGGCGATCGCACGGCAAACCGTGACCACCCGCGAGGAGTCCTATCGCATTTTCCGGCGCCGCGTCGAAGTCGGCTCGACCTCGAAGCTGGATCTCACACAGGTCCAGACCCTGCTGAACCAAGCTCAGGCGCTGCTGACGCAGCTTGAGCAAGCTCGCACCACGCAACTGCACGCCCTGGCACTGCTGGTAGGCGCTGATCCCGGCCCGCTGCCCGCCAAGGCACCCTTCGATGAAACGACGGTTCTGGCTGAGCTGCGGGCCGGTCTGCCTTCGGAGCTGCTGGTCAGTCGCCCGGACATCATTTCCGCCGAACACCAATTGCGTGCCAGCAATGCCCACATCGGCGCGGCCCGCGCGGCGTTCTTGCCGCGCATTGCGCTGACCGGCAGCTTCGGCACGGCCAGCTCCGACTTGAATGGCTTGTTCGATTCCGGCAGTCGCGCCTGGACCTTCATGCCCACCCTGTCGCTGCCCATCTTCGATGGCGGGCGCCGCCGCGCCAATCTGGAGCTGAGCGAAGTGCGCCGCGACATCGCCGTCGCCGGATACGAAAAAACCATTCAATCGGCCTTCCGCGAGGTGGCCGATGCGCTGAGCGCAAAGCACTGGCTGGCTGAGCAGTTGACGATCCAGAGAGCCAACCTGGAAGCGCAAAGCGAACGCGCACGCCTGGCCAAGTTGCGCTACGACAACGGCTCGGCCGCCTTCTTGGAAGTGCTGGATGCCCAACGCGATCTGCTGGGAGCCCAGCAACAACTGGTACAGGCGCGCCGCGCGCTGCTGTCCAGCCAGGTGGCGCTGTATGCCGCGCTCGGCGGCGGCACCCTCGCCGCAGCCGGCGAGGCACAGGGTGCGGCCTCGACTCCCGCTTCCACCCCATCAACCCGTTAAGGCACGCCGAACCCATGACTGTCTCCCCCTCTCTCAAGAAAAAACTCCTGGTCGCTTTCGCTGCAGCGGTTGTTGCCGCGCTGGCCTGGTGGAGCTGGACGAGGTTTACCGACAGCGGCCCGGGCGAAGGATTCGTCAACGGCAATGGCCGCATCGAAGCCACCGAGATCGACGTGGCCACCAAACTTCCCGGCCGCATCGAAGACATCCTGGTGCGTGAAGGCGATTTCGTCACAGCCGGCCAGCCACTGGCCAAGATGCGGCTGGAAACGCTGGAAGCGCAGCGCGACGAGGCCCTGGCCATGCGTCAGCAGGCTGAGCATTCGGTGACCGCGGCGCAGGCACAGGTGGCGCTGCGTGAAGCCGACGTGACTGCCGCCTTGGCTCTGGTTGGTCAGCGCGAGTCCGAACTGGACGCCGCGCAACGGCGCCTGACACGCTCCAGCACGCTGTCGAGTGAGGGAGCCGCCTCGATCCAGGAACTGGACGATGACCGGGCGCGCGTACGGGGCGCCCAAGCGACCCTCGCGGCCAGCAAGGCACAGGCCGCCGCTGCCCGCGCCGCGGTCGAGGCCGCCAAGGCGCAGCTCGTCGGCGCGAGGTCCAGCGTGTCCGCTGCCACGGCCAGCATCAACCGCATCGAAGCCGACATACGCGACAGCGAACTGCGGTCTCCGCGCGACGGACGGGTTCAGGTGCGTGTCGCGCAACCCGGTGAGGTGCTGGGATCGGGCGGACGCGTCCTGAATCTTATCGACCTGTCGGACGTGTACATCACCTTCTTCCTGCCCGAAACCGTGGCCGGCCGCGTTGCGCTGGGCTCGGAGGTTCGCATCATTCTGGATGCCGCGCCCGAGTATGTGATTCCAGCCACCGTTTCCTTCGTCGCCAGCGCGGCGCAGTTCACTCCCAAGACGGTGGAAACCGCCAGCGAGCGGCAGAAACTGATGTTTCGCGTGCGCGCGCAGATTTCGCAGGAGTTGCTGCGTGAGCACCTCAATCAGGTCAAGACCGGGTTGCCCGGCGTGGCCTGGATCAAACTCGACGCCAATGCCGAGTGGCCTCAAAACCTCTCCGTTCGCGTGCCGGAGTAAGGTATGAGCCACAGTGCGAGTGCGCAGCCCACGACCGTTGCAAGCGTCCGTCAGGTGCGCTTGCGTTACGGCGACGTCATCGCCCTGGATGGCATCGATCTGGACATTCCCGCCGGACGGATGGTCGGCCTGATCGGCCCCGACGGCGTGGGCAAATCCAGTCTGCTCTCATTGCTGGCGGGTGTGCGCATCATCCAGGAGGGCACGGTCGAGGTGCTGGGTGGCGACATGGCCAGCAAGGCCCATCGCAAGCAGGTATGCCCGCGCATCGCCTACATGCCGCAGGGACTGGGCAAAAACCTGTATCCGACGCTCTCGGTCGAGGAGAATCTGCAATTCTTCGCGCGCCTGTTCGGTCATGGCGCCGCAGAGCGCCGCCAGCGGATCGACGAACTGACTCAGGCCACTGGCCTGTTCAAATTCCTGGAGCGCCCGGCAGGCAAGCTGTCCGGGGGCATGAAGCAAAAACTCGGCCTGTGCTGCGCGCTGATTCATGACCCGGATTTTCTGATTCTCGATGAGCCGACGACTGGCGTGGACCCGCTGGCGCGCGCGCAGTTCTGGGATCTGATCGAGCGCATCCGCGCCGATCGCCCCGGCATGAGCGTGATCGTGGCTACCGCCTACATGGATGAGGCACAGCGCTTCGACTGGCTCGCCGCCATCGACGACGGCAAGGTCCTCGCCACCGGTACGCCGAAGGAATTGCTGGAGACAACAAACAGCCCGAACCTGGAAGAGGCATTCATCCGCCTGCTCCCGGAAGAGAAAAAGCGCGGACACCAAGCGGTTGTCATTCCGCCTCTGCCTGAGGACGGCGCGGACGATATCGCCATCGAAGCCGAGGGGCTGACCATGCGCTTTGGCGACTTCGTTGCCGTCGACAGCGTGTCCTTCCGCATCCGGCGCGGTGAAATCTTCGGCTTCCTCGGCTCCAACGGGTGCGGCAAGTCCACGACGATGAAGATGCTTACCGGCCTGTTGCCGGCGAGCGAGGGTCGGGCCTGGCTGTTCGGCCATGAAGTGAACCCGCATGATCTGGGCACCCGCCGCCGCGTCGGCTACATGTCCCAAGCGTTCTCGCTCTACAGCGAAATCACGGTACGCCAGAACCTGGAGTTGCACGCCAAGCTCTTCAGTGTGTCCCCGGAGGACATTCCTGCTCGCGTCGATGAGATGGTGGAGCGCTTCGGGCTGGTGGACGTCATCGACAGCCTGCCGGCCAGTCTGCCTCTGGGCATACGCCAACGCCTGTCGCTGGCGGTCGCCATGGTGCACAAGCCAGAACTGCTGATTCTGGACGAACCGACTTCGGGCGTCGACCCGGTGGCGCGCGATGCGTTCTGGCGACTGCTCATCGAGCTGTCGCGGCGTGACCGGGTGACGGTCTTCATTTCCACCCACTTCATGAACGAGGCCGAACGCTGCGACCGCATGTCGATGATGCATGCGGGCAAGGTGCTCGACAGCGACGTGCCCGCCAGACTGGTCGAGAAGCGCGGCGCCAAAACCCTTGAAGAGGCCTTCATCGGCTACCTCCTCGAAGCCGAGGGCGGCACAGCCGCCCCGCCCAGCCAGCCCGGGGCCGCCGATCACGAGGAGCAACCATCGGCGGCGCCCGCTGAACACCGCGGGCACCGCTCTGGCGGTTTCAGTCTGCAGCGCATGTTCAGCTATCTGTGGCGCGAGACGCTGGAATTGCAGCGGGACCCGGTACGCGCCACGCTGGCGCTGGGCGGTTCGCTGCTGCTGATGTTCGTGATCGGCTTCGGCATCACCATGGACGTCGAGGACCTGAGCTATGCGGTGCTCGATCGCGACCAGACCACGCTTAGCCAGAACTACACGCTGAACTTGGCCGGATCGCGCTACTTCACCGAGCACGCGCCGATCGTCGACTACGACGATCTTGATCGACGCATGCGCAACGGCGAACTGTCGCTGGCCATTGAGATCCCCCCTGGCTTCTCTCGCGATGTGTTGCGAGGCCAGAACGTGCAGATAGGTGCCTGGATCGACGGCGCCATGCCGCAACGCGCGGAAACCGTCCAGGGCTACGTTCAGGGCATGCACCAGCACTGGCTGCTCGTACAGGCCAGCGAACGCAGCGGTGCCAGCGCCGCAGGCAATGCGAGCGTCGAGACGCGC
>Ga0209200_1003485_pt1 | contig 13489 bp, 11 predicted proteins | sample AD_UKC033_MetaG_FD_184406 | JGI IMG/M metagenome (GOLD analysis project Ga0209200, IMG submission 184406) | Active sludge microbial communities of municipal wastewater-treating anaerobic digesters from USA - AD_UKC033_MetaG (SPAdes) (version 2) | ecosystem: Engineered > Bioreactor > Anaerobic >...
TTTAGTTTTAATAACTTTGTCTTGAGTAGTCATGGTTTAATCTTGTTTATTCGTTTAATAAATTTGTGTTTCAAAATTAATAAACTGTCAGATTAAATCGTGACTACTTCATTTTACATCAGCCCTCCCCTAATCATCCAGCTTCAGCACATCCAAAAACGCCTTCTGCGGGATCTCCACACTTCCGATCTGCCGAATCTTCTTTAAGCCTTCCTTCTGTTTTTCAAGCAGTTTTCATTTCCGGCTGATGTCCCCGCTGTAACCTTTGGCAGTAATTGCCAAAGACACCAGTGTTAAAATTTCAGCATCCAGTCTAAATTAATTGTAACCTTTCCAAAGTTCGTTTACTCTAATCATATAGTAACTTCTTAAAAAGACAAAAAATGGAAAGTACGATCAAAAAACAGTCGCTGGCACAAACGTTTAACCTATTAAAGTTCACATTCGGAATTGTCCCAATCGTTGCGGGGGCCGACAAATTCACCAATCTGCTGACAAATTGGGAACAATACATTAACCCTTCAATAGCTGACCTATTGCCGTTTTCTCCGTCGGTCTTTATGATGATTGTGGGTGTTATTGAAATTATAGCCGGTATCATTGTGCTGAAAAAAGCCGAAATTGGCGGATATATCGTAGCCGCGTGGCTCACTGGTATTGCTTTAACACTGTTGATTGGTTTCAACTATTTGGATGTAGCTGTGCGCGACCTTGTAATGGCTATTTCGGCTTTTGCTATGGTGAAAATATCTAAACTCATTGCATAACCTATGGTTCAGCTTGAAAAATTAACCGAAACAGAAGTTATCGGACGGGTTTTAAACGGGGAAAAAGCTCTATATGAAATTATCGTGAGGCGGTTCAATCCACATCTGTACAAAGTGGGCAGGTCATACAATTATAATCACGAAGACACGCAGGATTTAATACAGGATACCTTTATGGATGCATATAAAAACCTGTTGCAGTTTGAGGGCCGTTCGGATTTTAAAACGTGGATTATCCGTATAATGATGAACAATTGTTTCAGAAAAAAAAGGAAATCAAGTTTCAAAAACGAAATTATGCAAGATGTAAACGACAATTTAAAACCAATGTTTACCAGCGCAAATAATGATACTGACAAAATAGTTCAAAACCGTGAGTTAAGGCATATTATCGAGGATGCTCTTGGCAAAATTCCTTTCGACTACCGAATGGCTTTTTCATTACGTGAAATAAACGGACTAAATGTATCAGAAACGGCAAATTTATTGAGCATCAACGAAAGCAATGTTAAGGCAAGATTAAACAGGGCAAAGACGATGTTGAGGCGGGAAGTTGAAAAAACATACTCTGCCAACGAACTGTTTGAATTCAATTTAATCTATTGCGATACGATAGTAGAGAATGTAATGAAGAAAATAAACGAATCCTGATTATTCTATGCATGAAATACCAATTGCTGCTGTGAGCGAAACCGCCACAGATACCCCGCTTCACGATACTACTTTTAAACTTACTGATATTGAAAAAATAAACAAAATCGAATACCATTTTGCAAAAATCATGCACACGCTTGGGCTCAATCTTTATGACGACAGTTTGAGCGGAACACCGAAGAGGGTGGCAAAAATGTTTGTAAAAGAAATGTTCAGCGGATTAAATCCAGACAACAAACCTGAGATAAGTCTTTTTGAAAACAGGTATAACTACAAAAAAATGCTTATTGAAAAAGACATTACACTGTATTCTACCTGTGAGCATCACTTTGTACCGATAATTGGCAAAGTCCACGTTGCATATATTCCAGCTAAACACGTTATTGGTTTATCCAAAATCAACCGATTAGCAGAGTATTATGCCAAACGACCGCAAGTACAGGAACGTTTGACAGTTCAGATTTTGGAAGCATTAAAAGAAGTATTGCAACACCATGACGTAGCAGTTGTGATAGAAGCAGACCATTTGTGTGTGGCTTCAAGAGGCATCAAAGACACTAACAGCAAAACAGTTACTGCCAGCTATTCGGGGCAATTTGAAGATAATGCTGTAAGGCAGGAATTTTTATCGCAAATTCAAAACAATAAATGATTTACAGTGGGACAAGTTGTTAAAATAATATCGATAGAACATCTTACCCACGATGTTATCCGAATAGTTGCTGAAAAACCTGTGACATTGACTTATAATCCCGGACAGGCAGTTGACCTATCCATCAATAAACCAGATTGGGAACAGGAATTAAGACCCTTTACCTTTACCTCATTACCCGGTGATGAACACATTGAATTTACCATAAAAACATATCCGGACCACAACGGAGTTACGCAACAATTGCTTTCGCTTAACAACAAAGACCAACTGATTATTCACGATGTTTTCGGGGATATAAGCTATAAGGGAGAAGGTATCTTTATAGCAGGTGGAGCAGGTGTTACCCCTTTCATTGCTATTTTAAAACAGCTTGAAAAGACCAATCGGGTCGGAAATAACAAACTGATTTTTGCCAACAAAACCAAAGCGGATATTATCCTTGAAGACCACTTCCATAAACTGTTAGGCAATAATTTTATCAATATACTTTCTGAAGAAGAACGTGTAGGATACGAACACGGTTATATTACCTCAGACCTTATTAAAAAACATACAGACGAGCACACCAAATACTTTTACCTCTGCGGACCAGAACCGATGATGCAGGCTGTAGAAAAACATTTATCTTCATTAGGAGTTTCCGACCACTTTATTGTAAAAGAAGCCTTTTAATCAATTCTTTCTAATATTCAGACCGTGCCACATGCCTCCGACAAAGGCTACATTCCAGTCGGATCACTCAGCATAAATGAACTTTCTTGTAAATTCCCTTCATGTTGACCCAGGGTTCCTGGCTCCGTTCAGGGAATCCGGAGTCAAGGATTGGAACCTCGGGATTGACCCGCCCCTGATTCGATTCTGCTGATTTAAATTTTGTCTCTCCTCAGGGATCCAGCCAACACAAGCCACCCCTTACTCATCCAGCTTCAGTACATCCAAAAACGCCTTCTGCGGGATCTCCACACTGCCGATCTGCCTCATCTTCTTTTTACCTTCTTTTTGTTTTTCAAGCAGCTTCCGCTTGCGGCTGATGTCCCCGCCGTAACACTTGGCGGTAACGTCTTTGCGCAGGGCGGATATGGTCTCGCGGGCGATGATTTTAGCGCCGATGGCGGCCTGGATGGCGATCACAAATTGCTGGCGGGGCAGGAGGTCTTTCAGCTTTTTGCACATCTTCCGGCCGAGGGCCTCCGCCTTGTCCCGGTGTACCAGGGCCGAGAGGGCATCGACATTTTCCGCGTTGATCTTGATATCCAGTTTTACGAGGTCCGACTCGCGGTAAACCGAAGGGGCATAATCGAAAGAGGCATAACCCTGGGAAATGGACTTGAGCCGGTCGTAAAAGTCGAAGACGATTTCCGCCAGGGGCATTTCAAATTGCAGTTCCACCCGCTGAGGCGTGAGGTAATGCTGTTTGACCAGGCGCCCCCGCTTATCCATGCAGAGGGAAATGATGGACCCGATAAAATCCGGGCGGCTGATGATCTGCGCATCGATATAGGGTTCCTCCACCTTGGAGATCATGGAGGCATCGGGCAGTTCATGCGGGTTTTGTATATTGAGTTTGGTGCCCCGGGTGGTATAGGCATAATAGGAAACGTTGGGCACCGTGGTGATCACCTCCTGGTTGAATTCGCGCCGCAGGCGCTCCTGTACGATCTCCAGATGGAGCATGCCCAGGAATCCGCATCGGAACCCGAATCCCAGGGCGGCGGAGGTCTCCGGTTCAAAGACCAGGGCGGCATCATTGAGCTGGAGTTTCTGAATGCTGTCTTTCAGGTCTTCGTAATCATCGTTGTCGATCGGGTAGATCCCGGCAAAGACCATGGGCTTGACCACCTCAAAACCTTTGATGGCCTCTCCCGGACGGTCTACATGGGTGATGGTGTCGCCGACCCGGATCTCTTTGCTGTCCTTGATCCCGGTGATGATATAGCCGACATTGCCGGCGCTCAGTTCCGGTTTTTTAACCTGCTTGAGCTGGAGCACGCCGATCTCGTCCACCTGGTAATTTTTGCCGGTGGCCACAAAGCGCACTTTTTCATTTTGCCGGACCGTGCCGTTGAATATCCTGAAGTAGGCGACAATGCCCCGGAAAGAATTGAATACGGAATCAAAGATCAGCATCTGCAGAGGCGCTTTGGGATCCCCTTTCGGGGCCGGAATGCGCTCCACGATGGCGGTGAGGATATCCGGCACTCCCAGGCCGGTCTTACCGCTGGCCAGGATGATTTCTTCTTTTTTGCAACCCACCAGGTCGATGATCTGGTCGCTGACCTCATCGATCATGGCGGCTTCCATGTCGATCTTGTTCAGAACGGGGATGATCTCCAGGTTGTGATTGATGGCCATGTAGAGGTTGGAGATGGTCTGTGCCTGGATCCCCTGGGTGGCGTCGACCAGCAGCAGGGCTCCTTCGCAGGCTGCGATGGACCGCGAAACTTCATAGGCAAAGTCCACATGGCCCGGAGTATCGATGAGGTTGAGGGTATATTTCTGACCGTCGCTGTGCTCATAATTCATCTGGATTGCATGGCTTTTGATCGTGATGCCCTTTTCCCTCTCGAGATCCATGTTGTCGAGGGCCTGGTCCTGCATCTCCCGCGCCGCGATGGTATGGGTCAGCTCCAGGAGACGGTCCGACAGGGTGCTTTTGCCGTGGTCAATATGGGCAATGACGCAAAAATTGCGGATGAATTTCATGGCGGGCGCAAATATACCATTTTTAAGAGGGTGCCTAAGTATTAACTTTGCCCATCATGAGGTATCTGTTCTTCGTGGTCCTGCTGCTCTTTTTGGGAGCTTGCAAGAACGCCCCCGGCCTGCAGGGAAATGCAGTCAAAATCTTCCTGGACACCGAAGAAGTCCTTCCGGATGAGGATACCATCTACCTGACCGGCAACCATGCGGCCCTCGGCAGCTGGAACCCCAAAGGACTGGCCATGACCCGCCGGTCGGAAACCCGGTGGGAAAAGACCTTCCGGGTACCGAAAAACACCCATCTCGAATTCAAATTTACCCTGGGTAGTTTTGACCGGGAATCGATCTCCAATTATGGATTGATCCCGAACAATTCCCAGCTCGACGTGGTCGAGGATACGGAGGTTTATTTTGTACTGGAAGACTGGAAAAATCCGCTGTTACTTCCCCGGGTGAGTAAAGGCTCCGTGCAACTGCACATGGTCAGTCCGCACAACGGCCTGGCGGCCCGGAAAGTCACGGTCTGGCTTCCGGACGAATATGCCTCCGCCCCGGAAAGGCGATTCCCGGTGATTTATCTCCACGATGGTCAGAATCAGTTTGATTCCACCCAGGCCTTTACCGGGCAGGAATGGCAGATCGATGAAACGGTGTCCCGGCTGAGTGCGGAGGGCAAGATCCAGGCTCCCATCTGCGTGGCCATTGACAATACCTTTATCAGGGAAGAAGAATACGGAGTGGTCGGCAAAGAAAGTCCTTATGCGGATTTTGTAGCCTACCAGCTCAAGCCCATGATCGATTCGCTTTACCGCACCTTCCCTGACCGCGCCCATACGGTTACCATGGGCGCCAGCCTGGGTGGCCTGATCGCCTTTCACCTGGCCTGGTACCGCGACGAGGTTTTTTCCGCGGCGGCCTGCTTGTCTCCCGCCTTTAAGTTCAAGCAAATCAATCTCGCTCCCGAATTAAAAAAATACAAGGGCCCCAAAAAGGACATCCGGCTTTATATCGACAACGGTACGGGAGGCATTGATGCCCAGATCCAGCCCGGGGTCGATGAGGTCATGGCCTACCTTAAAGAATCCGGCTATCCGGTGTACTACCAGTTGGTCAAAGGGGCTGATCACAATGAGTCTGCCTGGGCCCGTCGCACCGAAGTCCCCCTGGTCCGTTTTTTTGGGATCAACCAATGAAACCTTCCATGAAGATCGACCTGGTCAGCGATACGGTGACCAAACCCACCCCGGGCATGATGAAAGCCATGATGGAAGCCGAATTGGGGGATGACGTATTCCGGGAAGACCCTACGGTTCGCAGGCTGGAGGAAAAAATGGCCGCGCTTTTTGGCCATGAAGCCGCTTTGTTTTGCCCCTCCGGTACCATGACCAACCAGATCGCCCTCAAAATTAATACCCAGGAACTGGACGAAGTGATCATGGACGTCACTTCCCATGTTTATCTCTTTGAGCTGGGCGGGTACAGTTTTAATTCCAGGGTGGCGATTCACCTCCTGCACGGGGAGGACGGCAAATTCACGGCGGAAGACGTGAAAAATGCGATTAAACCCAAACTCGACTGGATGCCCAATTCCCGCCTGGTGGTCATTGAAAATTCCTCCAACCGCGGAGGGGGTAATTATTATACCCTCGATGAGATCCTGCCCATCGCTTCCTTTTGCGCTAAAAACGGACTGAAGCTCCATCTGGACGGCGCCAGGCTGTTTAATGTTCTTGCGGAAACCGGTGAATCTACCCGGGATTGGGGCAGGCCTTTTGATACCATCTCCATCTGCCTGAGCAAAGGCCTGGGTGCCCCGGTCGGCTCCTGTCTCATTGGAAAAGCGGAAGCCATCTCCCGCGCACGCAAAATCCGGAAAGTCATGGGCGGGGGCATGAGGCAGGCAGGGATCCTGGCGGCAGCCGGTATTTACGCTCTGGACCATCATGTGGAACGGCTGAAAGAAGACAATGACCGGGCAAAGCGCATCGGAGCATGCCTGAAGACACTCCCAATGGTTCGTGAAGTCAAACCTGTAAAAACCAATATCGTCATTTTCAGCATGAAGGAACCGCTCACTGCGGAATGGATGCTCCAGGAACTGGCTAAAAGGGGAGTAAGGGCTACCACCATCGGGCCCGGGGCGATCCGTTTTGTGACCCACCTTGATTTTACCGGGGAGATGTGCGATCATTTGATCGCGTTATTGGAAGAGATGGGAAACCTCGTGGTTTAGTGGTGACTTAGGTTCGCAAGGATTCAAACCGCTGAGCACGACTGCTCACAGCTGGCGCAGGGGATAACATAACAAAGGCTCCGCCCACCTCCGCAGTGAATAAAATGATATAAACCGCCGGGCGTGCAGAACAGGCGCTGATTGTGACAATAACCCGGTTTAAATGAATCTTATCGGCGATTCCCCGACCCAGGTCTATTAGGGAAAGGAATCTGGCCTTGATTTTTTATCTTGGTAAAAAAATCACCGATGAGCAAGTTAAAAGCCAACTTCCTTTTATTGTTTTTAGCGCTGACCCTGTCCGGTCTGGCGCAGAAACCAACAGATAAAAGACTCTCCGGCCTGGACACCGTGGTGGCCCGCATCCTCAAGGATTGGAAAGCCCCAGGGGTCTCCATCGCAGTCGTTGAAAAAAACAAAGTGGTATATACGGGCGGCTTTGGTTACCGGGACCTGGAGAAAAAATTACCGGTTACGGAACATACGCTTTTTGCCATCGGTTCCTGCACCAAGGCATTCACCTCCTCCCTGCTCGGCATGCTGGTCAAAGAAGGGCGGGTCGACCTGGACAAGCCGGTGAGGAATTACCTGCCCGAACTCAAATTTGTCAACGATCAACTCAACAACCACGTTACCCTGAGGGATATGATGTGCCACCGGACCGGGCTGCCAAGGCATGATTATTCCTGGTACGGGTCCACCGCCTCCCGCATGGAATTGCTCCGGAGGATTGAATACCTCGAACCCACCGCCGAACTCCGCGCCAAGTATCAATACAATAATTTTATGTTTATGAGCCAGGGGGTGGTCCTGGAAAAACTCACCGGTAAATCCTGGGAGGAAAATATCAAGGAGAGGATCTTCAAACCCCTCGGCATGGATCAGACCGTCACCGATGTGTCGGGCATGGAAAAATCCGGCGACCGATCCCTGGCTTATGCGCTCATCCGGGATTCCGTCGCCCTGGCGATCCCTTACCGGAATATTGACGCGATCGGTCCCGCTGGCTCAATCAACAGCAGCGCCCGGGACATGGCCCGCTGGCTGATCACCTGGATCGGCGGGGGCAAATATGAAGGCAAAGAAATCCTGCCGGCCGACTATGTGCGGGATGCCATGACCAACCAGATGGCCACCGGAGGACTGCCCTCCACTGATAATCCGGATATCCAGGGGATAGGATATGGCCTGGCCTGGGGACTGGCTAGTTACCGGGGCCATTACCGCGTCGAACACGGCGGGGGCATTGACGGGTTTATATCCACCACCGGTTTTTTCCCGCTGGACAGCATCGGGATTTACGTCGTATCCTGCAACGGGCAGGTGACCAGTTCAGTCAGAAACTGGATCGCAGACCGTATGCTCGGCCTACCCTACCGGGACTGGCATAAACAATCGCGGGATGCCTATGTCAAAGGCAGGTTCACCGCGATGATGACCCCCAAACCCAACGATTCCACTGGCAGGGTTTTTAATACCAAACCATCCCTCCCCCTGGGGGACTATGCCGGTAAATACACGCATAAGGGTTACGGATCCATGGAAGTCACTCTCGTCGGCCAACAACTCAGGGCCCAATACAACGGCATGTCCCTTCCCCTCAATCACAAACATTTTGACATTTTCCGCGGCAGGCCGGAAGGCCCCCAGTATGAAGACGGGACGGATACGGAACTGTTTTTTGCCTTGAGTAAGGAAGGAAAGGTCAAATCCTTATCCACCCCCTTGCAGCCCGGTCTGGCGGATATGGTTTTTGAAAAAGAACTGATTGCCGCCCCGCTCACCCGGGCCGATTTGGAAAAATACGCGGGAGAATACCTCCTGGGCCCTCAACAGATCAGCTTCGTCATCCGAAACAACACGACCCTTTTTGCCCTCCTGCCACCCCAGCCGGATTGTGAACTCGTACCTTCCGGAAAGGACGAATTCAAGCTGAAAATCATGGATGGTTTTTCGGTGAAGTTTAAGTTGAATGACCAGGGCAAAGCCATCGAAGCGGCTTTTGTACAGCCCAACGGGGTGTTTACTGCGAAGCGAAAGGAGTGAGCTTAGTTTGCTAGTTTGCTAGCTTGCTAGTGTGATAATTACTTAGTTAATTAACTTATTATTTGTATCTTTGCTGCATGGCAAGGATACCACAACCCATTACAGCAACCGTTGAAGAACAACAGGAATTGCTGGTGATGTTTCGTTCACACAAAATCGAGAAACGATATAGTCAACGTGCATCGATAATCCTATTAAGTTTACAGGGTAAAAGCCTGGAGGAAATCATTCAAGACACAGGCCTGAGCAGACCGGTGGTCAATAAATGGCGTCAGCGATTCCGCCGGTATGGTATTGAAGGCTTAAAGGATGGTGCTCGCAGTGGAAAGCCATCGGTGATTACTGCGCAGCAAAAAGCCCTGGTTATTAAAAAAGCATGTGAAAAGCCAACGGGAGGATATACCAATTGGTCTCAGAAGCGGATTGCTGAACAAGTAGGTATAAGCCAGAGCAAGGTTCATCAGATTTTAAGAAAGGCGGATTTAAAGCCGCATAAAATTGATTACTGGTGCGGCAAAAGTCCAGATCCGGAATTTGAGGCCAAAATGATTAATATCGTTGGATTATATTTAACCCCTCCGGAAAATGCCATTGTATTGTGCGTAGATGAAAAAACACAAATCCAAGCTTTGGATCGAACACAGCCCGTTTTACCGTTGAAAGAAAAAATGCCCAAGAGGCTTACAACCACGTATAAAAGAAATGGAACGGTTGCCTTGATCGCTTCATTGGCCGTACACAGCGGAGAAATTTTAGCAAAGCCCATGAAAAGAAACACGGCAGATAACTTTCTCCAATTTTTGAGAAAATTAGACAGGCACTACACCAATAAAATGCTGCATATTATCGTCGACAACTATTCGGTTCATAAAAACCAAAAGGTAAATGAATGGCTGAAAGGAAAACGAAAAATAAAACTACACTTTACACCCACATACGCCTCCTGGCTAAATCAGGTAGAAATTTGGTTTAATATGCTTAGCAAAGATGTACTGAAAGGAGGTGTTTGGAAGTCGGATGAACAATTGGTATCACAACTCCTTGAATATATTACAACCTACAATCAGACCAGGGCAAAACCCTTTGCGTGGACGTATACAGGAAACGCACTAACAATTAGTTAATCAACTTTATAATTAGTACACTAGCTAAAGTGATTACTGATCGCTTAAAGCTGACTCCTGATTCCTGACTATTGACTATTGACTATTGACTATTGACTATTGACTATTGACTATTGACTATTGACTATTGACTATTGACTATTGATTACTGGCCTTCATCCAGGCATATACCGGCAGCCCGGCAATCAGCAACAGGAATCCCCAGTAAACGATGTCTGACCCGGAACCGATTACAGCGATCACGGAAAATAAAAAGGCCAGGGCTGCCACGATCAAATGGATGGGTTTCCAATTCATCACACCCGGGGCCCTGCCCCGGATGAGGAATGCGATCACTGAAAAGAGGTAGGGGATCAATATGGCCAATGTAGACAGCAGGATTGCGAATTCATAAGCTGAAGCCAGGGACTTTTGGTAATTCATGAAAATGAGGGCCGAGACCAGGATGCTCGATCCGACCAGGCTGAAAACCGGTGTTTTGGATTTATTTTCCCTGGCGAATATGTGGGGAAGCAATTGATCTGCTGCCGCCGCAGCGGGTATTTGACCCTGCATGAGGATCCAGCCGTTAAGGCCTCCGAATGTGGATATTACAGCACCTGCTCCTACGAGGTACCGGGCCCAGCCGCCCCAGACCTCATTGGCTGCATCAGCGAGGGGGGCATTGGACTGTACCAGAATTTCAGGAGGCAGGATTCCCATGACGGTCAGGGTGATCAGTACATAAATGATGGTGCCGATTGAGGTTCCGTATACCGTCGCTTTTGGTATGTTTTTTTCCGGTTGATCCATTTCCCTGGACGGGATCGTAGCGCATTCAAGACCTGTAAAAGCAAAAAAGGTAAGGGTTGTGGTCGTCAAAATGGCGGAAAGGACAGAAGTTTCCGAGCGATTGAAGTCCGAAAAATGACTGGCCTGGATATAAAATAAGCCACCGATCCCGATCATCAGCAGAGGGATGATTTTCAGGATGGTGGTGATCAACTGCATTCTTCCCGCATTGCGGATCCCGGTTGTGTTCAGCCAGGTCAGAAACCAGATCATTCCCAGGCAGGTCAGGGCAGCTGCCAAGGTGCTATTGCCCAAAACAGGAAAAAACGTAGTCAGATAACTTGTGCAGGCAATCGCCAGGGCAGCATTGGTACACCAGATGCTGATCCAATAGATCCAGGCTACCTGGAAACCAGCAAAATGGCCCAGGCTGTCCCGGACATAGGCATATGGCCCTCCCCTTGCAAGAGGCATGATCCGACTCAGCCAGGCATAAACCAGGGCCAGGCTTATTGCACCCACACCGGACAGCAACCAGGCCAGGAGGCTCAGGCTGCCATAGGATGCCAGGGTGGCAGGCAACATAAAAATGCCCGAGGCAACCATATTGCCAACGACAAGGGAGGTACCGGTCCAAAGGCCAATTTTTTGCTTTTCTGAAGACATGAGAGGAAGGATCGAATGGTCTGAAAAATGGACAAGGTAAGGAAAACAGGGTTGAGGGGTGAGGATTGAGGGGTGAGGGTTGAGGGATGAGGATTGAGGGGTTTGGATCAATCCTCACTCCTCACCCCTCACTCCTTTCAAATAGACGTCCCTTCTGAGTATTGCATTTTCCCGCACGTCCAGGTAAAAGAAATTATAGTCTGCGATGTGGTAGTTTTTACTTTTATAAACAAAGCTCCAGGGAAATTTGGGTTTGTGGACCCAGAGTATGTTTTTATGGACCTGGGCATCGGCGATCTGCGGGAGGATGCCTCCCTTGAATTTCCAGAGGACGGCGCCTTTATGGAAACTTTTATCCACGTAGTTGGTGTCGGAATGCCAGCTTATTGGGTTGGTTACGATCATGGGCTTTTCCCCAGCCAGGAAACGGGGTTCGTATCCGTATTCGAAAGTGCGCCAGCTGTTGACACAACCGGTAGCATCCGGTGCATTGCAGGCAGGGATATGACTGAAATAATCCCGGGGCACGGGAATGCCAGGCAGGTAAGCCGCAACGAGCTTGTTTTGCAGCGGGCTCCCGTCAAAGAATTCTTTCATCAAACGCAGGCCGTGGGTCGTGCCCTGGCTGTGCGTAGCGATGATGATGGGCCTGCCTGCATTATAATGATCCAGGTAATACCGGAAAGCGTCGCGCACGTCCCGGTAGGCCAGCTCAAAGGCGCGTTTTGCCCTTGTCGTATCCTTCGTAAAATAGGCCTTCAGATGCACCTGACGGTATCTGGGAGCATAGACCTTGCCGGCCTGGTTAAATATGCTCGCCTGGTATTTTATGGGCTTCCGGTCGGTATGTCTGTTAATTTTATTGACCGCCAGGGAAGCATTCCACTGTTGGTGGTCATTTTTGTTGTTGAACGAAGTGGGATGTATAAAAAAAACATCCACCGGGGCATCTTTCACCGTTTGCAGGCCATCGGGGATCAGGTCGGCCTTGTCTTCCATGGAAGGCAAAGCGGCCCAGTTCCTTGCATTGGAATAATCGGTCCCATCCTCTTCTTGGATACTGTACCTGGAAGCGGCACAGGAGCTTAAAAACACCAGCAAACAACCGGCCATCAGTCGATTCATGGGGCAAAGGTAAAAAGGTATTGGATGGCATGTTGAGGTTGAGGTTAAGGTTGAGGTTAAGGTTGAGGTTGAGGTTGAGGTTGAGGTTGAGGTTGAGGTTGAGGATTGGAGCCCGTTGAATTGCCCTTATCTTTGCAGGCCGATGACGACCCAAGCCCTTAGCACCGATATCCGGGCCATGAACCCTGAGCAACTCGAAGCCTGGGTCCTTGGCTTGGGGGAACCCAGGTATCGGGCAAAACAGATCTATCAGTGGCTTTGGAAAAAGCAGGTGACCGATTTTGACCGGATGAGCGATCTTTCAAAGCCGTTCAGGGAAAAATTGAAAAACAGTGCGGTCATTCGTCCCCTCGTGCTCGACAAGGCCCAATTCAGTATGGATGGAACCATCAAGGATCGTTTTACGCTTTACGATGGCCACAAGATCGAATCCGTATTGATCCCCGTCGTCCGGGATCACAGGTATACCGTCTGTGTATCCACCCAGGTGGGATGCAGCCTTACCTGCAGTTTTTGCGCCACAGGCAAAATGAAAAGGATTCGCAATCTGGATGCCGCCGAAATTGTGGACCAGTACATCCTGGTCAACCGACAATGCCTGGAACATTACGGATCCCCGCTCACCAATATTGTCTACATGGGCATGGGCGAGCCCCTGCTGAATTACCGGGAAGTGATGCGTAGCGTGGACCTGCTGACCAACGAAAATGCCCTGGGCCTCAGCCCCAGGCGCCTTACGGTAAGCACG
>Ga0209200_1003487_pt1 | contig 13483 bp, 9 predicted proteins | sample AD_UKC033_MetaG_FD_184406 | JGI IMG/M metagenome (GOLD analysis project Ga0209200, IMG submission 184406) | Active sludge microbial communities of municipal wastewater-treating anaerobic digesters from USA - AD_UKC033_MetaG (SPAdes) (version 2) | ecosystem: Engineered > Bioreactor > Anaerobic >...
GTGTCGTATTCAATTAATTTATTTACCACTATTCCGGCTTCTGCAATATTTTTAACGGGTAGGCGGCCAATGCCCAGATCAAGTGTGTGGGGTTGTGCGGGTGATTCTAACCACTCACCCTCGTTCTCATCCATAAAAACATAATAGTCGTCAGACGAATAAGTTTCCAGTGGGCTTAAGGAGTTGCGTGATTGGTAAATAGGAACAAAGTTTGAGTTGTTGAAAACACGATTTTTGTAATCATAAGAGCCGCGCCCGAAGATCAATACATTTTGAAGTGCGGAGCCAGGTTGCAGGTAGTAGCTTCTGATAAAATCGCGGATAGCCGTAAAATCCTGTTTTCCGCCTGCATACTCCTGATAGATTTTATCTACGGTAACAACAGCAACCGCAATGCCTTGCTGCTGACGGTGGGTGGCTAATCGTTGTGCCTCTGCCAGGAGGTCAACATGCGTGATGATCAACAACTCGGGAGCTGTGCTTCCGCGCAGGTTCTGATTTAACACAGGGCCTTCAAAGGCAGGAGGAGCGAGTTGCGCTGGATGAATGGCAACGAATGTGTGTAGGGTTTGGGAAGGTGTTGCAAAATTTATCTTACCGGATGTTTGTGTGAATGCTTGTTGTATAACCTCTTCCGGATCGGTAACATCCCAAATTTGCATGTCGGCAGTTGCATTAGAAATTTCGTAAGCAGCAGATGGGGCTTCAACACTTTCGGCTGAACGAAAAATTATTTGAGATGAACGCATGGCTAGTTTTCTCGAAAATGTGAGCAGTAAAAAATCGAGATATCCTACCGACAACCCGGGTGAACCTTTTGTGAATTGATACCGCACATCTTGATTCAGGCTGGTGCTGGCACCAATGGCAGTTGAATTTAAAACAACAGTATCTGCTTTTACAATTCCTTTTACACCATAACGTGTATTGGGAATTGCTTCAAGGGCCTGGGTTAACACGGTATTGTTGTTATAGGCTACGGTAAACGATGAAGGTGTAATTGATTGAGCCATTACGTGCGACACTAATTTTACCTGCGTGTTCTCTAAAATGTCGCTTACCTCAAACCGAATGGTAGCTGTGGTGCTTGCGTCAAATTGTTCGCCAAACCATTGACGGCCCGACTTTAGCAGGTTATATTTTTCGGTTTCGTAAAACCCCAGATCCTGATAGGAAGTTATCAGCGGATGCGTGCCGGTTATGCTTTCGCGGGTTGTTATGCGTTTACCTGCTTCGGTACCGATAGTAAGGAAATAGTAATTTTTATCGGTAAATAAATTGTTCTCGTACTCAAAAATCTGCTTTTGCAAATTGTATTGGTGGCGGTGGGGGCCCTGTGCAAAAAACAGAATAACATCGTTGGTATTAAAGTGTCCGTCTTGTTGGCCGGTAACCTGTATGGCAATTTGTGTCAGATCGCTTTTGCGAGGTTTGCTATTAGCCTGGGGTAGCATACCGGATTGGCCCGTGTAAATCTGAATATTGCGGGGATCAATCTGATCGGGGTTAATGCCTGCCTGCCGCAGCAAGTCATAATTAATTTGTACCACACCATCAGTTTTAACAGAAAACTTATACCAGTTTCCGGAACTTAAAACGGAATTGGATTGGGCCATGGAATGGGTTACTACCATCCAAAGGATTAAACAAATAACCAATCTGATTGTGGACATCGTTATTTTTTTTCTACACCTGCCAATCGCGAAATTAACGAGACTCCTATATAGAATAGTATAATGAATGGTATTGCCCCGGCATGGAGGGCAAGTAATAACAATACCGAAATACCCAAAAAGGTAAACCGGAGTTGATTCCCTTGCCACCGAAAGGTTTTAAATTTTAATGCAAATAAGGGTAGTGGGGCAACCAGCAGCAGGGAACACACAATTGCAATAGCGGCCAATACATACGGTGAAAACACAGCGAGGCGAATGGCTTCGGGCAAAAATGGTAAGGCTGATAGAAATAACGCATTGGCTGGTGTGGGCACACCAATAAACGAATCGGTTTGGTTGGTGTCGATATTAAACTTAGCCAGCCGCAACGCAGAGAAAACAGCAATTAGCAAAGCAAGGTAGGGCAGGTATAAATGAGTGTTGGGGTCAATCCAGGTATAGACAGCCAGCGCGGGCAGCACACCAAAACTTACTACATCGGCAAGCGAATCAAGTTCTTTGCCAATGGGTGATGATACTTTGAGTAGCCGGGCCGCAAAGCCGTCTAAAAAATCGAACACGCAGGCAGCCCAGATAAAGTAAGCGGGTTCAAGCTTGTTCGTAAACAAACTGATAATACCAAGGCAACCGCAAATCAGGTTGCTGCAGGTTAATGCGTTGGGGATGTGGCGTAGCAAACTCATCTGGTAACTGATATTGCACAGAATGGATTTGATATTTTTTCTTCGCCAACGGTAGTAGTATTTCCGTGGCCGGGATACACAATTGTTTCATCAGGCAATACAAAAACCTTTTGGCGGATACTCTGAATAAGTGTATTGTGATCGCCACCGGGTAAGTCTGTGCGACCAATGCTGTTTTCAAACAACACATCGCCACTCAGCAACGCGTTTGTTTCGGCATGGTAAAACCCGATGTGGCCCGGAGCATGGCCGGGTAAAAAGAGTACCTGCAACTTTGTGTTTCCAAACGAGACCCAGTCACCTTCTTTCAGAAACCGATCGGGCAATGCTTCCTGGTAAGTGGCAAACCCGTAGTTTGAGGCATAACTTTTTACGGCTTTTAAAACGGGTAATTCTTTTTCGTGAATTAAAAAGGGTACGTTGTATTTAGATTTTACGAAATCATTACCTAATACATGATCGATGTGACAATGGGTGTTGAGCAACAGCTTTACTGTAAGTTTGTTGTGATCAATAAACTGACTTAGGGCCGTTTTTTCATGAGCCTGGTAACAACCCGGATCGATAATGGCTGCTTCACCACTTTCATCATAAACTACAAAAGTGTTTTCCTGAAAGGGGTTGAAGGTGAAGGTTTGAATTTTCATCATTCTGTAAAAGTAAGGCTTTTGCTAAAATTTGGTGGAAAGGTTGGTGGACGGGTGTAATTTTAAAGGCGTAATAAAAATGATGATTGATTACCTGATAGTAGGGCAAGGATTGGCAGGCTCGTGCCTGGCCTGGCAGTTGGTGCAGCGCGGCAAGCGTGTTGTGGTTATTGATAAACCAGAAAAAAACCGTAGTTCGATGATAGCCGCGGGGTTGTTCAACCCTGTAACCGGAAAGCTGATGACCCGAACGTGGCTGGCAGAAACTCTTTTTCAAAATGTGTTTGAGTTTTACCCGGAGGTTGAGCGCGTGTTAAAGCAGAAATTTTTTTACCCCACGCCCTTGTACCGGCCGTTCTTGTCGGTGCAGGAACAAAACGAATGGATGGGTTACAGTGCATCGCCACAGAATCAAAAGTTTATTGCGGCTATTCATACAAAAAGTGCATATGGCGATCAGGTACACGATGATTTCGGAGGCCTGGTAGCCAATCAAAGCGGTTATGTGGATGTGCCGGTTTTTTTAAGCAGCGTGCGCACCTGGTTAAGCGAAAAGGGTTCTTTTGTGGATGAATGGTTTGACGAATCGCACGTGCAGCTTGACGCGGAGATGATATCGTATAAGCAATGGAAGGCCAGCGCTATAATATTTTGCACGGGTACTTCGGCAAGCCGGCTTTGGAAAGCCCTACCGGTAAAGCCCTTGAAAGGAGAGACCTTAACAATTAAGATGGAAACAGCGCTCAAGCTGATTTATAATCGGGGTGTTTTTATTGTACCATCGGCTACCTCTCAATATAAAGTGGGGGCAACTTACGAGGTTTATCAGCTAACCGAGGCAATTACAGACCGCGCCCGTATTGAGCTTGAGATGGGTGTTGGCAGTTTGCTTAAGATCCCCTTCCAAACAGTAGCGCAGGACTGGGGTATGCGGCCAACCTCACCCGACAGAAGGCCCATGCTGGGCAGGCATCCGGATTTCAAAAATGTTATTATTTTTAATGGTTTGGGCACTAAAGGTGTAAGCCTGGCACCTTATTTTGCAGGTCATTTGGCCAATTGGCTTACCGATGCTGCTGAAATTATGGCCGCAGTAAATATTAACAGGTTTAAAGCGTTATATTCGAAATCTTAGAGGGAACGTATGCGAGTGTTTCGGGTTGTATTTCTGGTATTGATAGCAGGAATTTGGGTTAATGCAGTACAGGCGCAGCATGCCTATGAGCGTTTTGGAAAAAACCGGATTCAGTACAAGCAGTTTCGCTGGAACTACCTAAGCTCAGAAAACTTCGATGTGTACTATTATGACGATCGCAAGCGCATCGCACAGGAATCGCTCGATTACCTGGAGAAAGAGTTTGACCGGATTACAGACCTTATCGGATTTTACCCTTATCAAAAAACCAAAGTTTTCCTGTATAACTCGGTGGCTGATCTGCAACAGAGCAATATTGGGCTGGATAAACAACAATTCAGTGCCGGAGGCGAAACAGAATTTGTGAAGCCATACATAGAAGTAGCACACCCGGGTACAGTTGAAGAGTTTAAGGAAGAACTCATTCACAAATTTTCCGACCTGATGTTGAACGAGATGATGTTTGGCGGTAGTTTGAAAGACATGTTCCAAAATGCGGTGCTGCTTAACCTGCCCGATTGGTTTGTGGATGGGGCAGCCCTTTATGTGGCCAAAGGATGGAATGACGAAATGGATGATTTTGTGCGGCAAATAATGACTGAAAAGAAAGCCAACAAAGCATTGCGCATGACTGGCCCCGAGGCTGCGCTGGTGGGGCAATCCATCTGGAATTATATAGTAGAAAAATACGGAAAGAGCTCCATCAACAACATACTTAATTATACACGCATTATTCGGAATGAAGAGCGAAGTGTATTGATTACGCTGGGTATTCCTTTTAAAAAATTAATGACCGACTGGAAAAGTTATTATGGCGATATGGAGAAGCGTGTGGCACAGAGTTATACTGCGCCCAGCGACTCGACCCGATTCAGCGCCAGGCATCGGAAGTCGGTTGTATTTACTACGGTAAAAATTAGTCCTGATGGAAAGAAAGTTGCTTACGCAGAAAATGATCGCGGAAAATTTACGGTAAAGGTAAGATCGCTTGAAAACGGCCAGGAAACGGTTATTCTGAATGGAGGCAACAAGGTGATTAAGCAATCGGTAGATTATAACATACCCCTGCTTAGTTGGTCCGATGCCAATACGCTGGGTGTAATTGGTGTTAAAAATGGTCAGTATGTTTTTTGGTTATACGATTTGCTTACAAAAAGCAAGTTGCCGCGCGAGCTTGACCGTTTCAGCAATGTGCGCAGTTTTGATTTCTCCGGCAATGGCCGGTTGGCGGTATTAAGTGCCGATTTGAATGGACAGAATGATTTATTTCTGATTAGCAGCCGAAGAGACAGAACCCGCAGGTTGACAAACGATATTTATGATGATCTTGATCCATCGTTTATACCCAATAGCAACACCGTGGTGTTTAGTTCAAACCGTGTAACCGATTCCATTGCCAGTAATGTGCGTGGGTATGATAAGTCAACCACTAATTACAACCTGTTCCTTTTCAGCCTGGACACCACCACCACTACGGTTACCCGCGTTACCAATACCTTAAGCAAAGATTTTAAGCCCAAAGCATTAGATGAAGATAATTTCTTTTACCTGAGCGATCAGCGGGGTATTGTAAACCTGTTTCGCTACAATCGTAAAACCGGTATTTATTCCCAGTTGTCAAACTACAACTCGAGTATCCGCGATTATGATTTGAACTTTGCCAGCCAGACATTGGCTATGGTTACTATGCAGGAATTGGGTGAGGATATTTTCAGAATAAACGGATTTAACACCGAACGTCAGATTTTTACTCCGGCATCGCGCAGGCGTGAAGTACAACAGGCAAAATCGCTTACGGAAAAACGGAAACCCGAGCAGCCGAAAAACATGTCGATTAAAGATTTGATTAACGCAAGGCTAAAGGAAAAGACAGATACTACACAAAAGCAACCCTCCCAACCAACGGTTAAACCGGATTCCGCCCAAACCAAAGGAGTTATCGATACCGATGATTACACATTTGAGGAACCAGTTAAAGCCGATACCATAAAACCTCAAGCAGCGAAACCACTAAACACCAACGATTATGTGTTTGAGGATGAGGTGTTGAAAGCACAGCAGCCCAGCGAAACATTTTTAACCCGGTACATGAAGGCGCGGGATGCAAGCAGAGTTACAGGTCCTTTTCCCTATTTGCCGAAATTCAGTTACGAAACCTTTGCTACTAATTTTGTAATTGATCCGCTGCGCGGATTCAGTATGAAGTTAGAAACCCAGATGAACGATATGCTGGAAAACTTCCGTTTGATAGGAGGCCTGCAAACTGCGTTCGATTTTAAGAGTGGCGATGTATGGGGCGAATTTCAGTATCTGCCTTATCGTATCGATTACAGTGTGCGCTTTGATCGCAATGTGATCTTCTGGGAAACCAATGCCTCCAGTGCGTTAGATGTTGAGGAGCAAAAATATTCTTTTCAAAAAATTGAAGTGGGTGCATCCATGCCGCTTTCAATACGCACCCGGGTTTCTGTTAAACCATTTGTGGGCTTTACCCAGTTTGTTGACAGGGGATATGTTATTCCGCAAGATACCATACCTACCTTTTTACCTTCGCAGCAACAGGTTTATGCGGGAGCCCGTGCCGAACTGGTATATGATAATTCCCTTACAACAGGCATGAATATTATTGAGGGTACGCGTGGTAAGTTAAGTGTTGTACATTATGAAGCTGTTGGAAACTCCTCAAAGAGTTTCTCGCAGGCATCGTTAGATGTACGGCACTATCAGAAAATCTATCGGGAAATAGTAGTTGCAGTGCGTGGATTTGCCGGAACCTTTTTTGGCAATTCGCCTAAAAAATATTTGTTAGGAGGTATGGATAACTGGGCATTCAACCGAATTAATTATTCGGGTCTTCAGAATCCGCTTCGGGGTTCACAAGGATCCTTCAATGAAAATCTTCTCTTCTCAGAATTTGCCACCAGTTTGCGGGGTTTTGATTATGCTACGTTGTATGGAAATAGCGTAGCCATCGGTAATGTTGAGTTGAGGGTTCCGCTTATCAGAGCATTAAGTAATGGACCCATTACTTCAAATTTTTTCCGCAACCTGCAGTTTACTGCATTCTATGACATTGGTACAAGTTGGACTGGTGCAATCCCAATCAACTCGCGCAATAGTACGCGCAAGCGTGTTGTGCCTGAGGAACCTGCCGGATCGGGCAGTCCGTTTGTGATTGAGATTAATGAATACCTTAACCCCTGGCTTTATAGTTATGGTGTGGGCCTTCGCACCATGATGTTTGGGTACTACATGAAATTTGATCTGGCCTGGCCGGTTGAAAACTACCGGGTAAATAATCCGCGTTTGTCTGTTACGTTGGGTTTCGATTTCTGATTATTGCTTACAGGTATTATCAAAAAATAAATACCTTGTAAAGAGTTGAATCAATTACAGTATGATTAAATCTATGACTGGCTTTGGGCAAGCCACCTCAAATTTGGGTGATGGGATACTTTCTATTGAAGTAAAAAGCCTGAATTCAAAATTTCTGGATCTGAACATACGCATGCCAAAGAAATTCTCTGAAAAAGAATTGGAGTTGCGTAACCTCATTGCCGACAAATTAGAGCGTGGAAAGGTTTCGCTCAGTATTGAGTTTCAGCCAGGGCCCAGGCAAGAGATTAAGCAACAGTATAACGAAGCCTTATTTGTGTCTTATTATAACGAGTTAAAACGGCTGGCAGAACAGGTAAAGGCCCCTACGGAAGGATTGTTCCAGGTAGCACTCAATTCGCCCGATGTGGTTCAGAACAATAGCCTCGAAGAGTTAGACCCAGCCGAGTGGGAGGGTGTGCTTTCGTTACTGAATGAAGCCATTCGCCACTGCGATAAATTCCGGGCAACCGAAGGCAAGGCGCTGGAGGGCAAACTCAGTTCGTACATCGAAAATATTCGTCAGGGGTTGTTGCAGGTGGAGGCGTTGGATCCAAAACGCATTGAAAAAATCAGAACCCGGATAAAAGGCAACATAACGGATTTTTTTGGAAGCGAAGGATTTGATGCCAATAGACTAGAGCAGGAAATTATTTTTTATATCGAGAAGCTTGATATTCATGAAGAACGTGTGCGCCTGAAAACCCATCTTGATTATTTTTTGAAAGTGATAGGTGAAACGCAATCGCCCGGAAAGAAGCTAGGATTTATTGCGCAGGAAATTGGCCGCGAGATTAATACCATTGGCAGTAAAGCCAACGATGCAGAAATGCAAAAGCATGTGGTGTTAATGAAGGAAGAACTTGAAAAAATAAAGGAGCAACTAAATAACGTGTTGTAGCACCAGCCGGTCAGTTCATGGAAGCAGATTTCTATTAAAAATATGCAAATAGAAATTTGCGTAAAGTGATAATAATCAGAAAATCAACCCCAAGCCCGTTTCAAATTATTTTTCATGTTTATATAATTAGTTTTTGCCCGAATAATTTTTTGCATTGTATCGGATTTATTTTGTTGATTCGCACCCCAACGCAAAAAACGGGTGTACATGAATTTGCCAGAGCAAAAAATTTCCGAAGAACTAAATCTTAAACCTCATCAGGTTAGCCGTGTTATTGAATTGCTGAATGGCGGTGCTACCATTCCGTTTATAGCACGCTATCGCAAAGAAATTACCGGTAGTTTGGATGAGGTTGTACTGACCACCATCCGCGATCGCCACGAACAATTGGGCGAACTGGAAAAACGGAGAGAGTCTATTCTGGCCTCAATAGAAAAGCAACAAAAGCTTACACCCGAACTGGCAGGAGCAATCGCGCAAGCTGAAACCTTAAATGAATTGGAAGATATTTACCTGCCATATAAGCCAAAGCGAAAAACGCGTGCAAGCATGGCCAAGGAAAAGGGGCTTGAGCCATTAGCCCAGGTGTTGTTCGAACAAAACCAAGCTGACATAAATACTTTGGCAGCTACTTTTATTGATGCGGAAAAAGGTGTAGCAACAGAACAAGAAGCCCTGGATGGCGCGCGCGATATTATAGCGGAGTGGGTAAGCGAAAACCAGGAAGCCCGGCAAAAGATAAGAGAATTGTTTTGGTCAGAAGGAGTGATTGAGGCAATGGTGATCAAATCAAAATCTGAAAGTGAAGAAGCTCAGAAGTTTAAGGATTATTTTGATTGGAAGGAACCTATTCAAAAAACACCATCGCACCGCTTGCTGGCTATGCGCAGAGCCGAGAAAGAAGGTTTTATAACTCTGAATATTGAACCGGCAGAAGAACAGGCGATTGCATTGCTCGAAAAGCAGTTTGTAAAAGGCATCTCAAAAGCCAGCGAGCAGGTTTCTATGGCGGTAAAAGATTCCTATAAGCGTTTGTTGAAACCTTCACTCGAAACTGAAATTCGGGTGGAGAGTAAAATGAAAGCGGACACGGATGCCATCCAGGTGTTTGCTGCCAATCTGAAAAAGCTTTTGCTCGCATCGCCATTAGGCAAAAAACGAGTGTTGGCGCTCGATCCGGGTTTTCGTACGGGTACCAAATTGGTTTGTTTGGATGAACAAGGTGCGCTATTGTTCGATACGGTGCTTTATCAGAATGAACCTCAACGTGAAACGGCCAAGTCTGCAACCATCGTGTTAGGACTTTGCGATCGGTTTAAAATTGAAGCCATTGCCATTGGTAATGGAACAGCCAGCCGCGAAACGGAAGCATTTGTAAAAGGTATTGGGTTGCCGAAAGAGATCTTAATTGTGATGGTGAACGAGAGTGGCGCATCGGTGTATTCGGCATCGGAAGTAGCGCGCGAGGAATTCCCCAACCATGATGTTACCGTGCGCGGGGCAGTTTCCATTGGCCGAAGATTGAAAGACCCGCTGGCTGAGTTGGTTAAAATAGATCCGAAGTCAATCGGTGTGGGGCAATATCAGCACGATGTAGATCAAATCAAACTAAAAGCAGGGCTTGATGATGTGGTGGTAAGTTGTGTAAACTCGGTAGGGGTAGAACTAAACACAGCCAGCAAAGAATTACTAACGTATGTGTCGGGCCTTGGGCCCCAATTGGCAAAAAGTATTGTGGAGTATCGCAACCAACATGGCGCATTCGAAGATCGCCAGGCATTATTGAAAGTTCCCCGCCTGGGAGAAAAAGCTTTTGAACAATGTGCAGGCTTTTTGCGCATCCGCGATTCTAAAAATCCGCTGGATGCAAGTGGTGTGCACCCGGAGCGCTATGAATTGGTGCAACAATTTGCGGCAGATTTGGGTTGTACCATTAAAGATTTGATGACCAGTGCCGAGCTGCGCAAAAAACTTGATCTTAAAAAATATATTTCAGATACCGTAGGCTTGCCAACGCTTACTGATATTTTAACAGAACTTGAAAAGCCCGGCCGCGATCCGCGCGAAAAGTTCGAAGTGTTCGAGTTTGCAGAAGGGGTGCATGAAATTAAAGATTTGAAAATTGGAATGAAGCTTCCAGGCATTGTTACAAACGTAACAGCCTTTGGTGCGTTTGTAGATGTTGGTGTACACCAGGATGGATTAGTACACATCAGCCATTTAAGCGATAAGTTTATAAAGGACCCCAACAGCGTGGTGGCGGTACAACAAAAGGTGCATGTAACGGTAGTAGAAGTTGATATTCCGCGCAAGCGTATTGCTTTGTCGATGAAAAGCGATCCGTTTGGAACCACTCCCGCTGCAAACGCACCGCGACAAGAACGAACCGCTAAACCAAAGGCACCCGTAAAAGCGGTTGAATCGATGGAGGATAAACTGGCGGCACTGCGCGATAAATTTAAACGCTAATACGAACAATTGTGTAACGTGCGAATAAGGAGCGGAGGAATCTCCTCTGAAAATAATTTGGATAAGCTCAAAAAAAAATCGGGCTGCTTCGCAGAAGCAGCCCGAATGATCAGTTACAAAGTTTTTACTTTGCTCCGGGATTATCCTTAGCTAATTCAGCCATAAGCGCATCATATTTGCTTTTCAGTTCAGTATCTGTGCTCAAGGCTTTCCGAACTTTGTTAAAGGTAGAGGCGCCAACATAATCTTTCGCAAGGCTTTGTACGGCCGCATTGATTTGCGCGGTAGCGGAATCGCGTTTTACTGCAAGTTCTTTAACAAAAGCAACTTCTTCGGAAGTAGCCTTCGCTTCAGCTAACTTAGTTTCATCAGCAATAATTTTTGAAATTTCATTATACCGAGCCGCAGTTACCGCTTTGTTATTTTTCACCAGCTCGGTAATCATTTCTTTTACCTCGGCCGACATCTCATTGATGGAATCCATTGCCGTAGCGTACTTTGTTAATTCTTCATCAGTTACGGTAACATCTTGCGCTAATGAAGCGGTGCCCAACAGGCAGAAAAGAGGAATTACTAAAAACTTTGCCTTCATAGTAGTTTGGTTATAGTTTATCAGGTTGTTAAGCTTGCATAATAACTCCCTTTAACCGATAACGCAAGAAAAATATTGTTTAGCGGAGTATGGATAGATATTAATTTGTAACTCTGAAGCGCGCAATTACCTTGTCATCTTGCAAAAGCATTAGTTCGTGTCCTTCAATTTTGTATTGATTTATTTTTTGCAAACTTTGGAAAAATGCTGTTTCGACTTCCATGCTATCGTGGCAGTACCTATGTGTAGCTGCCATGTTGTTGAGTTTTAGCTTTTGACCCGAAGATTCATAAGAGCCTCCTAATTGATTACAACCGCCAAAGCCGCTTACTACCATGCTTTTGGCAGCAAATACCAGATAAGGTTTGTTCTCAAGGTCAACCGGTTTCTCTTCCAGTTCAATAAGCGCCCAACGGGTATCAACAAAACTTGCCGTTTTGGTTACCCCTACAACCTGGTTAATTCTATCAGACGGTTTGCAGGCTGCGGCTAAAACTCCAAGTGTGAGAATATAGCTTATGTATTTTTTCATGTAGATATAATTTTATATGAAGGCGTTGTGGAGTTAAGACTCAAACAGATTTAAAAATTCTTGTTTCTTGTTGGGCGATATTTCTAACTCCTGGTTGTTTTTCATGGTTACATAGCCCCCTTTCCCCTTCGAATATCGTACCACAAAATCGGGGTTGATGAGGTGCGAGCGATGGATGCGCACAAACCGGTGTTCTTTCAAAATGTCTTCAAAATATTTAAGTGTGCGGCAAATTAATAGTGGAGCGCCCTGCTCGAAATGAAATTTCGTAAAGTTATCAGCACCTTCACAATATAAGATGGAGTTGATGTTCACGATTTCAAAACCTTCTAGTGTGGGCAGCATGATTTTTTGATGGGTGCTGTTCTTTTTGTTTTCAAGCAGCAACCGGGCGTGCTGCATGTAATTTTTTTCGGTTCGTTCCACACGAATTTTTTCAACAGCCTTCACCAGTTCATCAATATCAATTGGTTTTAACAAATAATAGGCAGCGCTTTGGTTTAATGCCTGGATCGCGTAATTATCGAAGGCGGTTACGAAAATGGTTTCAAAGGTTACTTCTCCTACTTTGTCTAAAAGATCAAACCCGTTGCCATACGGCATTTCAATATCCAGAAATACGATTTCCGGATTGTGCTTTTTTATTTCTTCAAGCCCGGTAGCTACTGATTCGCCAAAACCACACACGATAACATCCGGACAATATTTTTTCAAATAGTTAGCCAGAATTTCACGGCTGTCTTTTTCGTCATCAACAATTATGGCCTTCATACGGCAGTATTTTTTGTGGTTGGGATAAATATTTGTACACGGGTGCCGCTGTTGTTTGGCAAATCTTCTATGGTTACCGTGTATTGGGTACGGTAAACGGTATTTATAATCTGTAATCGTTCCTGAATATTTTTCAATCCGGTTGAGTTATGTTTTTTCTGGTTTTCGGTTTTCAATTGGGCTGATTTGGAACGGCCGATTCCATTGTCGGCAATAATCACCTGCATACCCCCCGGGGTTTGTACAAATTCCAGCTGGAGGGTGCCCTTGTCTTCTTTGTAACGCAATCCATGCCACACTGCGTTTTCAATATAAGGCTGTATGAGCATGGGCGGCAGTTGAATCGTTTCGCGGTTCAGGCTTTCATCAATCGAAATGGTGTATTCGAACTTATCGCGAAAGCGATAATGTTCCAGTTTAACATACAGTGAAATAATTTCTTCTTCCTTTTGCAGCGAGATGAAATCTTCCTGCGAGTTCTCAAGCACTAATCGCATGAGTTTGGAGAATTCCGATAAATATTTATTGGCAGATCGTTCGTCATTTTGTGAGATGAACTGGTTAACGGAATTAAGGGCGTTAAAAATAAAATGTGGATTCATCTGGCCGCGCAACGATTTTAACGCCAGTAATTGGTTAGCCCGTTTGCTGGCCTGTGCATTTTTATAGATGAAGTATGAAGTAACCAGAATAATAGCAATA
>Ga0209200_1003489_pt1 | contig 13481 bp, 13 predicted proteins | sample AD_UKC033_MetaG_FD_184406 | JGI IMG/M metagenome (GOLD analysis project Ga0209200, IMG submission 184406) | Active sludge microbial communities of municipal wastewater-treating anaerobic digesters from USA - AD_UKC033_MetaG (SPAdes) (version 2) | ecosystem: Engineered > Bioreactor > Anaerobic >...
GGGCCGGAATATGCCCGGACGCGGCATAACGCGGGCTTTATGCTGCTCGACCGGCTGGCCGACCACTGGCAGGTGGCCTGGCAACACGAAAAGCGGTTTCAGTCGCGGTTGGGGCGGACGGAACGGAACGGACGACAGTTGTTGTTGTGCCAGTCCCAGACGTTCATGAATTTGAGTGGCGTCGCGGTGGCGGCGCTGGTTAAGTATTACCGGCTGCCATTGGGCCGGCTGCTGGTGGTGGTGGACGATGCGGATTTGCCGCTGGGACACCTCCGTTTGCGACCGGCCGGCAGCAGCGGCGGACATCATGGACTGGATTCCATTGAACGGCACCTGGGGTCGCGTCAGTATCCCCGGCTGCGGATCGGCATTGGACGACAGGATGAGCGCCGCGAAATTGCCGGATACGTTCTGGGCCGGCTGACCGGCGCGGAATTGGCGGTGATGGAGCGGGTGCTCGCCCGGGCCCAGAGGCAGGTGGAATGCTGGCTGGAGCGCGGGTTGCAGCCGGCGATGAATCAATTTAACGGGGCGGTCACCGCCCCCAATAATGAAGGAATAAAGCAGTGAAACGATACGAAGGTTTGTTCATCTTGAATACGGCGGGCAAGGAAGACGGAGTGAAGGACGTGCTCGACAAAATTTCCGCCGAAATCGGCGAGGCCGGCGGACAAATTGAAACCGTGCAGCGAATGGAGCGTAAAACCTTCGCCCGGGTGGCGGACAAAAAGCATGCCGGCGGGTTTTACGCGAACGTCATTTTCAACAGCCCCGCCGCAACCGTCGTGGCGTTGCGCCACAAATTCGCGCGCAATGACGACGTGTTTCGTGTGCTTTTCACCCATTCACCGGCGCCCAAGGACACCAAATAACTCCTCGCAAGCCATGGCCAGCTTTAACAAAGTCATTCTGGTGGGAAATCTGACGCGTGATCCGGACCTGCGTTACACCCCCAAGGGCACGGCCATCGCGAAGATCGGGCTGGCGGTGAACCGCGTCTGGACCAACGAAGCCGGCGAACGCAAAGAGGAGGTCACTTTCGTGGATGTGGATATCTTTGGCCGCACCGCGGAAAACGTGGGCAAGTATATGCGCAAGGGACGCCCCATTTTGATTGAGGGACGGTTGCGGCTGGATCAGTGGGACGACAAACAAACCGGCCAAAAAAAGAGCCGGCTCGGAGTGGTGGCGGAGACCGTTCAGTTCCTGGGCAGTCCCGGAGGCGGTGGCGCGGGAGAAGGGGAGGAAGGTGGCAGCCGCCGGTCGGCTTCAACATCCACTCCTCCGTCGGGTGAAAGCCCGGAGGCGGATGCGTCGTTGGAGGGCGATGACGTCCCCTTCTGATATTTTCAAGCAGTTGCAACGAACATTCTTATGGCAAAGACAGAAGTCATTCTTACACACAACATCGTCGGGTTGGGCGGCGAATCGGATCAGGTCAAGGTTGCCGCCGGTTACGCCCGCAACTATCTCTTTCCGCAGCGTCTGGCCATTCCGTTGAGCGCCGGAAACAAACGCCGGCTCGAGGCCTTGCGGCAGCGTCGGGCCCAGCGGGAAGCCCATGAGTTCAACACCATGACGGAACTCGCCAAGAGCCTGACCAAGCTGGTTTGCCTCATCAAGGTCAAGACCGGAGAAGACGGCAAATTGTTCGGCGCGGTGACCGCAGGCATGATCGCCGATGAATTGAAGCAGCAGTTCGATGTCGCGCTGGATCGTCGCAAGATTCATCTCGAACATCCGATCAAGGTCCTGGGCGAACATGAAGTGAATTTGCACCTGCATACTGAAGTGAAGGGCGTGCTCAAGGTGCGCGTCGAAAGCACCACCCCTCTGGCCATCCCCGCGGTCGAGAACGCTCCTGCCGCGGAAACGCCAAAAACCGAGAAACGTGGCAAACGCGGTGGAAAAGACGAAGCTGCGGTTGAGGAAAAAACCAGGACTGGCCGTGTCGAGAAGGCGTCCCGGAGCGAAAAGAAAATTAAAAAGGGGTGAAACACGTTGCCCTTTCCAGGCCCGGCTGACGCCGGGCTTTTTTATTCCCATCCTCTCCCGGCCTCCCACCCCGGCAACATCAGCAGGTCACCCAGCCCCTCCGGCGGAGGTAAATCCGATGGACTTGAGGAAGGGCCGCCAGGCGCAGGCGGGCGAGTCGGTCCGAAATGAACACCACCGATCCCGTCCAGGCCTGTGGATTCCAGTCGAGTCGGGATTTTGTCACCGTCCTGCGCAAGAATGTCGGGGTTTTGCCGCGTGAATTCCGACCACGTTTGATTGCCGGAGCGGAATCCGCCGTGAGTGCCGTGTTGCCGACATGCCATCGAGTGACCGGTGGCAATGGGGCCGCGTCGTCCGGCCTGCCGAGGACACCCTTACATCCGGTCAATCGAACGCCGGTGCGGCTCCCTGGCCGCACCGGCGCAACGGAATTACTGCCTGCCGGCGATCAATTGCCGCGTATGCGGTAAAACATGGAGCCGGTGCCCATCGTGTCGCTGGCCTCCGTGCCATTGGTCGTACCGCCCACGTCCTCCCACGTTCCACCATCCAAGGCACTGCGCCGTTGGAGTTGATAGGGAGGTTGGCCCCCCTCCCACTTGATCGTGACGTTGTTGTTGCTGGTGGTGATGCTGGTGATGCGCAGCCCCGGAATGATGTTGACATCGTCAATGATCACCCCGCTCTGGTTCGATCCGCGGAAAACGCGAATTTGGCGGAAACTGTCAGACCCGGCGGCGTAAAACGGCACCGGATTGAGGTTTTGTCGCGCCCCATTGACGTAAAAGTTGTACGTGTGCGCGTCGTAATCCAGCTCGAATTTCAAGTGATACCAATTGGTGGAATCCCACGTCAGCCCGGTCGGCACCCAGGCGCCGGAAACCAAACCGTAATCAATGCTGGTTGCGGGTCCGAACCGGACCCCCGCGGCCCGGGTGCCGGCTGCATTTTCCACCGTGATGAAAATGTTGCCGTTAACCGGGCCGGCGAACGGGCGGGCCCAGAATTCAAAGGTCACATGGGTGGCATTTTCCACTCCCGCCACGGGACGGATCGAGGCGCTGGACGCGCCGGCCAGTCCCACTACAAGCGCCTGGTCGCCGCCATGAACATTGTCTCCTTCCGGCTGGCCGGCCACGCTGAGGGCGGCGCCGATTTCCGTCGCAGTCAGGACGCGCGCCGCGTCGGTGTTGGCATCGGTCGTCCAGCTGTCCTGCCGGTCCACCGCGCCGGAGAGATAGTGCGGGGCTTCGAAGTCAATCAAGCCGGCGACCGGAGTCCTCTGCAATTGTGCCGCGTAGGACTCGGCAACTCCCGCCGCATTGGTGACCACGAGGCTATAAAAGCCCAGATCCTGATCGGTGATGTTGTTCAACGTCAAAGTCGTGGTTTGCTCGTTGAGCGGGATGCCCACGGGGTCCGCCAGGTGGGCGCGATAATACCAGCGCACGGCCACCGGGGTGTCCGAGCTGGGGGTTGCCGTGAAGACCACGGTCGCGCCCAGGTTGGTGGTCACATCGGCCGGGTGCGCAGCCAGCGTGGGGAAGGTGGCCAGTCCCGGGGCGGCCGGGAAATCGAGTTGCGCGGCCGTCAAAGCGGTGTTGTCAATCACCACCCGATCCAACGAACCGTGGAAGAACGCTGTGTCACTTTCCTTCCCGATGGTCAGCGGGTTGGGCGGGTTGGCGGTGGAAGTGCCGGTGGTTTTTGTGCGTGTCATGGTTTGACGCAGAACGCCGTCAAGATAGAAATGAACATTGGCGGTGGGGTAATCCATGACGGCCGCCACGTGGTGCCAGCGATTGTCGTTGGGGACAATCACGGAGGAAGCGAAGTCGGCATTGCCGTAAAACGTGGTGTGCAGGCCGCGGTTCACATTGATGGAAAGCGAGACTTGCGGCCGCGGGCCCGCGGTGCGGTAGATGACCCGCCGCGCGTCAATGCCGGTCGTGGGCAGTTTTACCCAGGCCTGCAAGGTGTAGCTGCTGTCATTCACGGCGAGGTCAAACGGCGCTGCTCCCGGAAAGGAGATGAACTGGCGCACCGGATAGGTTTGATTGAGGAAGTTTAGCGAGTAATCTCCGGCTTGTCCGGTGGGTGAATCGCTTGCCCATTCCGGGCTGGTTTGGGCGGCCACGAACGCCGGTCCCGGTACGGCAGGCAATTCGGGTGCGATGGCATTGGTGCAGGGGAAACTGGCTTCGTCAAAATTGTAGCTGACCAGCGTGGTGGGCAGCGGGGCTTTCGGGCTGGCCGCCACATTGTCCAGGTCGGCCGCCGTCAGCAGCGCATGGTGAATGCGCATCCGGTCGAACGCGGCCACCAGACTCATGCTGGTGCCTTCGGAGCCCAGCCCCAGGAAATGGTGGACGGGCGCGCGGGCACTCAGAGCGTTGGTGTATTCAACAAACGTTTCGACGCCATTTACGAAGAAATGCACGCCTACACCCGGCTCCCACGCCGCCGCCGCATGCACCCATTGATCGGAGGGCAGCAATCCCGTGACGGTATTCGTGATGTCCACGAGACCGAAGAGCGTGAACACCTGCCAGCCACCGCGCAGGCCCATCTTGTAGGAACCGCCGTAGCCGATCATGCCCTGCGCGTTCAGCGCCGGTGTGGTGCCATCAATATAAAGCCAGGTTTCCAGGGTAATCGGTCCCTCGCGAATATCGAGGACGGCAGCGGAGGAGTCATCTGCGATCAAAAATCCCGCGCCCGAGTTGGTGAGGCACCGGTCGCCGGGCAAACCGGAAGGCGAGCTGTCCTGAAGCTGGGAGAAATCCACATTCACGTCGAACGGCTGCCCGAGCGTGCCGACCAGGCCGGTGAGGGGATCCGTGGTGGTGACGCCCGAGCCTTCATTGAAATCGAAGCGGGCCAGTTGGTCCGCGTGACTCGTTTGGGGCAGGAGCAGGCCCGCCACCAGCGCGGCGGCGGCGAGGCCCTGATAAGGCCAGCAGGTGTGTTTCATAATGGTGATTTGGTGTTTGTGGGGTTAAACGGCATGGGGTTCAAAGTTTTTGCGAGGTCCGGTCGAGCAACCACCGCAAGTCGGCGCTGTTCGGCGCCGGCACGCGCCCCGTGGGGTTGCGGGTCAGGAACGGGCCGTCCCGCCAGCGTTTGATTTCTGAATGGCCATCGGCGAAGGAGAAACTGCACGAATTGCCGTGTTGAATGCCCGGATGGTCAATGATGGACATGGCCCGGGGGTTGTCATAATTGCCCAGGTCCACCACAAAGAACGCGTCATTGATCAAGTTGGGACGTTCATCCAACAGCACCCACGTGGTGGAGGGCAGCGTGATTGCGGTGAATTTGCGGAAGAGACGGAAGCGTTTGGCATCGGTCCACATGCCGTAATAATCCGGGGCGGTTTCCCCGTTTCCTCCCACCATGTAGTTCATGGACATGCTGCGCACGTGTTTGGTGCGGTCCTCCGGGCACTTCCAGAGTTTGTGATTGTTGCCGCCGTACTTGGCGAGCGGGCTGATGTCAAAGTAGATCGTATTCGTCGGGTCGTTCACCATGTTTCCCTGCACCCAGGTGTACGGGGTCAGCGCATTCTGCACCTGCCCCCCGTAGGCAAACAACAGCGCGTCGTTGGCATCTTCGCTGTACAGACGCCACGCCAGGGTCAATTGCCGGTGGTTGTTGAGGCAGGAAATGCCGTGCGCTTTTTGTTTGGCCCGGCTCAAGGCGGGCAGAAGCATGGCCGCAAGAATCGCAATGATGGCGATCACCACCAGCAATTCGATCAAGGTAAAACCGCGCCGCCGACAGTCACCGTCGCGCGGCCAGGCCGGGAAATTGTTGCCGGAACCCGGCATGCCCCAGCTTCCCGTGGTTACGGGTTGATGGGATATGAAATTCATCGCTACCAACATGATCGAAAACGGCCGCGATGACAAGTTTGCTGACTGGTTATTTTGCGGCCGGCAAGGACGGCTTGCGCCGGGATGTGCGACAGCCGCGGACGCGGGGAGAGACGCCTCTCCTCAGGGAGATTTCAGCTTCCGCTCCAAAATTTCGCCGGCCAGCACCGGGTTGGCCTTGCCCTTGGAAAGTTTCATCACCTGGCCCTTGAGGGAATTCAACGCCGCGGTTTTGCCCGATTGGTAGTCCGCCACGATTTTGGGGCTCGCCGCAATAACCTGGTCGCAAAATTCCTCGATGACGGCGGCGTCACTGACTTGCGCCAGGCCTTTTTCCCGGACAATCCGTTCCGGGGTTTTGCCGGTGGCGAACATTTCCGCGAAGACCTGCTGCGCGGCGGAGTTGCTGATGGTTTTGGCTTCGACAAGCTGGACGAGCTCCAGCAACGCGGAGGGGGGGAATTTCAGATCGGCCAGCCCCGACAACGACATGGCCTCGATGTCCAGGCCGATGCCGGCCTGTTCCGCTTTTTCGGCATGATGCAATTCGGCGAGTTTGGCCAGCAGGTTGTTGATGATCCAGTTGGCCACAGCTTTCGGGTTTTTGGCCTGCGGCGCAAGGGCCTCAAAGTACCGGCTCAGGGCCGGGTCGCCCCTGAACACCTCGGCGTCGCCGGCGGGAAGCTGGTAATCGCGCATCAACCGTTGCTTGCGCGCCAGCGGCAACTCAATCGCCCGCGCCCTTACTTCCGCCAGCCAGGTCTCACCGGGCACCAGCGGCATGAGGTCCGGATCGGGGAAATATCGGTAGTCATGCGCATCCTCCTTCGTGCGCATTTCTTCGGTGACGCCGGCGACATCGTCCCAGCGCCGGGTGGATTGGCGGAGCTTTTCCCCACGGGAGAGCGCTTCGATCTGGCGCGGAATCTCATGTTCCAACGCGCGGCGCACCCCCGAAAAACTGTTCATGTTTTTAATTTCAATCTTCGCGCCGAGCCGGGTCGCCCCTTTCGGACGCACGCTCACGTTCACGTCGCAGCGCACCATGCCCTTCTCCATGTCGCAATCGCTCACGCCCCCCTGGTGCAAAATTTCCGTCAGCGTGTTGAGATACGTGTACGCCATCTCGGCGCTGGTGAGATCCGGTTCGGACACAATTTCGAGCAGCGGCACGCCGGCGCGGTTGAAATCCACGCCGCTGTGCCGTTCGAAGTGGGTGTTCTTGCCCACGTCCTCCTCCAGGTGCGCGCGCGTGATGCGGACCTTTTGCGTGCGCCCGTTCCACTCAAATTCGACCCAGCCGTTGCGCGTGCTCGGTTGGTCGTACTGGGTGATTTGATAGTTTTTCGCCACATCCGGGTAGAAATAGCTCTTGCGGTCAAACTTGGCGAAGCGGGGAATCTCGCAGTTCAGCAGCAGCCCCGTCAGCACCGTCAGGCGGATCGCCTCCTCGTTTGGCACCGGCAGCACGCCGGGCATCCCGAGACAGACCGGGCAAACATTGGTGTTCGGTTCCGCGCCGAACGTGTTGGCGCAACCGCACCACATCTTGGATTTCGTTTTGAGTTGGACGTGGGTTTCCAGTCCGATCACCGCTTCGTATTCCATAAGCAACTCCCCCAGCTTAGCCAGAGACGGCCGCGCAATGGAACAAACATTTGGCGGAAACCCGCCCCCGGTGGACTCCGGGAAAGTTCCGGCTGCGTGTCGCTCTTCCGGGCCGACCGATGGCGGCGCGCGCTAGGCGCTGGACGAACCCCGCGGCGCGATGAATACTGGGCGCGTGCGAATGGTCCTGCTTCCATGGCTGATCTGGGGCGCGCTCACCGCCTGGGGCGCGGCGCCGCAGTTGATGTCCGTGCAAAAAATCTGGGATCAGGGGGCACACAACGCCTTCACCGATCTGATCCGCTTTCAAGGGCGCTGGTATTGTTGTTTTCGCGAGGCGGAGGCGCACGTGGGCGGGGACGGCCGGCTGCGGATCCTGGAATCACCGGACGGCGAACAATGGAAATCCGCCGCGCGACTGGCGGAAACCGGGATTGATCTGCGCGATCCCAAACTCTCCATCACGCCCGAGGGACAATTGATGCTCGTGGCGGGCGGCTCGGTTTATCGCGGCACGAAGCAATTGCAGGGCGCACAACCGCGAGTGGCCTTCTCGAACAATGGACGGGATTGGTCGCCCCCACGGCAAGTGCTGGAGGACGGTGAATGGCTGTGGCGGGTGACGTGGCATGAAGGCCGGGCGTATGGTGTTTCCTACCACGTTGCGCTGCAGCCGTCAGGCTCCCGACCGCGTCTCCAGTTGTTCCGCAGCGCGAACGGAACGGATTGGCAATCCATCGCGGCGTTCACCCTGACTGGCTTTCCCAATGAGGCCACGCTGCGCTTTCAGCGCGACGGTACGGCGCTGATGTTGGTGCGCCGCGATGCGGGCGATCAGGGTGGGTGGATTGGTTCGAGCCGCCCGCCCTATGCGGATTGGAAGTTTGCACCCACACCGGTGCGGATCGGCGGACCGAATTTCATCGAGCTGCCGGACGGAACCTTGGTGGCCGGCGGACGTGATTATGCCGCCGGTAAAGTTACTTGTGCCCTGTTCGAGATGACTCCTGAGAGTTTGAAGCCGGTTCTGGCATTGCCGAGCGGGGGTGATTGCAGTTATCCCGGACTGGTATGGCACGATGGGTTGCTCTGGGTCAGCTACTACTCATCGCATGAAGGCAAATCCAGTATTTACCTCGCGAAAGTAAAGTGGCCGCTGCGTTAGCGGCGGAGCGAAGTCCATCACTTCCACAATCGGCGCTTCGTCCCGTTCGCCAAGTTTGAGGCCCTTCGCGCTTGCTGCGAGTGCGCGTGAAACCTAACTTGCGTTCCGGATGAACCGATTTGAGGTCATTAAATTTTCCACGCCGGATGAACTGGCGCATGAAGTGGCAAAACTTTGGCTGCAGGAACTGGCCCAGAGCGCGTCGGCAAAGCGGCCGCACTTCGTTGCACTTTCGGGCGGTCGCATTACGCTGAGGTTCTTTGCCGAAGTCATCCGTCAATCTTTCGCGTTTCAGTTCTCGTGGCGGGACGTGCATTTTTTCTGGGCCGACGAACGTTGTGTGCCGCCTTCCGATCCGGAAAGCAGTTATGGCGCGGCGCACGCGCATTTTTTTCAGCCGCTGGGTCTGGCCGCGGAGCAGATCCATCGCATCCGCGGGGAATGGCCTCCACAGCAGGCAGCGGTTCAGGCCGAAACCGAGATCACACGGTTTGCCCCCCGGGATGCCGCGGGGCAGCCGGTGTTCGACTGGGTTTTCCTCGGCATGGGCGAGGATGGACATGTGGCCTCGTTGTTTCCCCGGGAAACCGAGGCGGAACGTGCCAATCCCGCGATCTATCGGGTGGTGGAAAATTCGCCCAAGCCGCCGCCCATCCGGGTCACGCTGGGCTATCCGGTCATCGGGGCGGCCAAGCAGGTGTGGGTGCTTGCTTCCGGGACCGGCAAAGAGGCCGCGTTGCAGGAGTCCTTGGCTCCCACCGGCCGGACGCCGCTGGCGCACGTATTGCAACAGCGCGCGCATACCCGGGTTTTCACGGATATTCCGACGGTCTAATGTGAGAGGGAGGCGGCGGTCGGAGCGGATTCCCTCGGCGCGATGTACAGGCCGCTGCCGTGCAAACCCGCAACGATCATCTCCACCGTGCGCTCAATGGCGCCGCGGTTGTTCTGGATGATCGCCGCACCCTTTTGTCCGAGCTGTTCCCGTGCATGGGGCTGGGTCAGTAATTGGACCAGCGTGGATTCCAACGTCTGCGCGTCCGCCACTTGCAGGGCGGCCTGTCCGGCCAGCAGCATGCTGACCACGTCCCGGAAGTTTTGCATGTTTGGGCCGAACACCGTCGCTTTGCCGAGCGCGCAGGGTTCAAGCGGGTTTTGTCCTCCTTGCGCGGTCAGGCTTTTTCCGACAAACACGACGGTGGCGTGCGCGTAAAACGCGCGGAGTTCGCCCGTGGTGTTCACGATCAAGCAATCCGCCGGACGCGGGGCGTCGGTTCCAGCGGTGGACAAATCCGTTCGCAGGACGTAACGGAGCTTGAGCGCTTGCAGGTCACGCGCCACCTCGGAGGTGCGCTCGAAATGTCGCGGCACGAGCACCAGGAAGAGGTTGGGAATCTGCTGGCGCAGACGGAGGAAAATTTTGCCCAGCAAGGCTTCCTCGCCGTCATGCGTGCTGCCGCAAACGAGAATCGGCGCTCCGGCCTGCGCGCCCGCCCGGGCCAGCAGCACCGGGACATCGGGGGGATGGGCCGGGCCGGCCTGCGCGGCATCAAATTTCAAGCTGCCGGTGATCCGGACGGCTTCGGGCCGGCAGCCAATCGCCTGCAGACGTTGCGCATCCGCCGCGGATTGCGCCCCGACTCCGGTGAAGGTGGCGAACAAGGAACGAAAGAGAAAACCGTAACGCTTGTAGCGCCGGAACGACCGGTCCGACATGCGGGCGTTGACGAGGAAGAGCGGCGTGCGCTGGGATTGGGCGCGCCAGATGAAATTGGGCCAGATTTCGGCCTCCACCAGCACGATGGCCAGGGGATGCACGACGGCCTGGGCGCGCGCCACGTAACTGCGCCGATCAATCGGGTAGTAGATTTTGCTGATGCTGGTGGGCAGGCGTTTTTTCAATTCGCCCATGCCGGTGGTCGTGGTGGTCGAGACGACAAATTTGGCGTTGGGCAAACGCGGTTCGAGCGCTTTGATGAGATGGATGCACAGGCCGACTTCCCCGACGCTGACGGCGTGCAACCAGATCGTTTGCCGGTTGGTCAGCGCCTGTTTCAATTTGGTGTCGTATTGGGCAAATCGCTCGCCAAAGCCCTGGACCCAGTTGCCGCGCCGCCAAAGCCGCCAAAAGTAATACGGCGCGCTGACGATGAAGCCAAACAGGAACAGGATGTTATACAGAGTCCGCACGGGCTGCCAACGAGTTGTCGGGCAGGTAGTTTCGGAAAAACCCGTCAGGCGTAAAGAAAATGTTTTACCCCGGCGGAGGACTCCAAGCCACGCGCGGGGGCCGGGGCCGACCGCGGCGCGCCGGGTGCCGCGGGCGTTTCGCTGGTGTTGCGTCGCCCGATTGACATGGTCCCTGGCCGCCCCCCCGGGCAGCCGCCGGGCGTTCCGCATGCGCCCAACGCCGCCGGACCTCGGTTGCCGCAAATTCCCGCTTGTCAGCGGGTGCGCGCCTGCTATTTTGTCTGCTCTTTTATGAAAGTTGACATTCATCCGAAGTATGTGGATGCCGAAATTCGATGTGCCTGTGGCAACGTGATCAAGACGCGTTCCACCAAGTCCACCATCATCGTCGGAATTTGCAACGTGTGTCATCCGTTTTACACGGGGCAGCAAAAGTTTGTGGATACCGCCGGGCGCGTGGACAAGTTTCAGCAACGGGCCGCCAAGACCGCCGCCGCCCAGGCCGCCTTTGAAGCCGGCAAGAAGAAAAAGAAATAGCGCGCTTTCTCCAAACCGCCCGCGAGGCCGTGTGCAACGGACGCGGGCGGTTTCGTTTTCTCCCGTCGGCCCGCTGTGCCGACCCGGCAGGCTGCCGGTCGCCGGGCGGGTTCGCAAACAGCCCTGGGGTCATGGATTTCAAACCGTTGATTGAAAAATTCCGCCGGCGCTTTGCCGAGGTCGAAGCCTCGCTCAGCGATCCGGGGGTTTTTGACCATCCGCAACAGGCGCAGGAGCTGGCGAAGGAATATGCGCGGCTCAAGGAACTCGTCGCGGCGGGCGCGGCCTACTTGAAGGCCCGGAACGATTTGCGGGACAACCGGGCGTTGCTGGCAGAAGAACCGGCGGAATCCGAGCTGGCGCTCCTGGCCAGGGAGGAAGTGGCCCGGTTGGAGGCCGAAGAGCAACGTCTCGGGCAAACCCTGCACTTCGGCCTCGTGCCGCCCGACCCGGCCGACTCGCGCAACACCATTGTCGAAATCCGCGCCGGCGCGGGCGGGTCGGAATCCGCCCTGTTCGCCGCCGATCTGTATCGGATGTACACGCGCTATGCCGAGACGCGGGGTTGGCAGGTGGAGACGCTGGATTCCAACCCCTCCGATCTGGGCGGCTTCAAGGAAATTGTCTTCCAGATCAACGGTCCGGACGTTTACAAGGTGCTCAAGCACGAGAGCGGGGTGCATCGCGTCCAGCGGGTGCCGGCCACGGAGGCGCAAGGCCGCATCCACACCAGCACCGCGACGGTGGCCGTCCTGCCGGAAGCCGAGGAGGTGGACGTCGAGATCAAACCCGACGAAATTGAAGTGAACGTCTGCCGTGCTTCGGGCAAGGGCGGCCAGGGCGTCAACACCACCGATTCCGCCGTGCAGATCATCCACAAACCGACGGGAATGATTGTCCGCTGCGCGGACGAGCGTTCCCAGTTGAAGAATCGCGCCAAAGCCATGACGGTGCTGCGCTCGCGTTTGTTGGAGGCGAAGCTGGCCGAGGAAAACGCCCGCTACGCCGCGCATCGCAGGAGCCAGGTGGGCACCGGGGAGCGCAACGAGAAAATCCGCACCTACAATTTTCCGCAAAACCGCGTCACGGACCACCGCATAGAAGTCACCTTGTACAACTTATCCAGCGTGATGGACGGCGATCTCGACGGGCTGGTCGGCCCGCTCATGGCGCAGGAGATGGAGGAAAAACTCAAGGCGTTAAACGCATGAATTCAGAATTCAGGAGACCGAAGCCAGAAGCCGGGACGCCCGCGGATCAGCGCGCGCCGGCGCGAAGTTTTGAGCAACTCATCGTCTGGCAGAAGGCGCATCAACTGGTGCTTGCTGCTCGCCGGTTCACCGGGAATTTCCCGCGCAAGGGAACCTGCGGACCAACCTCGCAACTGCGCCGGGCAGTGGTTGCCATTCCCGCGAATATCGCGGCAGGCGTCAAGAAGCGGAGTCGCGCTGACAACGCCCGATTTTTGAACCTCGCCCAGGGTTCGCTTGAAGAAGGTCGTTGCTCTCTCATTCTCGCGCGGGATTTAAATTGCGATGATACCACCGGACTGGTTGCCCGATTTGCTGAAGTCGGCAAATTGCTTGAAGTCCGCGCGGCAAAAATTCTGACTTCTGACTCCTGCTTATGACCCCCCAGGGCTTGATTTTTGATTGTGATGGCACGTTGGCGGACACCATGCCGCTCCATTGGCGCGCGTGGCAGATGGTGATCCGCCGGCACGGGTTGGTGTTCCCGGAGGACCGGTTTTACGCGCTGGGTGGAGTGCCGTCACGCGACATTCTTAAAATGCTGGCGGCGGAACAGGGGCGTTCCCTGGATCACATTGCCGTGGCGCACGAGAAAGAGGAGGCCTATTTGCCGTTGATGACGCAGATCAAACCCATTGCCGCGGTCGTGGCGATCGCCCGGGAGCATCAGGGCAAAATCCCGCTGGCGGTTGCGTCCGGCGGGACGCAGGCCATCGTGTGCCGGGTGCTCGATCATTTGAACATTCGCGGTTGGTTTGCGGCCATCGTGACCAGCGAGATGGTGGCGAAGCAAAAACCGGCGCCCGACATTTTCCTGGAAGCGGCGCGGCGCATTGGGGTGGCACCGCAGTTCACGAT
>Ga0209200_1003492_pt1 | contig 13475 bp, 21 predicted proteins | sample AD_UKC033_MetaG_FD_184406 | JGI IMG/M metagenome (GOLD analysis project Ga0209200, IMG submission 184406) | Active sludge microbial communities of municipal wastewater-treating anaerobic digesters from USA - AD_UKC033_MetaG (SPAdes) (version 2) | ecosystem: Engineered > Bioreactor > Anaerobic >...
TTCTCGCCTTCATACCAGACATTGAAGACGTGGCAAACTTCGGTATCGGCGTCGGTCGGTGCCCAGGCGTAACCGCCCTGGCCGGTGACGGCGGCGATGGCCGGATGGTCCGCCTGATACACATGGGCGCGATCCATGAACTCGACGGCGGAACGCAGCACTTGTGCCTCGGCCAAGTCTTCGGCGATGCCCGGTAGCTCGGGCATGATCTCATCCAGGAAGTCGGCCCAGGTCTTCATAGCAGCCCCGTCTCGAACGCCTGCATGTAGGCGGTGGCGCGCTCGGCATCCGCCGCCTCTTCGTCGATGGCATGGGCGCGGCCGGTCGCGTAGTCGGCGGCGGCTTGCACCAGATGATCGGGAAGCGGGAAATTGTCGCCCAGCACCAGGTCCGCGTAGGGAACCCCGTACTGGCCGAAGCGGAGATCAGGCCGCACGACATAGGCGCGGCGGATGGCGGTGTTCAGATACCCCAGCAGGGTAGCGTCTGCGTACCGATCCTTGTCGTCGTCGTTGAGCGGGATGCGCGCAACGTCACACACTTCCTGCATCGTTGGCATCGGCGGCTTCCTGTGCCAGCAGAGCGGCGACCTTCTCGCGCATCTTCGCCTCGCTGGTTTTGTGATGGAATTTCTCGCCGAAACGGGCGGCGATCAATGACAGCGCGGTACGGTCAAGGTGTTGCAGGTCAATGACTTCACCCACCGGATCAACGGCGGAGAACCCAGGCATCGCCAGCAGGGCGAGCGCGTCCGCTTCCGGAACATCGCACACCATACCGAGCGAAGATCGGAAGACGTGGCGGACCCCGGAAGGCCCGTCCACACCGATCTTGATCGAAGCGCCCGGCGCATGGCCGGGCGGCATTTCGCACCGGATGCGCATGGCTTACATCTTGTTCCGGTAGAACAAGGTCACGCCCAGCGTGTAGGCGGCCGGCGTGGTAGGCGCCGTGGTCACTTTAGCCAGGATGTGGCGGTCGTAGTCCACGGCGGTCACGTTGGCCATGTTCACGCCAGTCTTGGTGATGCGCTGGGTAGACGCGGCGGTAACAGCGGTGGTCACGCCCCACGGGCCGCCGCCGTCGGCCGCCAGGGTCGAGGCCAGGGTATCGGCGGCGGTGCCGGCAGACGCGGCACCAGCGGCATCCTTGTCTTTCAGGTTTCCCACCGAGAATGACAGCACCATGGCGGCGGCGCCGGTATCGGGGTCGGTCATGTCCACTTCGATATCCACCGGCACGCAGCCGGCGGGCAGGGTGTGAACGGCGTCCAGGTAGTTCAGCACCATATCTGCGGCGAGCACCGAGAGGGTGGTACGGAAGGCCAGGACTTCGGCGCCCTGGGGAGTGGGCATGGAAGCGTCCTTGCCTTTCATGCTGTGGGAGTTGGTGAATCCGGTCATGATCTTGCTCCTTGTTCAGTTGAGGGCCGGCCCGGTCAGGGGCCGGCTGTCGCGGATCAGGTGCCGCTGTAGGCGGTGTCGATGGCCATTACGCCGAAATCCTGGCTGGCGGTGGCCTCGGTGGAGAACGCCACCTTCTTGCAGCCGAAGATGGAGGAGGTGGAGATCACCACCTTGTCGCCGTTGTCGCGGGTCTCCTCGAACCAGTCGAAGCGCAGGTTGGTGCCGGGCGAACCGAACGCCACCACGCCGGCCTGGGCGCCCAGGAACAGCGCGCGAGCGGCGCCGCCGGAGGCCAGGGACAGGGTGGAAGCATCGGCGGTGCCGGCCGCCACGGTGGCGGGCATGGTGGCGCCGGAGGCGAAGGTGCGCACATTCTTGTGGGAGTGCAGGATCACGCCCCGGTACAGACCCAGGCTGCCCTTGAACAGCGGCGAGTTGCGGCCCTCGGCGCCTGCGGCGGCCTTCTGGATGTCCAGCCACTGGCCGGTGCCGGTGGCGGTGCGCAGATCGTTTTCCTGGTAGGTGTGCATGACGCACACATAGGTCTCCATGCCGTCGATCTTGCACGGCTGGAGCACCGGCACGCCGGTCGATCCGCCGCCCTGCACGGTGGCCTTGGTCCAGGCGCGGTCGATTGCGTCCAGGCCCATCTTGTCGGTGATCTCGATGCCGGAGGTGACCGTCGGCATGTCGGAACCGTCGTAGCCGAACAGGCGATGCTCATAGTCCGGGGACTTCAAACTGTTGTTGGCGCGGCCGGTGTAGGTGGTGGCCAGGCCGACGGTGGAGGCGTTGCCGCCACGGGCGCCGGACAGGTAGATGAACAGCAGTTCATCGAACAGGCGCGCCCACCAACTGGATTGCTGGCGGCGGGCCTTGTCGCGCAGGTTGTTCAGGGTGCGCTTGCGGGTCATGCGCCCGCCAGTGTTCACCCCGCAGCGGGCCTGGTCGATATAGATGTTGTCGGAGTAGAAGCGTTGCCGCTCTTCCAGACCTTCCAGGGTGTCCTCGCCCTCGACCGGGGCCATGGAGAGTTCAGCCAACAGATCGTAGCTGATGTTCTCGCCGGCATCGCTTTCCAGTTCGGTGAGGATCTGGATGGGCACTTCGGCTTCGGCGCCACGGCCCATCATGCGGGAGTTCCAATACGACTTCTGGCTGGTATCCATCGCCAGAAGGCCGGTGTACTTCTTGACTGATTTGGGGTCATTCACCCCGATGATCGTGCGGGCCATGTCATGCTCCTGGTTGGTTGCTACACCAGGCGCACTCCTGCGCACCCTTCTCTACTGCTGACTGCAATCTGCCACGCATGGCGAGACTCATGCGTGTTTTTGTGTCTCCTCGATCCACCTGCGTTCCACGGTCATCTCGCGCGGAGAGACCACCCGCAGCCGGGCGATCTTGCCGCTCTTCGCTTCCAGCTCCACGCTGATCTTGCCGTTGTCGATCAATAGCGCCTCGCCGACATGGATGTCCAAGTGCATGGCGGTATGGGTGTCAGCGCGACTCATAACGGGCAAACGCGGCCGGGTTGGATCGCTTGAGGTTGGCCAGGGCATCCTCGAAAGCCAGGCCGTCCAAACTGTCCAGACCCGCGAACTCGTCCGACACATCGCCTGGGCCATCGGCGCCGGGCACATCCACCAGCGTCTTGGGTAGTCCTTCCAGGTTGGGTTGCCGGGTCTGCTTCGCCGGCTTCGTGGGCGCCACAACGCCATGCAGGGCCTTGACCCGCTTGTGGGCCTCGGTGATGTACCACTGCATATCCTTGCTGGCGTTCTCCGGCTTCTCGGCCAGGGACTTCAGGAACAGATCGAAATCCGCCTGCTTGTCCATGTCCTTGGCATAGTCGATGCCGTCAGCCTTGGCGGTGGTGGAGTTGAACACGCGCAGCGCGGCGAACCATTCGGCCTCGCCGGTTTGCTGGTTCAGTTCCTCGGAGATCGCCGCCTTGACGCGCATGTCGGTCAGGGCTTCGCGCTCCTGGTCGATCTTGCGGGCCTCGGCGCGGTACGCATCAAAGTCAAGATCGCCGCTCTTGAACTGCTGGGCCAGGACATCTTCCTGCTCGCGCAGGGCCTCGACCTTGGCGGTGTAGTCATCCGGGAGTTTGTAGTCGTAGGCAACCCGCGTCTTGGTGGCGGGTTCTACGGCCTGCGCTTCGTCGGCAGGCGGTACAGTGGGCGGCGCATCGTTGGTGGATTCGTCGTCGCCTTCATCATCATCTTCGCCATCGTCGCCGGAGTCTTCGGCCAGGGCCCTCAGGGCTTCGACATCATCCGGATCTCCGCCGGTAATCGCGGCGCGTTCCTCGTCGGTCAGGGTTTCCAGCAAAGCGGGGTCAAACTCTTCTTTGGCACTCATGCGCGAGACTCCTTGGTGGGTAATGTGTTATTCGCTTTCCTTGGCTTCCGCCGCAACGTCGGCCAGTTCCATCAGTTTTTCCTTGGCCATGGCGGAAACCTTGGCCATCAACTTCTTGTCATTCCGGATTTCCTTGGCGCGCATCAGGGTGCGCATGGCGTCCTCGACCATCCAGTCGTCTTCGCTTTTCATGCCGATGCTTTTGATCTTGCCCATGGTGGTCTCCGGTGAATGTGCCCGCTATATGCCACGCATGGCGAGTATTCAAGCCAAGTAGTTAATCCATCTCCGCAAGCATCAACAACAGCAGGTATTCCTCGTTGCGGCGGCGTTGAAGCATTGCGGCATGTTGCTCTGCATCGCGCTTTTCCAATAGTCCGGCCAGGGCTGCATCAACCTTCGGCATGTGCACCGTGACGCCACGCAATACAAGCGGCATCGAGATATCCGGCGTTCCGGTTATCTCATCCTTGGCAAGGATGCCAGGCGCATGGGTATCCTCCTGCCGCGTGGACAAACGCGACGATGGCTGGAGGCGCAGGCCCAGCAGTTCCCAGCGTTCCGAGACTTCCTCATAGGTGACATCACGCCACCGGCCGCCGTGGTATTCGGGTTGCGCTGCGACGGCTTCTTGCTGCTGTGGTCCGAACAGCACCCCGGCGAACAGTGCCCCCGCGAACAGCGCACCACGGCGCATCAGGGCCATGTCCACCTCATGACCCACCTATCCTTGCCTGGACTCCATACGGGCCGGCGAATCATGCGGAACAGCTTGCGTTGCCGGTGCGTCATGCCCCGTCCACCACCGTGGTGCCGTTGCCGGACGCATCCGAAGGCGTGAAGGTCACGCGCGGCGTTACGCCATCCAGACCCATGTATTTCTCGGCTGCGGTGCCCAGGCCGGAACGCTTGCCAGCCAGTGCTGCCAGCATGATCCGCTGCATCTGCTCGGCGGTGAGAGCGCCTTCCAGGACCATCTGCCAGACGGCAATGGCGATTTCGTTTGCGGTCGGAACTGCCATATTCGCCTCCACGTAGGCCAGTATTTCATCTAGTTGCGCCTGGGTGAACGACGAAAAGAACAGCGTCAGGGCTTCCGCCGTGTGCGCGTGGATCGCCTCCAGGATCGCCAGGGTAGTCGCCGTGCTCAGACCAGCGTTGTCCGCCAGATGGGCATGCACGGCATCGGCCAGGGCCAGATCAACCGACCCCGTGGCGGAGAGCGTCACGTTATCTGCGGCATGTCCGTGGGCGGCATCAGCGACAGCCAGCAGCCAGTTGGTGACCAGGGCGAGCACGTCCGCCGTGTGGCCATGCAAGGCATCCTGCGCGGTCAACGTAGTCGCCAGGCTGGTATCGAGCAGCGCGTTGTCGGCGGCGTGGCCGTGCAGTGCGTCCGCCACCGTCAGCAGCCAGCGGGTGCTGAGGCCCAAGCTATCCGAGATGTGGGCGTGCAGGGCATCCGCCACGGCCAGCACGGATGCCACGGTCAGGGCCGGCCCATCCGCTACATGGGCGCTGGCGGCATCCGCTACGGCAAGCAGCCAGTTGGTCGAGAGCGCGGCTTGATCGGCGGCATGCCCGTGCAGTGCGTCTGCGGCGGACAGCGCCGTGGCGGTGGTGAGGGTTAGCCCGTCCGCTGCATGGCCATGACTGGCGTCTGCAACAGTGATGGTGATGCCACTGCCACTCCCGCCGAAATACAGCACATTGCGGCGGGGTTTGAAGATTTGCCAGGGGTTTTTCGATAGCTCAAAGATCGCTGATTCCGGCAGCGCCACATCCGGCAGGACTACCAGGAACCCAGCGATTCCAGACCAATAAGAGGTGGCATTGTTGGCTCGGTTATGCCGTAAACACTCGAACGCCTGCGTGCCGGCCTGCATCGCATTGGTTTGTGCGGTGATGCCATCACGCCTGCCATTGAGGAACACCTTGATGTTCTGGCGGTCGTAGGTGCCCGCGATAAAACTGGGGGTGTTGCTGGGTACTATAGTGGCCCCTAGTGCGTTGACATACGCAGTGGAGTGCCGGATTTCCAGCCGGACTTTTTTAGGTGTGCCCGTGCAGCCGAAGTTATATGGCCCCAAGGTTGCCACCGCCAACGTACCATTTGGTTGCCAAGAGCAAATATGCTCCTCGGTCGCTGCCGTCCCCATCTGCCCGTAGAACAGCAGAGTGACCGCCTCGGTCGTGCGGCGTGGTTGGGTTATAGGGGATACGTAGGCATTGTCATTATTTGATGGACTGCTGATCCCGTATCCACGGATTGCACCAGACCGTTCGGTAACTTTTGTACTGTCTCTGACGATTAACCCGCCCTGCGCGTTGAACACATAGACGCCAGGGTTGCCGATCAGGAACGGCGAGGATAAATCAGCCTCAACTGCTCCCTGTGGCTGCTGAGTAAACCTCCTCGGCAGGATCAATGCGGACACAATCGCCCCTTAGACCGTCACACCCACGCTAAACGGCGTGATCTTCACCGTGGTCGGGTTGCTGCTGTAGCTGATGGTCTGCCCGCTGTTGTTGAGGATGTGGAACTTGGCTTTCTTGATGCCCAACAGGCTGATGTTGATTGGTTTAATGTTGGCAACGTCCTGGTTATCCACCACCCAACTGCCCATGTAGCGGGCAAGATAGAGGATATCGCTGGCTCCAGGCACGGGCGTTTCATCACTGGTACCGTCGATGTCCTCCAGAGTCGCGTAGAGGTCGATGGTGGCTCCGGCGGTCGGCGCGGCGGCGAAGGTGTCCGGGATACCGAGCACAGCCACGGCATCGGTGTACAAGCCAGTGCTGTTGTCCAGTTGCGTCAGCGTGTTGTTGGCCAGCCCGTCGTAGGTATTCGCGCCGTTCGCCAGCGTTGCCGCCAGCGAAATCACGGTGGTGGGGCTTCCGTAAAACTGTTTCGCAGGGTAGTCAGGCATGGCGGCCCCTTACGGGTTGGCGTTCATGGCGTGGCCGATGTCGGAGTGCGACAAGGTGCCTACCCAGTTGAGCTTTAGAGCCGTCACGGTGTTGGTCGTGGCGCTGCTGCCGCCCAGGTAGTTCTCGGCGTTCGTGGCCTTGCGCCGACAGGCTTGCAGCACTGCGACGGAATCCGTGTTGCCCCATACGTCCTGCGTCGCCTTGCGGTTCTTCTGCTTGCCGAAATTGACCGGCGCGAAATCGAGCATCATCCGCCATGCGTCGCGCTTGCCAGCGGTGAGACCGTCGAACTTGGTGACATCGGATGCCTCGAACAACTCGCTGCCCGACATGGACGGGTTCCAGGCATCCACGGCGCTGGCGCTGTTGCACCACTCGGCAATGAATACGTCGTTGCGGATCGCTACCGCATCGACAACGGCGGGGTTGGTCTCGGCCTTGAGGGCGTTGGCAAGGGTGGTTTCTTGTGCGGTGGTCAGCATGGTGGTCTCCTTACGTCGGGTCGGCGATCTCGATGTCCCAGGCCGGGAAGTTCACCGTGTTGCTGCCGTTTGCGGTCAGCGCCTGGCTCGTGCAAGTGGTGACGTAGAGCAGCTTGCTGTTGCTCACGTCCAGCAGGGCGATATGGGTTGCCGTGCCGCTTGTGTCGATCAGCACCGAGGACTGCGCCCCGATGGTCGTCTTGCGCCCGTTGGTGTCACCGTTGGCGTTGGTGAAGTCAGCGCTGTCCAGCGTCGCGTCCGCGAGGGCGTAGGTGGCGTTACCCTCGGCATAGGTGGTCGGCTGCGCGGAGCATGCGGTCATGCGTGTGCAGTTGTTTTTGATGATGTTCAACGCGCCGTCAAGCACGTCGTCGTGTACGGATTTACCCATGGTTATCTCCGGCGGTCAGGTTGGAGGATTGGATGGTCAGGGTTGCCTGGCCGTCTTCAGGTTGTCCGGCAGGCGCATTGCCCGATACGTCTTTGGCCCACCCCAGGCCGACGAACATGGCCCCGAGGTTGTCCGGCACGGTGCGCACATCGCCGGCTTCAAAGCGGTCACGGTCGTGCAGGAAGGTGGTGGTGCATTCGATCTTCATTACAATCCTCCGAACAGTTTTGAAAAAGCGACGCCGCCCAACAAGCCGAACACGCCCGCGATCCAGGCGAATACCCAGCCGTTGATCAGCTTGGAGATGGGCGCCTGATCCTCCAGCCGCTTGATCCGCTCATCCGATACTTCGGAATGCTTCTCCAGGCGCTCGGTCAGCTTCTCGATGGCGGTGAATGCCCGCTCCACGTCCTCGCCGTTGTGTGTGAGCGCCACTTCCAGGCGGGCCACCTGCACCATGGCCTCGGCCAGGCGGCCCAGGGCTTCCTCGGTGCGGGTCAGTCCGCTCTCAATGCGGGACAGGCGGGCGTCAAGATCGGGCGCGGTCATTTTTCTTCTTCTTTCTTGGGGGTTACAGGGTCTTTTGATCCGGTGTGCCAGTCCACCAGGGCGTTGAGCCGGGCTATGCACTCCCAGCACCTGGGGTAGTTGGTGGCGATGTTGGCGGCAATCGCAGCGGCTCCAGCGGCTGCGGACGGATGAGGAGATGGGCCGGGGGTTGCGGGCAGGGTTTGACCGGCTGCGGCGGCGCCGACGAGCACGCCGAGAGAGTCAGGGCAATGGCCAGTGATAGCGGACGCATAGGTCAGGTACTCCCGGTTGAGTGTGGACAGTTCGCGCTCTTTCTGCGCCAGTCCGGCGGACAGCGCTTCACCACGCAGGCGGGCTACGTCAAGTTCAGCGTCGCGGGCAATCATGGCTTCGGCGTTGGCCTTGTCCCACTTGGCCTTGCATGAGTCATAGCCTCGATCCCAGATGCCGCTGTACACCCAGGCGGTGGCACCGAAGGCGGCGAGCACGGCCAGGGCGTGGGGGAGGAAGCGGAGCAGCCAGGCAGGCATTACCGCGCGCCCTTCGTCGTCAGGCTCTCGCTGGTCTTGGCCCGCAGCGCCACCACAATCAACCCGAACAGCATCATGAGGATGCCGGTGGCGTCTGCGCCTAGATAGCGGTCAATCAGCTTGTCCTGGGTTTGCAGGTAGCCCACCACGGCAATGTAGGTTCCGGCGTGGGCCGTCCAGGAACGCGACAGGCCACGCAGCCAGCGTTTCGTTGCGAGGCTCATTTGCAGACTCCCACCCCTAACCTACGGGCTACGATTTCATCAGCGTGGCAGGGCTTCTCTTTGCCGGCGCAGCTTGGGGCGGCGGATGCATAGGCGCTTGAGCACAGCACAGCCAGGGCGTCGGCGGTCATCCCCATGCTATGGAACAGGCGCGAGGTTTCGCGGGTGTTGCATTCGTCATCCGTCCAGCTCGTGCCGAACGACAGGCCGAAGCCCGTACCCGATCCGCCGGCTGACGTGCCGCCCATGCAAGGCGCGGTAGGTGCGATGGATGGCGCGAATACAGCAGGGGCTTGCTTCTGTTCCTTGTATGAACCACCTTGGAATGTATTGCCGCCACTGTATGCACCAGCAATCGCGCCGGCTTGGGCTTGTGAGGATGTTTGCGAGTAAGCTATAACCGAATCACCTAGTGCCGGAAAACTAACCAAAACTAGCGCAAGGTAGATAGATTTCATGGGTAAAAAATCCTTCTCCCACTCCTTGGGGGAACTTGTTGCAGGTGGCACCATCCCTTGGTTGCGCTTGGATGTTCAAGCCATAGACCGGCTTCGGCCAGGAAATCAAGGTGCTCAAGGCACCATCCGTCGATCTCGCCCTCGGGGTCGAAAATATCCACGGCATCGCCAGTCATGTGCTTGCTGCGCGGCGCGGCGCCGGGGACTGAAGCATTGACGGCAGGCGGACGCCATCCTGACGAGATCGGCGTGCGGGTTACCGGGTGCGTTTCGATCTGGATATCGTGCATGAGCACAATCAGGTTGTTCACCCGGCGCAGCAAATGGCCCGCATTACGCACGATCTCCGGGGTCATATCCTCCGGATGCGTGGCATTCCTGCCCATCCAGTAGTCTTCAAGGCGCAGGGCTGGGGCATTCATTCGTCAATATCCTCGGGTTCGTACCTTGAGCACCGGGTCGCGTGGGGGAACCACGGCTGGCCGTACTCGCAGGCCGCCATAACGTGGCCCTCGACGAGCTTGTTCTTGCAATACGTGCACTGCCCGGTCAGGGCGGAGACGTTGTGCCAGTCGTTGGATTCAAAGTCGCGTGGTCTCATGCCGGCAATCTGCCACGCATGGCGGTCTATTCGGTCGGCGTGACTTCGGCGCCCGTGATGTTGCCGTCCTTGTCGCGCTGGACGGTGATCTCGCGCTTCATCTGCCCGGTCTTTGCATCAATTTGCAGGTTCACCGGCACGGTGACATTGATGGGTTGAGTTTCCTTCTCTTCGGCCTTGGGCGCCTCGGATGCGCGCTTGATCTGGTCGGCCAGGGGCGCCACGGCTTTTTCCACCAGGCCGGCGATGTCGGGCTGCTCCTGCACCATGTCCTCGATGTCGGCCATCCGCCGTTCCACCTTGGCCATGATGTCGTCGGCCGCGCGGGAAATCTCCGCGATCCGGATGCGGGCGTCGGCGTCGATGCGTGCCGTCTCGAGCTTCGTGTCGGCGTCACGATTGATGGCGGCGATCTTGTTCTGCGCTTCAATTTGCACCGAGGCCAGCTTCTGGGACATGGCATCAATCTGTTCGGCGGCGGCTTCGCGGACCTGGTTGATGGCCTGCTCAACCTCGGCGGGCATGCCGCTACCCGAAGCTGCGGCCTTGGCTTCCATCTCGGCCGCCTTGGCGTTGATCTCGCGCACCTTGGCGCGCTGTTCTTCCAGGGCAAGGATGGCTTGCTCGCGCTGCATCTGGATCACTTCCGCCTGCTGCGCGGCTTGTTCCTCGGCGGCCTGCGCTTCCTCGGGCGTCATCTCCTTTTCCGGGTCGCGCTCGCCAATCACCTTGCGCACGGCATCGGTGATGTCGTCCTTGTTCGGCAGATCAGAGAACTCCATGGCGATCAGGAACAAGCGGATAGCCATCTCCGGCGGCAGCTTGGCTGCCATGGCGTTGATGCTGTCGAACATCACCTGGCGCAGCGTGCCGGCGAAATCCGCCTCGGCCACGATGAAATCCGCCTGGGAATTGGTGATGTCGTTCAGGTAGCGAATGGACCCGTCAGCCTGTTGCTCGGGTTGGTTGATCTTGACCCACTCAATCTTGCCCTTCTGGCCAGTCAGACGGATGACCTTCGCGTCGGTGTAGAACTGTTCGGTCAGGGAAAGTTGCTTCTGGCCCTGTATCTGGATGGCCAGGCGCAGGTTGTCGAAGCATTCCGTGGTGGAGACGGAGCCTTGCAGTTGCCGCGCCTTGATGGCCTCGCCGGAGGCTGCATTGGTCTGGCGCCCCAGATTCTCGTTGTTGATGCCCACCGAGTTCTGGATGCGCTGGGCCTGCATGGACATGATCTCGCCCTGGCCGTTCGCGGCTTCCGAGTCGCGGCGGATCAGGAATTCCTTGCCGGGGTTCTTGGTCACCCAGCCGTCCGGGCGGTCAACCTCTTCCCGCGCCACGTTGATATCGTCCACCGCGCCGCGATCCGCCACCACCTGATTGGTGTTGAGCAGGAACAAGGCTTTGGAGGCACGCTTGTTCAGGTCAATCTGCACATCCCGCACCCGGCGAATGGGGCCGTAGGGCAGGCGGGTCTTGTTGTCGCGGTAGAACCAGATGGGCGTCAGGGTGAAGCGGTTATGCCGATAGGCCGAGGGCGACATGGCCAGCATGGCGGTTTCCGTCATCACCGCGAAATGCACGCGCATGGTGATGCGGTCCACGATGCGGGAACCATTGGCCGCCACTTCCTCGATCAGGCGGTTATCCATGGGGTTCAGGTAGGCGCCCTTCATGGGTCCGTCCGCCACCACCTGGGATTTCACCGGAACACGGAACTGGGCCTCGATGATGCGCACCCGGCGGCGCTCGGTGCCGGTGAAGTCGGAATACAACCCGCCCAGGCTGCCGCTTCCAGCCACCGGATTCCCCAGATACCAGTCGTCCAGGGTGGATTCGTCGCCTGGGTTGCCGGCGCATGCCGCGCGAATCTGGTCGGCCCGGTCCGGGAACATCATCACGGCGATGTCCTCGTCCACCCACTTCCACCGGAACAGGTAGCGGGCGTCGGACAGGTCAAGCTCGGTCGCCTTGGAATCCCACAGCACATTGCGCCAGGACTCATTCTTGGAATACAGGATGTCCTCGGTCGGGTCATCCCGCGCGCCGTCATCCAACCAACCCACCCCCACCTTGCAGGCTTCGGTGAACGCCTGGGAGCGGCGGAATTGCACGCGGTTGATGTCGGCGACGTACTTCAACACCTTGGTCTTCACGTCGGCGCTCTGCACGTCGTCCTCGGCACGAGGCAGCACCCGCCAGTCAACGCGGGTCCGGCGCTCGGTGCCGATCAGCCAGTCCACCATCGGCGCGATCTCGTTGTACACCAAGGGCATCTGGCCACGGGAACGCACGATCTCCGCGTCTTCTTCGTCCCACTGCCGGCCGTCGTAGCAACCCGCATCGACTTCCTGCTCCATGCGGTTTTCCGCCTGGATGTCGCGCTCCTGGAAATACCACTCCATCAGCATTTTGTGGGTCGCGCGGCCATGCTCCCCATCGAGGGGATGGTCTTCGATCACGGCCAGGGCGTCCTTGACGGCGATGGAGTCCATGTACTGGTCACCAGGCGCCCGGCCGGAACGGCGGCCGATCTCGAAGGCGTTGTTGCTCATTGCGCGAACTCCAACCCTGTTTTCTCAAGCCGGATGTCCTGGCCGCCGATCACTTCACCGTCTGCACGCAGGACCATGTGACCGATGGACGCCAGATGGAACTCCGGATCAGGGGCCGACGGCATGCGGATCAGATCCGGCAGGCCATCATGGATGATCGAGGCGATGCGCCCCCATGTGGTGGTGGACTCATCCATCCCCAGAACTTCGGCCGCGATGGCGGATTGCCTGGCCAAGTAGCGCGGGTTGTCGTACTTGTAGGCGGCCGATTCCATGACCACGTACCAGGGCGCGTTCTTCCTGAATGACGGCAGCAGCACCATGGCGCGCTCGTCGTTGACCCAAGTGAAGACGGCCGTGATGTCGCGGTGCTGGCGCACCAGATGCGCCTTGTTGGTGTCGAGAGAGATGGTTCCCAAAGCGGATTCCCCCAGGTATGGATGGGGGGAATCTGCCACGCATGGCGGGCCGCTGAATGAGTAACCCGCCTGGGTGCGCATCGTTGAGAGGCGTGGCGGGTGTTGTTATGGGGTGTTTGCTATTTGTAAACCGCATATAGCATACGCATTCACCAACACGGCTGGAGACTGTTTACTACCTGCCTTGCGGCATCCCGAAGGTCTTGCCTGGATAGCTATTCCAGGCTCTGCCTCCGACGCGCCCTCAACTACAGTAATCGCGATTACTGTAGCCATTTGGGCGGCAAGGGCGCAACAGTATGCTACCGAGCAATCTCCATGCGTGTTGGTTGTTGGGAGGGAAGGTTTCTCACCTTCCGCCGCCGACTACACACCCAGGACCCCCCAGGCCGTCCGGACGGTTACTGCTCCCAACACGGCTGGCGACTGCGGCACTCTATTTGCACCACACCAATCAGCGCCCGAGCCATCGAGCACAGTCGCCATGCGTGTTGACCCTACCGAAGCAGGGCGCCATCTTACACGTCAATTTTGACGCCTAAGATGCGTTAGGCATCAACAAGCCCCAGGCGCCGCGCCT
>Ga0209200_1003495_pt1 | contig 13471 bp, 13 predicted proteins | sample AD_UKC033_MetaG_FD_184406 | JGI IMG/M metagenome (GOLD analysis project Ga0209200, IMG submission 184406) | Active sludge microbial communities of municipal wastewater-treating anaerobic digesters from USA - AD_UKC033_MetaG (SPAdes) (version 2) | ecosystem: Engineered > Bioreactor > Anaerobic >...
CATCCGCGGCGCCGACCCACCCGCCACCAACAAGGGCTATTCGCTGCCCCGTAGACTGGTAATAGTAGTCGGCGTAGTAATTTGAGCCATCGCCGCCAATAGCGGTCGGGAACGCTGCGTACGGCTCATCAGTATCAAAACCCAAGGTGGTCGGATATCCGTTTACGGTGTGATTCACATAGGATAACTGGATATACGGTGACGCAAACAAGTTGCTGGCATAATCATCAGCGTCTCTGCATACCCACGCCTGTCTCTCATTGATATTCACACCGTCAACAAATTGCCACACATCTGCGTAAAGACTCTCTATGCCTCGATAGACAAACGAGTGTTTTCCGTCCGAATTGCTGCTGATTGATCCAGATGTCGCTGCGATTGCTGAACTGAAGCCGCTTTTCATACCAGTGTTGTATAGAATATCATTCGTGACAAGTGCGACCGCATCCCCGTCAAACGTGATGGTCGTTTGTCCTGCGACAGGCGTGTCAGCGTCAATGTCTGTTATGGTACGCCCGTAGAATCGCTGGTTGCCGCCTAGAGAAGTACCAACTGAGATTGCCTGACCTACAGCATAATACGCACCAACCGCGTTGCTGACAATTAGCGTATTGCCAGCAGGGCTTGTATCTGCTACCAATACATCCGTGCCAACATATCTTCCATCCGCAAAGCCTCGCATAATGCTCTGACAGTTGAGCGTGGCGAACTCCACATAGAACAGCGTCTGCAGCATGTCATATACATGCACGTCCATCTGCTGATAACCCAGCAGCCCGTCCACGTTGTTATTCTCTGCGTAGGTGCGGAAATTGACAATGTTATCTAACACCTTTGGATACGTGCCAGAAACAGACGCCAGCTTCGTTCCATTCATCAGACTGGCAGTATATTTGCCAACATAAACATAGTCGAGTTCGACCTCGTTGGTAAAATCCCAGAAGCACCAGGGTAGATAATAACCATCGCCCTTTGAGAGCGAAATCTGCCACGTCTTATAGCCCGTCCCATCCGTCTTTTTGATATAAAATTTCGGGATGCGCACAAACTCATTGCCAAGCGTGTCGGTAACATCTGTGATATCTTTGTAGATGTCAGCTGTGTCAAAGTCGTTTGTCACCGTGCCAGAATCAACGCCAGCGGCGGCAACCATGCCAACTGCATCATCTGTGCGTGTCAGGGTGGACGTCGCAGCCTTATCCCAGCTAACGCCATAAACCTTTGCCGGCTCTTCTTCCTGGGCGATAAGGTTTCTGTAATATAAAGGGTTACCCCTGATCGTTGAAATTCTTAACATCTTTCCTCCAGTGAGTACTTTCTAATGTAATTCTGGGTGAGCTGCCCAGAGTAGATCTAATTTTTCTTTGTCGCTTGGTTCAACGACCGGCGGCTCTATCCGTTTTACGTAAATTGAATTACCCGAGCAGTACTTATCAGTGCCAACTCTGAGCCATAGCCCAGCCTCTTCGTATACCGGAAGGATCGTTCCCCGTGGTACTGCATATAGTACTGCGCAGTCCGTACTCGGGCACTTGCGTATGTTTAGACCGGTACAAATAACCTCCACCTCGTAGAGAGGATCCGTGTTGGGGGGTTCTACAACCCCATCTAACCAATCACGAAAAGCAGTTTTTGAACCATCAAAATAGGATATATCCAGCCTGTCTGCGTAGCCTGGAAGCACCTCGCTTGATGTGTACTGCCATAGCTTCCATGAAGTCCATTGTGGCGGGATGGCTGGTTGTGTTACACCATAGTTCGCCACCCAGAGGTCATAATCTGTGTAGTCCGCTCCATTCATGATCACTTGCCAGGCATAGTGTCCTGTATAGATCGTCTTGGCTTTTCCATGAACGATAGACAGATTCTCTGCATAACTATCTACGATCTGACGGTTGAGAGCAGTGCCTACCCTCGTATCTTCTACGTCAATATGAGTACCAAGCTGCAGTTCCTTACCTTCGATCGCATCGCGAAAAGCTTGCGCCTGCAGAAGTGGGCTTTGATTCCCCACAATGTAATGATATGCCCCAATAGGCTTGCCCCTTGCTATGATGTTATTGAAGTGCGCATCAAAGAAAGTGTCTTTCCATACGCTGTAGACCGCACGCAAAATAAACCCGTCCACCTGCGAACAAAGCAGGTCGTAATCAATGTCAGCAGGGTTTTGCCAGTAGCTGATATCAACTACCCTGACATCGTAGATATTTAATGGTGTGGTACGCGTCAGCCCTGCCAGTGTCAATAAGTTCTTTTTGGGCTTGAACTTACTTCTATCCATGACAGACTGTCTCATTTCTGGGGTGTCAGGGTTAGCTGGTATCCAGCCAAGTTGTTTCATTTCAGCAAAGGTTAGTTTCATAGGTTACTCACATTTCATAATGTAATAAAGTTTTGTATAAGGTGGCAGGGTAGATTTGCTACCTACTGCCAGTGTACCAACTGCATGGCTGTGCGCACTGCCAGCAGCAGTTGTTGGGTTAGTGTGACTGTGCGAAGATCCTGCGGCAGTTGTTGGGTTAGTGTGACTGTGCGAAGATCCTGCAGCGGTTGTTGGGTTAGTGTGACTGTGCGAAGATCCTGCACCAGTTGAGCCCGATATACCGTGACCATGTGAACCAGTCCAGGTGTCTGAAAATCCATGAGAGTGAGAGCTGCCAGAGCCAGTTGTGCCTGAGGTTGTATGAGTATGACTGCTGCTTGCAGGATATGTGGCAGAGCCAGCGCCTACGCCAGTTGTGCCGCTTGGACCACCAGAATTAACCGAAAATCCATGCGTGTGGTCGCCTTCTGCACCAGTTGTTCCAGATATATCTACAGTAACTGATTGAGAATCTGCTGCCAGCGTCCCATCGCCATGTATATGGCTTGCTTCTGCGCCTGTATTCCCTTGGGTGTGTGTATGGCTTGCTTCTGCGCCTGTATTTCCCTGGGTGTGTGTATGGCTTGCCTCTGCGCCAGTATTCCCCTGGGTGTGTGTATGGCTGCTTTCACTTGCCACAGAACCGCTTATGCTGTGATCGTGTGAGCTTTCACCGCCAGTATCACCGAGGTCAGTGTCATCTGTCGTGCCATAAACAAACTTACCCCGCAGGTCGGGGGTCGTGATAGACCCGACAACCTGTCCGTTGCAGATGTACCAGCCCGAAGGTATTGACGCAGCCTCCAATCCGAACATAACGATCGTGCCAACAGGTACCTCGTCAGAAATGTCCTGAACCATGCTCGCTATATACGGCTTCATCATGGAGAATAGTGCGCTGACTCTGAGCTTGATCATCCTGGTATGATCTCCGTTCCAACACCCAGAGGATCTGCCTGCAGTTTGGCTGTCGGGTAGTAACGTTTGTTTTCTACTACATATTCCGCTTCTTCAATAAATAGCATGGTTGGGTCTGCCATAATGCTCAGATCAAGCGAACCAGGAATCACATCTTTGAGTCTTGCCCAGATGCCAACAGGGCATACACTGGCGTAGTAAGGATCGCCCCATTCGTTATAGACCCTTCCGTCTGCCGTAATATAAATATCAGGTTGATCAGGATCTGCTTCAGGTTCTTCCCATACGCTCAGTTCTCTTACCTTGTTCACAGCTGCTAGCAAACGCAATCCATTGCTCGTACCAGACTCTAGCAGCGCCACGATCTCATACTTTGCAGTATTATCCCCTTCGCGGTATGGGTCTGAGGTGATTCCAGATGCAACCTGCAGGTCGATAGAATCAATGAATTCCCCGCAATCGGTTGCAATGTTGGAGATCTGAGTAGCGGTGTCGATCGCCGTGCCGGTCACTTCTGAAAAATATGACCAATCCAGTGTCTCAAACCATCCTGCGCAGACAAGCGTTCCGCTGTATCCGGTTTGTGGGTCACCAAATGAGATCTCTGGCACTGGATAACAGGAAGCTGCCAACTGCGCAGCTGCTAACGCATCTGCTAGATCTGCAGAGGCGTCCGAGAGAGTCAGTACCAGTTCTTTCGTTCCGTATGTAGCGACAGACTCATCATTATCAACCCACGCTGAAGCAGTTTCATCGTAGAGCACGCGTACCTTGTTAAACATGTTAGCCAGGCTTACACGCACGGTCAGCGCGCCCACTCTGATCTCAATCTCACTGATATATCCCCACCAGACCGTTCTCTGGCGATCGTCAATGATCTCTATCGGGCAGCGCAGCCACTCCAGTGTTTCCCAGATCGCTCTCTGCTCACTCGATTCCATCTGGATCACAGCTGACTTTGGACCGCCAATTGCAGCAAACGAATAACGCTCAGGTGTCAGTTTTACGGGTGGTAAGATTAGATAATCACTAAAGGACCGATCTTTTATGTTAACAATAAAGTCACTCATAAACTGATCCTCCGCGGTCTGTAATGCGCCTTTACGCTCAGAACCCGAGAAATGTCTGTATCGCCGCTCGAGCCTGTTTGGACGAAGTATATACGCTGCACCTTGTTAGGTACCAATAATAATCTATTTCCTGTGGCTATATAGTGGCCTGTTTTGTCTAACCCAGAGCCATCGTCTGTATAAATCTGGTCATTAATTCCGTCATCGATTAGCCTATCTTCATAGGATGTTCCATATCCAATGGGATGTAACTTTCGATAAGAATCTACTGGGCATAGCTGGATATAGTCCAGGTTGATCGTCCACCCACCGGTTTTTTGTGCATACAGACATAAATCTACCGCCTGTAAAGCTGTTGAATTCATCAGCCAGGGCGGGATCTGCAGCTCGCCTATCTCTTGTAATTGGCTCGATGTCAAAAGTACTTCCTGGCTGCTTTCCACTACTGTTAATGGCGTGCCGCTTGGAACCATAATTTTAGTCTGAACTCTAATACCATCAGGGTCGGACATGAATCTAGCCAATAGCTTGAACCAGCGCGACTTGGCATAGCCCAAAAAAGCTGAGTTCAATGTCCAGTAGCCAGCTCTGGACTGCGTGTCTCCGGTTGATGTGAATGCTTGATAATAATTCCCGCTTGCTAACGCGCTGGATGTTTTGGTGCCACCATCTGCCGCGTCTTCTCCCTCCAGCCAATGGTTGAAACTTTCCGGAGTTGCCCTCACATTGTGAGATATAAACACATCCCACAGCCTGTCCGCATCATTATAATTATTAACCATTTCAAGCCGGCAGGGTGCAGACAAATCTCCGACAATGTCGTCAGCGGCTATTTGCACGTAATTAGCCTTATTGTCTGGCGATATACCAACTAATTCGTTGCTGTTATACACATTTAGCCCAGTTATGTTGTCTGTTCCATTCGGATTGGTTAGTGGTATCTGTGTCTCCGGTCCTTCCCAGAACGGATCGCGTTCGATGAAGATCGTTGCTCTCAGTTTACCCCTGCGATAATAAAAATCTAATTTGCTGTTGTAGGTGATTATGCCGCGGTATACACGCGAGCGCCATGCAGACCCGCCATCTATGGCAAAGTTCAGCCACATACCAAGCGCGCCTACACTGTTTTCCTCTGCATATTGAAAGCAGCGGTTGATCTCCCGCACTGCATCGTTTATTTCGCTGGATGTGCCGGCGATTACCACTTCAAATGAATCCCCTATCTTTTGCGTGAGATCGATGCTTACTTCTGGATAATACCCATCCAGCAGCGTCACGCCTGATCCATTGAGATCAACTTCAGTTGCTGCATCGTCAATTAATTTAAGCGTAATACTCATCTTCGTGCCCTTTCAATTTTTCTTACCAGAGTTCTTGCCAGAATATCAAGGTCCATGTTGGAATATCCGCCCGCCTGTACTGTGATATTGATCGGACCTGAAGCTGCGCCGCTGGCTGCCCCGCTTAATGCCAGGCTGCCGCTGACAGAAGGTGCCAGGGACCTAACCGCACTGGCAATATCCCGCTCAACATTTCCAAGTGAGTCCATAAAACCAAAGCCAAGACCAAGTGCCATATTCTGGCCAATACCAGCAAAGACAGTACTGGGAGATTTGATACCCAGCGCATCTTTGACCGCGCCAACGATCCCCGAGAAGAACCCGCTGACCTTGCTCTTGAAATCCTCGTAAGCGCCTGAGATGCCGTCCCAAACACCGTTGACGATATTCTTGCCAGCCTCCCAAAGACTAGTTGCCAGCCCCTCGATTCCATCAACCAGTGCGTCGATAATATCCTGTGCGGCTGTTGCCAGCTGAGGCAGCATATCTACGATGCCGGTCACCAGGGTGACGATCAGCTCGACGGCTGCGTCTGCGATCATAGGCAGTGCAGTAATGAATGCGTCAAAAATAGCCACAACCATTTCTGGCACATAGGCCACTAATGTGGGAACAGCAGCGATCAGCCCGTTTACTAAGGCGATGATCAATTCCAGGGCTGCAGGAATGAGCAACGGAAGATTGGATATCAGGGTGTCGATGATCGCTGGAATCAAGGTGGTTATCATATCGATCAGCTGCGGTAATGCTTCGGTTAGGCCTTCGATCAAGGTAACCATAATGGCGATAGCTGATTCGATCAGCATGGGTAACATCTCGCTGATTCCTGCCATAATTTCTGTTATCAGGGGTATGGCTGCTTCAACCAGCATGGGAGCCATCTCTGTTATAAATCCAACCAGGGAGCTGAGGATCTGTATAACAGCAGGGATGATCTCAGGCATGGCGTCAACGATCGCCTGCACCAATCCTTTTATCACTGCCAGACCAGCTTGCAGTAAGTTTGGTATCTTTGTCGCCACATCGCTCACGATGCGCCCCAAAAGATCGCCTAATTGTGGACCGGCTGTAGACAGATCACCTTCAGAGCCTGAGATGATGCCGGCAAACTCTTTCATATAACCAGACCCAAGGTCAACAATACCCTGGAAGGTTGGCATAATGGCGCTTGCGATCATACCCAGGTTGCCCTGGATGCCGGCTTTCATACTGGCCAGTGAGTCGCCAAAGCTTTCAAGCCCTTCAACGGCTTCAGTATCCATCACAGCGCCTATCTCATGCGCCTCTTCAGTCAGGGCAGAGATCTCATCTGCACCCGCTTTGATGAGTGGATTCAGATCCATTGCAGACTTACCGAACAGATCCATCGCAGCTGCGTCGCGCTCTGTTTCGTTTGACATACCACCAAGGGCATCGATCGCCTCTTGATATACCACGCGTGCATCTCGCAGGCTGCCGTCGCTGTTAGTTACAGAAATACCAAGCTTTTCAAAAGCATCAACAGCCGTGCCAGTACCTTCGGATGCATCCCCCATGTTCTTCGTGAGTTTTGTCAGGCTTTTTTCCATTGTTTCCAACGGAACGCCCAGCTGATCACCCACATACTTCATTTCCTGCAGCTGTTCAACGGATATTCCCGTCTGGTTGGAGAGGTCCACAAGTTTCCCTGCTGCGTCCGATGCGGAAACAACCATCGTTGCCAGCCCAGCCACAGCCCCAACTGCAGCCGCGCCAACAGCTGCCACCGCCTTCCCGACACCGGCGGCCACGTTTTTCAAGCCTTCAAGCGCGGATCCGAGCGATTTGGTGTCTTTTTCAGCTTTCTTTTCTGATTCACCGAGCTGCTCAACGTCTTTTCCAGTTTTATCAGCTTCTTCGCCCATTCCCTGCAATTTGGACTCTGAATTTTTTAACTCATTGCTCATCTTGTTGAGCGTTTCAGTTTCTTTATTCAGCTTTATCTGTAATTCTTGAGCGGCTTTTGAATTTTCGCCTTTTTCATCTGCGACACGCCCGTATTCATCGCTCAAGGCGTTTACTTTCTTCTGCTGCAAATCTATTTGACCGTTGAGCGACTTCATGCGCGCCTCAAGGCCGGATGCATCGTTGCTCCAGTCTCCAAGTCCTGCCGCGTTTGCTCTGAACTCACTCTCCATAACGCGCAGCTCGCGATTGATCGACGCGATTTGCGTCTTAAAGTCGGTCGAGTCGAGGGATAGGGATGAAGTCAGTTTGTTATCTGTCATAGAAAGTTAACCTCGTCGCAGTATGCCATGCGTTTATCACTATTTGGTTGCTTTCCAGATGTCTTGCTGAGTCGCCTGATAAAATCCAGTATGCTTTCTACACTCGTTTCATCAATGTCTCTCAAGCTCCATCCAAGATGCTTCACCATTGTTATTTCAAGATCCAGTATGATCTCAAGCAGGCTGCGATCATCTGTTATTTGTGTTACTTCCGGGCTTGCCCCGGATTGGTAGGGTTTACCCCACCGCTTGCCTTTGCCACGATCTGATTGATCACTGTGATCATCTCAGTTACATCGGCTTTTTCGTTCAGATCTTCGATCGAGAACTGGTTGCCAAATACCTCTACAACCAGCGCTGCCAGGCTGTCGATCATCTCTTCGGGCATGTCAGTGATTCCATCGAAGTCTTTCATACCCTGATACAGCTTGATGGCAAGTTTTAATAGTTTCCAGGGTACAAAATTGCGTGTGAACTCCTGGTATTCGTCGTTGGCATCGTATAGCCTGATAACCATCGGTGTTGGTGGCATATCTTTTTTCTCCTTATGTTCCAGTTTCTTCTCCCCTCCTCCCCTCTCCCTGCCACGAAGCGGAAGAGGGGATTCGAAAGGAGAAGAAAGATGGTTGTTATGCGGTTGTGAAGTTGATCGCGCCGTTCAGGGTCTGACCGTAGATGTCCTCGACCGAGTAAGTGATGATGTAAGGCGTAGCACCAGTTAGGCTCGCGGTCGGATCGATTGTGATGATCTTCAGTGTTGCATCCAGGGTTATTGAACCGGCTACAACTGATCCATCAGATGCCTTCAGTAGAATGATCCTTTCTATGGCGTCATCCTTCAGTGCGTTATTGAAGGTCAGGGTCTGGTTGGCGCTTACGCTTATACCAGTTGTGCCATCAGTAGGTACTGAACTGCTGAGTGCCAGGGCACTCGGGGCTACGTAGGAAGGCGTCTGTACAGCGTTGAACCAGGTGGCCCCGCTGAAGTTGGTTGTATCTTCATCGCCTATGATGCGCTTCACGCTGCCGTTCTCAGATCCAAGATCAAATTCATACACCGTATTGACGGCTGTGTAAACGATCTGGGTAGGCTTCGGGGTTTTAGTATCCTCGACGGTTGCAGCTTCATCCTTGGGCGTGCTGAATTTGCCCTTCAGATACTGGTAGTAGCGGTAGGATCCGTTCGATTTCATCGCACGGAACGAAAGCGCCATGTCAGGCGGGGTTGCCCCTGAGCCTTCATCGTACATTCTGCCAGATGTGGCGTCAAATGTTTTGCCCAAAAGGGCTGCCAGTACTTCGATCGGGATGTTGGTCGCAGTCAGGGTGATCTTTGTTTCACCCTCGGACGTCATCACGTCAAACGGGGCGTCATCCGCGTACTGTGTCTCCTGGGATGTGGCTGGTTCAGCAGTAGCTTCCATTGCTGGGGCAAGCACTGCAGGCGTATCTGCAACGTAACCAGATGAATCATCCTGAGTCACTTCTGCGTAATACACCTTGTCCAGACCGACAACTGATTTGTATTCACCAGAATTTATGGTCATAGTTAACTCCTTATGTAGTTTCTAAGTAATAAAAATCCATGCTCAAACCGTAATGCTCTGTCTCGGTTGAGAATGGTAGGTCTCGCAAGGGTCCAGCAGTAAAGCCAGCTGCGAGCATTGCTCCCCTTACATCGGGGAGGTCGTTCAATCCATCTCTTGAGAAGATGTTTACCTGTACAAGGTAAGACCGATGCTTTTCGCTGTTGTCAGCATGCTGCACCGGTGGAGCTGTCACCACAAAGTAGATCAGGTAGAGATCTGGTCTTTCATCCCCACTGGAAGGAACCCAAACTGTGGGAGCCAGTGGATAGCCAAGCCCAGATAGTGCGTTGTAAGTCAGCTCATAGATTGTGCTCATTCTTCAACGTATCCTTTTTCCTGCAAACTTTTCTTCATGGCGGCAGTAATTTTGTTTTTATCCTCAGCCATAGTAGGCCGGATATACGGGTGTGCCGGCATGCTCGAAGATCCAAACTCCTGTGCATTGCCGTAGCGCGCTATTTTCGCGTCTGTTCCTGCCAGCAGGCCTATTTCCACGGATGTAAAATTGCCGTCTTGCTGAACCTCGGATACTCTCAGGTTTTCTTTCAGGTTGCCAGTGTCAACTGCAACCCGCCTTCGCATACCTTCCAGGGCAGCTTCGCCGCCGGCTTGGAGCGCATCTGCACAGGCAGCGTCCACATCTTCGCCTCTTTGCGCGATCTGCTCCAGGTATTCAGCAATTCCCTTGGTGCTCAGCTTTGCTCTCATCCGCTTGCGATCCTTTTAACCTTCAGCTCCATGTATTCATGTCGCTCTTGAATATCATCGATCGACACGATCTCATAAATCTTGGAGCCCTTCGTCACCGTCCATGTTTGATCAATACTTGATTGATATCTGATCAGAACAGTTGCCGGTTCAAGTGCTCCGGCTGCAGCTGCGGTCCATGCCTCGTTTCCGTGGCTGTTGATCCACCTCGCCATCACTGTGATGGTTGTAGGAGTGCCGTCCTGGAAGAATCCGCCTGCATCTTGCGTGGTTTCACGCGAAGACAGGGTGATCTCTACCCTCAGCTCGCCCGGATTGGTTGGCTTTTCACCGATTCTCATAATTCACTCGGCTTTGTGATTTTCACTCTGAACCATTTATCAGAAAGGTCATCGCTGCTTAGTTGCTGTATATACCCGTTTTCACTGATAACAGTTTCAAAACTGGCAGATTGATCACCTGAAACACCGATAATTCCGGTCACAGATGATACCGTATCACCCTCAAGAACACCTGGTAGAGAAATGAATCCTGCACTGCTAGCGCCCTCAACAAACCGAAATGTCAATGCCAGGGCTTCTAACTGAGTCAGTGCTGATTGCAAGCCAAAATTCAAAGAACTAACGTAGCTGGCGATCATGGCAGGGTTTTCATGCCACATCACCAAAAGCATCCTGGCAGCAGATTTAGCAGTTGGTTCAACTGTAGCGTCGCTTGCCCAGTCGTATCCGGTAGCATTCTTAATGAATCCGTCTACCAAGGGTAGCAGATCCAACATACGTTGATCGTCTGTGTCAACTCTCAGCACGCTTGCAGCTTCGTACTCAGTCAATATATTAGCCATGCAGCTCTCACTTCCCCACCGTCACTCCCCAGGCATACACCCGGGGAGATTAGCAGGTGGATTCAATTATCCGAGCAGAATTGCCATCGCATCGGGTTTCACAGCTTTCACACCCCAGGACAGACCAACTTCAAACGCCACACGGCGGTATTGTCGGTACATAGCGATCTGGAAGGAAATGCCGGTTTGTTCATCGGTTACGATGGTTACGTCGTCAGCAGCGTCGCCGCCTTCTGGCATTGCAGGAACGCGCAGCATACAGGCGATAGCTTCGCGCGCAAACGCAAGGTTCGCAGCGTAGCTGTAGAAGGTCAACGGGTCATTGTTCACCCAGGCAACTTTGATGCCAGGGTCGTGAATAACGACATCATGATCGCCGTCGCCAGTCGCACCGGTTTCAACAACGTATTTGTTGGTGTCACGGGCGGTCTTGGTGTTAGCCAGAACGTCGCCAACTACAATGGCGCCGGTACCGGTATCGACATGGAATGTCTCAGTGGCAGCGGCATAGCCGGCGGTCAGGTCAACAAGGTAACCAGCTGCGGCGGTTGTGTGATTGGCAACCTGGGCACTTTCGCGGATGGCAAAACCGGTCAGGTCAAGCAAGACACCGCGGCGCAAAAGTTGATCAACGCCCGCTTCATTGACCTTTGTCAGTTGGCCAAGTGTGCGCAGATTAGCGCCGGCGGAGGTATTGATCACCATCTGCAGATCGCTCATAGGTGCACCGCGGTCAGCAAGCAGTTTGCGAACCTGCGCAGCTGCGCTCAGATCTGACGCAAATGGGGCAGTACCTGCAGTACCGTACGCTGACTTTGCGTATTTATACAGGGCAGCCAGGTCAGATTCGACCTCGTTCACCAGAACGCGCATTGCCTGGGCAAATTGATTTCTCAGGATGACGTTGTAGAGATCACCAAGTCCGCGCTGATCCTCACCCGTCCAATAGAAGGTGGATGATTTGGATTTGCTGATCGACATGGTATCGCTACTGACTGTGGTGTCGGCAGGATCTGGACCGGTTGCAGCGGGTGCAATGTCGGTTGCAGATTCAGCTGCAACAACTGGCCAGCGAATGGTCTGGCCTTTAGCAACAGCCTCACCGTTCGCGTCGAGCATAACTGACGGAATGAAGCCGGTGAGTTCGCGCAAAACAATGTCCTTTGCGGCGAAAATTGTGGGTATAAGATTGGTTAGGGTATTAGCCATGTTAGGACCTCCTTAGTCCGTGATTGTTCCGCCAGAGCGGATGAATTTTGCGCGGTCCTGCAGGCTCATCCTGTCATAGTCCGCTCGTTTAATTTCCGTCGGTTGGTTATCGACGGCTTCAGTTGCAGCTTCTGATACTGGAATGAAGTTCTTCGCTACATCATTGGGTCGGTTTGCTTTCTGCATCGACTCATACAATGCAACAGCCTCAGCGTGTTTGTCCTGTGCTTCGTCCAGCGCGGGGCGCAGAGCAAGCGCTTCTAGCTTACTTTCTTCAGTCCCATCACGAAAGTGTTCATCGATCTTAGCTGCGATCTTCTGAACTTCCGCATCAGCTGCGTTGACAGCATCAAAATAGGGTTTCAAGTCAAGCATATTTAAATCTCCTTATTCAAAATTTGGGTTACTCGTTCGCGTAGCGTTTGCGCCTCGCGTTCATCTTCCTCCGTGAAGAGCGGCTCGCCGGATGCGTCCTCAGGAGTTTCGACTTCTTGGTCCTGTATCGCCTCAAGTATCTGAGACGGAACATTCGTATAATTCTGCACTGCGTTCAATATGGCAGTGTTTTTGGGCAGTTCCAGGCTTTTTGAGAGGGATGGCAGCACTTCGTCCACAAAGCCAAGATCAAGCGCCTTTTTTGCATCCATCCAGGTTTCATCGGTCATTAGCTTTGCCAACCTCGTTCTTGAGAGTCCGGTCTTTATTTCGTAAGCATTGACGATGCCCTCTTTTACCGCACTCAAACTGTTTGCAAGTCTGGTCAGTTCTTCGATATTGAGCTGTGCCAGAAAGAAAACTACGGATGGGTCATGCACCATAAAATAGCCTGTATTCTGGATCCTCACCAGGTCGCCTGCTATAGCCACCACGGTGGCCGCGCTGGCCGCCACACCGTCTATTTGAACGGTCACTTTCCCTGGGTAGTCGCGTATGATTGCACTCATTAAGCTGGCAGCAACCACATCCCCACCATAACTGTTGAGTCTGATCGTAATTGGACCACCAGCCCCTGCGTTATACAGGTCATCCTTGAACTTCTTGGGGGTGATATCATCTTCATACCAGGAATATTCAGAGATATAACCATACAGCTCAATTTCAGGTTCAGCACCTTCAGCTGCGTTTTTTACTGTCCAAAACGGTTCATGCGGCTTCGCTTCACCCTCGAAACATCTAATCGGTTGA
>Ga0209200_1003502_pt1 | contig 13456 bp, 12 predicted proteins | sample AD_UKC033_MetaG_FD_184406 | JGI IMG/M metagenome (GOLD analysis project Ga0209200, IMG submission 184406) | Active sludge microbial communities of municipal wastewater-treating anaerobic digesters from USA - AD_UKC033_MetaG (SPAdes) (version 2) | ecosystem: Engineered > Bioreactor > Anaerobic >...
GCTATGGGCGCCCGCTGGTCGAGATCCGCCTCGACGGAAAGGACGTTGCGCGCGAACAGCTGAGAAGAGGGATGGCCTGGGTCTACCGGCCGGGCGATGGCGACACCGAGCTGCTCGCGCTCGAGCGGGAGGCGCGTGCGGCGCGCCGCGGGCTGTGGGCCGATCCGTCTCCGATCGCACCCTGGGATTGGCGCTGGCGCCAATCCGGCAGCATGTCGCGAGGTGCAGGCTCCGGCGCGGTCGGCGCCGCCGGCGCAAGGCATGATGCGCAAGTCCCGCGCACGCGCCCCGAACGCGAATGAAGCTTGCTCTTGGATGTCTCTTCTGGCTCGTGTTCCTCGGGCTGGCGTACGTCTTCGAGCAGCACTGGCTGCAGTCGCTCGCGCTGCCTGCCGGCCCGGGATGGCTGCGGCCGGCGCTCGCCGGAACGCTGGCGCTGGGCCTGACGATGAGCGCCGGAGGGCTGCACGGCGTGTGGGTGGCGCTGCGCAGGCGCGAACAGGCGGCCTTGCCGGATTTCGACCAGCGGCGGCGCGAGGGGGAGATCGTCCGTCTGGGCGGCGTGCTCGAGATCGACGAGGAGCCGATCGTCGCCCCCTTCAGCGGCCGCGCCGCCGCGATGCTCTCCTACAAGGCCTATCCCTTCGTCGTCGACAAGGAGAGCGAGCGCGAGCGTCGTGCCGTGGACTGGGCGCCGCGCATCTACGGCCGCATGCAGCGCCGCTGCTGGCTGCGCACGCGCACGCAGCGCATCGCGCTGCAGGGTTTTCCTTGTCCGGACCCGATGCCCAACTGGCGCAGGAACGGTGACGAGGCCGAGGCCGCTTGCGCGCACCACCTCGCGAACACGCGTTTCGAGATCGTGCCCGATTTCGGTGAGCACGGCGTCGGCGCCGTGGTGGGCCAGTTGCGGCAGTTGCCCGCGCGCCTGGCGCAGCTCGATGAGCCGGGGGACCATCACCAGTGCAACGAGGCCGCCGCGGCGATGCTCGGCCTGACCGCGGACGGGCGCGACGAGACGACACTGAGGGCGCGGTTGCGCGCGCTCGACCCGCGCTGGCTCTTCGACGAGCATGCCTGGATGCCGGGTCAGGAAGTGACCGCGGTGGGAACCTGGCAGGCCAGCCCGCCCACACTCGACATCGGCTGCAGCGTACGCCATCCCGAGCGCGGCCTGCTTCTCGGACTGCCGGCAGCGCGGGCCCGTCATGACCTCAAGGGCGCAATCGTCTTTACGCTCGTGATGGCCGCGCTCACGGCGCTGGGTCACTTCGCGCTGCATCATGACGACGCGGTCTGGCTGCGGATGGCCGTCGAGGCGCTGGGGTGAGCGCTGCCGGGTGATAGGCGGGTGACATGATGCCAAGGTATCTGTCGCCGGGGGACCGAGTTCGAAATCGCACCCCTCCCCGGTCAGCGGCGCGCGTCAAGCTACTTGTCGCGTCATCAAGCAGCCAGAGGCTGCGTATTGCGGCGCGACGGCAAAGCGCCTGACACCTCCCTTCGTTCGGGATTGAGGGTGACGACGTTGATGGGCGACCAGTTGCGGGTGTGGCCTGACCATCGCCTTGGGTTGTTCTCGCGGGCGCGGACATACAGCGCGTGGCGGTCCCGCAGGATGTCCGGGTCCTGCCCTGCGTGGCGCTGTGCCGGCGTGACGTAGCGGATGCCGCTGTGGCGATGATCGTGGTTGTACCAGCGCACGAACTCGGTGGCCCAGCTTCTGGCGGCCTGCAAATCGGCGAAGCCCTTGGCCGGGTACTCAGGCCGGTACTTCGCGGTGCGGAACAGGCTCTCCACGAAGGCGTTGTCGTCGCTGACACGCGGCCGCGAGTACGAGGGCTTGACGCCCAGCCAGTACAGCATCGCCAGCACCGTGGTGGCCTTCAGCGTGGCGCCGTTGTCGCCGTGCAGCACGGGCTTGTTGGCCAGGGCATGGATGCCCTCGGCCAGTGCCGTGCGCTTGAGCAACTGCGTGGCATGCGCCGCGTCGTCGTTGTCGTGGACCTCGAAGCCCACGATCTTGCGGCTGTACAGGTCCATGATCAGGTACAGGAAGAACCAACGCCCTGTCACCTGAGCAGGCAGATAGGTCATGTCCCAGCACCACACCTGCCGCGGCGCGGTGGCCACGTGGGTGGTCGGCGCCCGGCTGGGGCGCGGCGGCTTGGCGCGCCCGCGGTGCTGCGTCTGGCCATGCGCGCGCAGCACGCGCTGGAAGCTGGACTCGCTGGCCAGGTACACGCCTTCATCGGCCAGGGCCGGCACGATGCGCGCAGGCGGCATGTCGGCAAAGCGCGGCTCGTTGGCCACACGCAGGATCTCCTGGCGCTCGGCAGGGCTCAGCGCATGCCCGGGCGTGGGGTGCACGGCCAGCGGGCGGCCGTCGCCACGCGCCAGGCCATCGCCGGCACGCCAGCGCTGCAGGGTGCGCACGTCGATGCCAGCCACCTCGCAGGCCAGATGCAGCCGCGCGCCGGCTTGGTGGGCGGCCTGGATGTCCTGGGCCAGGCTGCGGCGATCTTCCAGGCCGATCATTCGGCCTCGCCCTTGCTGAAGATCGCCTCGACTTTTTTTGACAGCACCAGCAGGGCTGCTGTCTCGGCAAGGGCCTTGTCCTTGCGGCGCAGCTCGCGCTCGAGCTCCTTGATGCGCCGCCGGTCGTCCTTGGTCTGCTGCGGGCTCGCACGCGCCTCCTCGGGCGCGGCCAGAGCCTGCGTGGCGCTGCTGCGCCACTGGGCCAGCTCCTGCGGGTACACGCCGTGCTCCCGGCACCAGGCGCTGCGTGCAGCCTCGTCCAGGGCCGCCGTGGCGATCACCGCCTCCAGCCGCGCTGCTGCGGTCCAGCTACGCTGCTGCAGCGGCTGGGCCAGCGCGTCAGCACGCCAGCGCTGCAGCGTGTCGGCGCTGATGCCGACCTCGCGCGCCACCGCCTGCAGCGGTGCGCTTTCCGGCGGCAGCAAGCGGGCCACCGCGCGGTTCTTGAATGCTTGTCCGTATCGAGCCAATTCGTTCTCTTCACTCGCCCCCGAGTGGTGTTCAACCCGGCCGCGGCGCAGGCTGTGGATTTGTGGAGTGCGCCGGGAGACCGGCAAGGAGGAGACGGTGGAAGTCCGTTGCGATGAAGGTGTAGCGAACCGCATCGGCCCCGAGCCGTGCGCAGGCATCCGCGAGGGTGTCGGCGAAGCGTCGGCAGGGGAACGTGCAGGCCAGCCATTGAGCCGCGATAGATCCTTATCCCGGGTGCCGACGCTGTTCCACAGGCGGAAGGCAACACGTACGGGTGCGCCCTCGCAAGCGCCCGCACGACCCGGCGCGGTCGTAGAACCTGGCATGCATCTACGCTCCTTGCGCGGGAACCGGGAGATCTCGGGTCTGGCCAGCCGCCGTATCGGGCTGGTCCGCATCGGGAAGGCGAGGAGCCGAAGCCGATGATGCACGGACCCGAGAAGTCAGACTTGGCCATAGTAGCGACGAAGCCTGCGAACAAGGCCGCCCCGGCGGCTGCGGAGCGGGTGGAGCAAAGGGCCGGGACCGAGGGGAACGCGGAACAGTCGCGCACGCAACGGACACAGCGCCGGGCAAGCGTGTCACCGGGACTCGACCGCGTACGCGACGCTGCAAGGCAGCGGACCAAGGAGAAGTTCACCGCGCTGCTGCACCATGTCACCGTCGATCTGCTGCGGGACGCGTTCCTGGCGCTCAGGCGCCGTGCCGCGCCCGGCGTGGATGGCGTGACTTGGCAGGACTACGAGGCAGGACTGGAGGGCAACCTGCAGGAGCTGCATGCACGGGTCCACCGCGGCACGTATCGGGCGTTGCCCGTCCGGCGCAAGTTCATACCCAAGCCGGGCACCAACCAGCAGCGTCCGCTCGGCATCGCTGCGCTGGAAGACAAGATCGTCCAGCGCGCCGTCGTCACAGTGCTCAACGCGATCTACGAGGAAGACTTCCTCGGCTTCTCGTACGGGTTCCGGCCCGGACAGGGGCAGCACGACGCGTTGGACGCACTGTCGGTGGCGATCAGCGAGACCCGGGTGAACTGGATTCTCGACGCCGACATACGGAGCTTCTTCGACGGGCTCAGCCAGGATTGGCTGGTCCGCTTCCTGGAGCACCGGATCGGCGACGAGCGCATCGTCCGTCTTGTGCGCAAGTGGCTCAAGGCGGGCGTCCTGGAAGACGGGGAGTGGGGCGTCAGTGAAACGGGGACTCCGCAAGGGGCGGTGATATCACCGCTGCTGGCAAACGTCTACCTGCACTACGTCTTCGATCTCTGGGCCCTGCAATGGCGGCGGCGAGAAGCCACCGGCAACGTGATCTTCGTGCGCTACGCCGATGACATCGTGGCCGGCTTCGAGCACGAGGCCGATGCGAGGCGATTCTGGGACGCGATGCGTGCGAGGCTCGAGCACTTCGGCCTCGCGCTTCACAAGGAGAAGACCCGATTGCTGGAGTTCGGCCGCCATGCGGCGGCACGGCGTTGGCGACACGGGTTGGGCAAGCCCGAGACCTTCAACTTCCTGGGGTTCATGTTCATCTGCGGCAAGTCCCGGCGCGGAGCGTTCCTGCTCCACCGCAAGACACGGGGCGACCGCATGCGAGCAAGGCTCCGGGAGATCAAGGTCTGGCTACGCCTGCACATGCACGATGCCATTGCCGACCAGGGCCGCTGGCTCAGGGCGGTGGTGCGCGGCTTCTTCGCCTACCACGCGGTGCCCACGAATTCGAGGGCGCTCGGGGCCTTCCGCTACCACGTCACCAAGCTCTGGCACCGCGCGCTTCGGCGTCGCAGCCAGAAAGACGGCATGACGTGGGACCGGATGGCGAAGATCGCCGCCGAATGGCTACCTTCTCCACGTGTCCTTCATCCATGGCCCAACCAGCGCTTCGCCGTCAAACACCCGAGGTAGGAGCCGTATGCCCGAATCGGGCACGTACGGATCTGTGCGGGGGGTGCCCAGCAATGGGCATCCCTACCGCGATCAGGCCGACAAGCGACCTGCCCACATGCCCACCGGGCTCGACTACCAGCGGGCATTGTGGATGTCTCTTTCCACACGAAACGACGAGGGACCGTTCGGAAGTTGTCGAAGCTGCGGAATCCGCGGGCGTTGGCCTTGATGGTCTGAATGATGGAGTTGAAGCCTTCGGCGGCGGCATTGGTGATGCGGTGCGTGGTGTAGTTGAGCAGCCCCTGGCGATGGCGCCGAAGCATCTTGGCGACATCCTTCATCGGCTCGAGCCGGCTGCGCATCGTGCGTTCAGCCCAGCTGTCGAAGTAGCTCGCGGCGGACTTCGGGTATCGGTAGTCCCAGAACGCAGCGAAGCTTTCCTTCAGGGCCCACGCACGCGAAGTCTTGAAGTTGGCCTGGTACAGATGTCGGAATGCGACGGCCTCGGCGCTGCGCTTGTCGTCGATGGTCTTGAGCCAGTCGTACTTCGTGCCCGTCAGCGGGGATTCGCCCTGCGCTCGCAGCTTCCTGTGCTCGGTCCGCCGGATCCGGTCCACGGCGTCGTTGAGGTACTTGGAGACGTGGAACTTGTCGTGCACGATGTCCGCCTGGCCGAGCATGTTGCGGATCGCACTCATGTAGCCAGGCCACATGTCCACCGCGGCCGCTCGCACGCCTTGGCGCTGCCGCGGCGTCAAGATGCCGAGCAACTGCAGTGCGTCGTGCAGCGAGCGACCGCGAACGACATCGAGTACGCGCGAGCCGCCGATGTCGGTGAGTACGCTGGCGTAGTCGTGGTGGCGCGCGAAACTCTTCTCGTCCAGACCGACGTAGCGCACCGGCTCTTCGCCGCGGCGCATCATCCCGCGCTCGAGCGCTCGCTTGATGACGGCATTGACGGTGTGCCAGTCCAGCCTGAGCAAGCTGGCCACGCGCTTGACGTTGGACGCCGCCACGAGCAGTTGGATGACGAAGCCTTCCATCAGCCGTGTGATGCGGCTGAAGCGTTCGGCCCACGGCACCGTGACCTCCTCGACCCGGCCGCTCTGGTACTTCACCCGCGGAACCTCGGCGACGATGCGTGTCTCGAGCTGGCAGGTATCGAGATGCCGCCAAACGCGTCGCACCGACCCGTGCACATGCGCCCGTTGCCCCGGCGCTTCAGGATCGCCCCACACCGTGCTCCGGTCGCACTGCACGTACACCGTGACCGTGCCATCCTCGAGCGCCAACTCCACCCTCTGCACTGACCACGGCTTGCTCAACCCAAGGAGTTGCTCGTAAAGCTGCGTGTCCTTCATCGCGCCTCCGCGGGTCATGTTGCAGCCATCACTGTAGCCCCGGCATCCCTGCAGCTCGATCTGCGGCCGGTCAGTGCTTGATCCCACTGAAAGTCACGAAGAGCCGAAGATCCTATGCGCAGCAGCAGCCGCATGAAGGCAGGATCCGGGACCTCGCGCCAGCCCAGCGCATCGACCAGCGTCAGGTAGTCCCAGGCCGCCTCGGCAGTGGCTTTCTCGTAGAAGCGCACCATCGGCCGCCAGAAGCGGCAGCCGCCGGCCAGCAGCAGCCGGTAGCTGCGCCGCGTGAGCCCGTCCGCCTTCACGCGCATGCCCAGCCGCAGCAGCGGCTCCAGCGTCGGTGCCTCGTAGCCCGTCTGCCAATCCGGCCCGTGGCACAGCAGTGCGTAGCCCAAGTGCGCACCTGGCGCGTCGTGCTGCAGCTTGCGGTGCGCCTGCACGTGCGCAAGGGCCTCGTTGTATTGCTGCGCGCAGCGCGGTGGCGAGGCGCTTGCTCAAGGGGCGAGCACTGCCGGCGCGCAGGCCCGGCCGCGGCAATGCGCGGCCCGCGCCGTGCGACGACGAATGCGGTGTAATTTGGCGGCCTGGCCGCCCGCGCCCGTCAGGCTGCCGCCTCGACCCGGCGCAGCGCCTCGAAGCCGATGCGCTGCATGATCCGCCGCGCCAGCGCCGGCGACAGGCGCTGCAGCGCCAGCAAGGCCCCGTTGCCGCCGGGAACCGCGCGCGCAGCGCCGCGCTGCAGAGCCTGCACGAAGGCCTGCCCCACCCACTGCGGCTCGAACACCTTGGGCAGCGGCAAGGGCCACGCCAGGCCGGCCTCGGTGCGGGTGTGCGGCGGCGCGAACACCCGCACGTCGACGCCCAGCGGTGCGAGCTCGGCGCGCCAGGCGTCCGACAGTGCGACCACCGCCGCCTTGGCGGCGCTGTAGGCGGCCGCACCCGGCATCGGCACCCATGCCACCGTCGACGCGAAGTTGACGACCACGCTGCGGCGCTGTCGCACCAGCGCCGGCAGCGCGGCGCGCAGCACCCTTTCGGCGCCGAGCACGTGCACCGCGAACATCGACTCGGTGCCGTGCGACGGCGCATCGCACCAGCGCGACAGCGTGCCGCCGTTGCCGGCGACGTTTGCAATGCCGTCGAGGCGCCCCCAGGTGTCGAGCACGCGCGCGACGCCGGCGGCCACGGCCTCGTCGCAGCGAATGTCCATCGGCACCGCCAACGCCTGCAGGCCGCGGGCGACGAGGGCCGCGGCCTCCCGCTGAAGCGCGTCGGCCGAACGCGCGGCGAGGGCCACCCGCGCCCCGCGCGCGGCCAGCGCACGCGCGATCTCGAGCCCGATACCGGTGGAAGCCCCGCTCACCAACCAGACCTGATCGTCGAACTGCATGCCGTGCTCTCCTGTGAGGACCATGGACGTGTTGGTGAAAGTATAACACACGTAGCATATACACCTTGGGCAGTATGAAGCCGATGGCAGCCGAAGCCGTACGATCGGCGCATGTCCCTGCGCCATGCCATCCTCGGGTTCCTCGATATCGAACCAGCCACCGGCTACACGCTGATGCAGCGCTTCGAGGGCTCGGTCGGCTCGTTCTGGACGGCCACGCAGAGCCAGATCTACCGCGAGCTGCACGGCCTGCTCGAGGCCGGCCTCGTCACGATGGAGGTCGTGCCCCAGGACGGCAGGCCGCCGCGCAAGCTGCACGCGCTGACGCACGCGGGCCGCAGCGAACTGCAGCGCTGGCTCGCGTCGCCGATGGAGCCGATGCAGCTGCGCGACCCCGTGCTGCTGCGGCTGGTCTTCGCTGCCGCGATGCCGGCCGCGCAGCTCGATGCCGCACTGGCCGACTACGAGCGCGGCCTGCGCGAACGCCTCGTCGAGTACCGCGCGCGCATGGGCGACGAGGCCGTGCTCGGCCTGGCGCGCAGCGCGCGCGAGCGCCTAATCTGGTCGCTGTCGATCGACAGCGGCGTCGCCTGGTGCGAGGCTCAGCTCGCATGGTTGCGCAACGCGCGCGCGCGGCTTGCGGCGAAGCCGGTGCGCCCGCGAGCGGCCGGTGCGGCGGCACGCGCACGTCCGGCCGCGCGACGCGCGCCGAAGTGAACCGACTGCGCCGCTCGGAGATGGCATGGACACCTCCCACCCCATAGACCGAGACCGAGACAGGCGAGAGGCCCCTGAATACCGCTGACCAGGGAGAAGACAGTCCGTGGCGGGGTGGGGCCTCGCGTCGCACGACATCGAGTGCCCAATCCGTAAGCCAGCGTCGACGCTTCGTCCTCGGGCTCCGCCATCGTTGCCTTGTACGGAGCCAACGCGGGATCCTCGGGATGGTTCTGCAGGTCGGGCGGCGTCTTCGCCATCGAACTGGGCGCCGGTGCTCCCCTCGTCGTCCCCAGGTGATACCTCCGCGGCCGGTCCTCGATTCCCACGTGCGACCTCTGTCGTCGGTCGAACCCGGCAATCTGCTCGCACGATCCCATCACGAGTGGGTTCTCCGAGTCGGAGCGGTGCGGGTGGAAGCGCACGCCCGCAAGCGGCTGGAGCAGTTGTGCCGCTACATCACCCGACCCGCGCTGTCGGACGAACGGGTGCAGCTCAACGCCGCCGGGCAGGTGGAGCTGAAGCTCAAGACGCCTAGGCGCGACAGCACGACGCATCTGGTGATGAGCCCGCTGGAGTTCATGCAGCGGCTGGCCGCGTTGGTGCCGCGGCCGAGGTTGCACCTGATCAGGTTCCACGGAGTATTGGCCCCGAACGCGAAGCTCAGGCCGCTGGTGGTGCCGCAGGGGCCGCAGGTGCAAGAGGCGGCCAGCGAAGCCGCAGCGGCTGCCGAGTGCGAGGTCGAGAGCCTTCAGGCGCGGCCGAACCGCATCAGCTGGGCGCGGCACGTGCCGTGGATGGTCATGTGATCGGTCCTCTCTCGGGCCATATCGATTTGTCGAGGGCGTGGAGCTGATGATGTGCGGAACGCCAGACGAGTTCGATCACGACCGCGAGGTGCTGACCAGCAGTTGCCTCGTTGCTCTGCCATGGCTGAGCAGGTAGCCGCTGACGCAGCCCCCGGGCGCTGGCCTCAGCGGCGATTTCGGCGGCGACCCGGCTTCGGTGGCCGTCTTCCACCGCGCCGGACTGCTGAGTTGCAACCTGCTCGCTATTGCGGCTGGCGGCGGTAGAGGCGGCGCTACAGGGGTGACGCCGCTTCGAAAGGCGTGCCGATGACGCCTGCACTCCGAACCACCTGACGGCCTGTCGCGGCGGCAGCGGCGCGACTACCATCCGGTCCGGCAGCCGCGCAGGGGTAAGGGCGTCGACCGCCCGCCGATCACGCCGGGCGGGACTGCAGCGTGCGCATCACAAGCCAAGTCGGAGGCAAACCATGAGCAAGGTCACATCGATCATCCCGACCGCGCGCAGCGGCTCGACCGGCAAGATCGCCAGCGCACGCGAGGCGGTGCGCCTAATCCGCAGCGGCAACACAGTGTCCATCGGCGGTTTCGGCGGCATCGGCCTGCCGGAGGAACTGATGAACGAGCTGGCGGCGCTGTATCGGGCCAGCGACGCCGAGGTCGTGACCTTCGGCAAGCCGCGTGACCTGACCTTGGTCTTCGGCGGCGGCCCCGGCGATGGGAAGCAGCGCGGCGCCCAGCAGTTCGGGCAGCCCGGCCTCGTCAAGCGCATCATCGGCGGACACTGGGCCTACGTGCCGGCGCTGTACCAGCTGGTGGTGGACAACCAGGCCGAGGGCTACAACCTGCCGCTGGGCGTGCTGACGCAGCTGTACCGCGACATCGCCGCCGGCAAGCCGGGCCACGTCTCGCGCGTCGGTCTGGGCACCTTCGTCGATCCGCGCTTCGGCGGCGGCAAGCTGAATGCGATCACCACCGAAGACCGCGTCGAGCTGGTCACCCTCGGCGGCCAGGAATACCTGTTCTACAAGGCCTTCCCGGTCGACGTCGCGCTGATCCGCGCGACCACCGCCGACGCGAACGGCAACTTGACGATGGAGCGCGAGGCGCTGACCAGCGATACGCTGTCGGTGGCGATGGCGGCGCACAACTCGGGCGGGCTGGTGATCGCGCAGGTCGAGCGCATCGCCGAGCCGGGCTCGCTCAACCCGCGGCAGGTGAAGGTGCCGGGCGCGCTCGTCGACTGCATCGTCGTCGCCAGCCGGCCCGAAGTGCACCAGCAGGCCACCGCGGCGCAGTACAACCCGGCCTATTCCTCCGAGTTGCGGGTGCCGATGACCTCGGTCGAGCCGATGCCGATGAGCGCGCGCAAGATCATCGCGCGCCGCGCGGCGATGGAGCTGCGGCCGAACTCGATCGTCAACCTCGGCATCGGCATGCCCGAAGGCATCGCCGTCGTCGCGGCCGAGGAGAAGGCCTCCGACCTGATGACCCTGACCGCCGAGTCCGGCATCTTCGGCGGCGTTCCGGCCGGGGGGCTGAACTTCGGCGCCGGGGTCAACGCGCAGGCGGTGATCGACATGCCCTACCAGTTCGACTTCTACGACGGCGGCGGCCTCGACGTCACCTTCCTCGGGCTGGCGCAGGCCGACCAGGAGGGCAACCTCAACGTCTCGCGCTTCGGGCCGAAGCTGGCCGGCGCCGGCGGGTTCATCAACATCAGCCAGAACGCGAAGAAGGTCGTCTTCTGCGGCACCTTCACCGCCGGCGATCTGGAGGTTTCGGTGGTCGACGGCAAGCTGCTGATCGAGCGTGACGGCCGGGCGAAGAAGTTCGTCGCCGCGGTCGAGGAGCGCACCTTCTCCGGCAAGTACGCCGCCGAGATGGGCCGCGACGTCCAGTACGTCACCGAGCGCTGCGTGTTCCGACTGACGAAAGAGGGGCTCGAGCTGACCGAGGTCGCGCCCGGCATCGACATCAGGAAGGACATCCTGGACCGCATGGATTTCGCGCCGATCGTGCGCCAGCCGAAGACGATGGATGCGTGCATCTTCGCCGCCGAACCGATGGGGCTGCGCGACGACATGTTGAAGATCCCGTTCGCGGCACGCCTGTCGTACGACGATGAGCGCAACATCCTGTTCCTGAACTTCGAGGACCTGGAGATGACGACCGACGAGCAGGTCGACGAGGGCCACCAGCTGATCCGCGCCATCGTCGAGCCGCTCGGCCACAAGGTGTACACAGTCGTCAACTACGACGGCTTCAAGCTCGCCCCCGCCGTCGAGGACGCGTATTTCGAGTCGGCGCGGCAGCTGGCCGACAAGTACTTCCACGGCATCACCCGCTTCACGACCAGCGCGTTCATGAAGACCAAGCTCGGCGAAATGCTCGACAAGCGCGGCGTCGCGCCGCACATCTACGAGTCCGAGGAGGACGCCAAGGCGGCGGTGCGCGGCGCCGTGCTGCGCACGCATTCGTGACGGCAGACGTGTAGGCACGGGCGCCGTGCGCGCCGGCCGGGCTGCTGCCGATGCAGCGTGCCGGCGGTTCGCGCGCCGATTGGCGCTGCGGCGGGTGCCTTCGGGGTCGGCATGTCGATCCGGCACCGCGCGACTAGTCCGAGCGGGCCGACGATCGCGCTGCCGCCGCGCATCAGCACCGCGTCGGGCCCGTCGCCGAGCGCGACCCGTACCGCTTCGGGGAAATCTGATGGGTGCGAGGAACCACCTTCGGGTGTATCGCTTGGGTCTGACCGGCGGCTTCAGGGCGACGAATTCGAGGCATTGGATGTCGCTGAAGGGTCGATGACGGCCCGTCAGCGGAAGTCGGCGGCCGGCGGCTGTACTGCCCACTGCCGACATTCAGTTGGCGATGCGGAAGGCAAGGTATGCTCTTGTTATCATCAAATGATATAGTCTGCAGGCGATGAACAGTCCTGACGTCGGCCTCGACACGCTCCTTGATCTGGACGGCAGCATCCTGGAGCAAGAGGGCGGCTACTGGATCAAGATCGAGGTGCGGCGAATCCCGCCGTCGGAGCATGCTCACCACGGGATCAGGTACAGCCTGACGCTGCACGACAAGTACGGCACCCGAGTCCTGGGCTACGACAACGCACATGCGGTGAAGCCGCCGAAGAAGTTCAAGTTCGCTGGGCGGCGCCTGCTCTACGATCATCGTCACCGGACCGCGAGCGACAAAGGCGTGCCCTACGTGTTCGAATCGGCGCACCGGCTGATGGAGGACTTCTTCGCAGAAGTAGATCGCGTCATCAAGGAAGCACAGCAATGAAGACCATCGTCATCGGCGTGATGCCCCAGGAGCAGATCCGGGCGAGGGCGATCGCCATCGCCAAAGGGGAGTACACGCCCAGGGCGGGCGAGCCTAAGATCTGGTTCACGTCCATGAAGTCGGTGGCCGAAGTGCTGAGCGATCAGAACCGCGCGCTGCTGAAGGTGATCCGGGAGACCAATCCCGATTCCATGGCGGTTCTGGCCAAGGCCACAGGACGGCAACCGGGCAACCTGTCGCGCACCTTGAAGACGATGTCGCGCTACGGGCTGGTGGAGCTTCAGCGCGAGAGGACCCACGTCAAGCCGGTCGTGAAGGCGACCGAGTTCAAGATCCTGGCGGCCGCTTGAGATCGCGTGCTCGCCTGTTTCGCCGAAGAGTCACTGCTGTACGGCGGGGCAGGGCGGAGCAGGCAGGGCAGCCGCATGCCAATCTTGGCTGCGCCGGGCGATCCGGCCCTGCCAGATCGTTCGCCGAGAGCTGTGTGCAACTCAGCGGATCTCGATGGAGTCCCTCAATCGCACCGCTCGTGCGGCACCGTGACGGTAAAAATATGGGCGAAAAAGTCTTGCGGGACAATGATTTAGCGTGATTGATGTCGGCCCCTTTTGGGGTGCTTACCCGACCGGCACGGGCGCGCGCCGATGGCGCTGGCAGCCGTCATCGGAGTCGATAGATGTCGATAGATCTCGAAAGGTGAGTTTTCGCGGAACCGACCGGAAACCCGCGCCAATGCTGGTGCCTGACAGGTTGACGGTAAAAATTACGGTAAGAGTCTGCGAGGCAGGGGCAAGCACCTTACAAATCAACAGCTTAGAAGTCTCGTTGATGATTGAGTGGGAGTGATTCGGCGTCTTTTGGGGTCGATCGACATCAATCGGAAAGTGAGCCTAAGTGTCAGGTCCCGGATGATTACCTACTGCAGAATCGCCATCCTCTGCTTTTTGGGCGCGAGGTGCTAAAGGCGGTCATGGCAGAGTTGGACCACCGGGA
>Ga0209200_1003504_pt1 | contig 13456 bp, 8 predicted proteins | sample AD_UKC033_MetaG_FD_184406 | JGI IMG/M metagenome (GOLD analysis project Ga0209200, IMG submission 184406) | Active sludge microbial communities of municipal wastewater-treating anaerobic digesters from USA - AD_UKC033_MetaG (SPAdes) (version 2) | ecosystem: Engineered > Bioreactor > Anaerobic >...
GTAACCTTATGTGTTGGCTTCTCGTATGGGAAACCGTCTCCCCATGTGTCTCCCATTATGAAGCTTCCTCTCTCGACATAGATTAGCTCGTCTCCGTTTGTTGTTCTTAACACCTTTTCTTTAGTTGTGCTGTTTTGAAGTATTTCTATCTTCATTTTAGGGTGTTTCTCTTCAATAACTTGCGTCTCGTTTTTCCAGGGCACTTCTGTTGATTCTTCCTCTCTTATTATCCCCAGAGCCAGAGCAATAGTTTCGACTGCCCATCTGGATATATCTTCTTTGAGTCCAAAGTTATCATGAATCTTTCTTATGAGTCTGCTCAACTCTATTCTTATCGTCTTTCTCTTGCTTGAATCTATAAGCTCTCTATGTATTCCTTCTCTTAGGCACTGTGTGATTGCAAATATCTTTCCCCTTGGTTCTTCAGGGCAGAAGTCTTTCAGGAGACCCTTCACCTTTCCTGTGTCTTTTAATATGTCTACTCCATACTCTTGGACTATTCTGATTAGTTGTTCCCTTAAGAGATCCTTCATCATGTTCACCTTTCGAGTGAAGGCAACAGACAATTTGGAACATCATTCACCTTCGAACCCTGCATATACGAAACCCTAAGTAGCTGTACTTACTCGATGATGAATTATAGTTGCGGTCTACTGCTCTTATATGCACCAAGAAATTGAACCAACTGCCACCACGAAGAACGTAACCTAAACCATTGTTACTGTACGGATTTCTCTGTTCAGAACCATAGTACGTTCCATACCAATCCGAACACCACTCCCATACATTACCGCTCATATCGTACAGACCAAGTTCGTTAGGTAACTTGGTTCCAACTTCCTGTATCATGCCTTTTGAGTTAGAAGCATACCAGGCAACATCGTCTGCATTATCGCTACCAGAGTATTTATATCCCTTGCTCTTGTTTCCTCCCCTTGCAGAGTATTCCCATTCGGCTTCAGTGGGTAACCTGTAACCAACTACTTCAGTTATGTCTGTAGTTGTCTTTCCATATTTGTCCAGGATGTTACCTTTATCGTCATACGCCTTAGGAATTCCTTCCTTTTCACTCAACCAGTTGCAGTAAGATATAGCGTCCCACCAGCTTACGTTTATTACCGGTCTCCTTCCCCTTCCCCAACTAAAGTCACCCGGTCTTTTTGCACTTGTACGCATACAGTATTTGTCATATTCTTCAAAAGTCACTGGATACTTGCCTATGTGGAAATCATATGTGAGCGTAACCTTATGTGTTGGCTTCTCGTATGGGAAACCGTCTCCCCATGTGTCTCCCATTATGAAGCTTCCTCTCTCGACATAGATTAGCTCGTCTCCGTTTGTTGTTCTTAACACCTTTTCTTTAGTTGACTTATCATAAGAAGTCGATATGTTTTCAATCGAAAGGCTTTGGTTGGCTCCAATGGGATCTCCTTCCATAGAATTTGCAGAAAGGGTTTTGTCATCAAGCGATTCAACTACTTCAATAGAAGGATTTTGAGCCGTATTACCTTCACTTTGTGATTCAACATTCGCGGGACCCTTATTTTCGTCTCTGCCTGCCGAATTATCTCGCATAACCTCTACCGCTTCACTTAACGCTGATGAGGGGCTTTCTAATCCTAATGATGACACATCAACTTCGACTCCAAGATTAGTGGGGGTATTCGTCCTGCATATGCGAAAGCCAACGACATCATGCTTATCCGCAGTGATTCCTCCATCCCGACATGATATACGTACGTCGATGGAAGTATCATCCCAGCTTCCTCCGCGAGTAACTCTGTACTGACCAGGTCTACAATCAACGGGGTTTGTTTGTGGTGAACTTGAATATGAGTCATCCCAATCCGAACACCATTCCCATGTATTACCAGACATATCGTGGAGGCCAAGTTCGTTAGGCAGCTTTGTTCCTACTTCATGTAATTCATCTCCAGAGTTCTGATAACACCAGGCAACATCGTCTGCATTATCGCTACCAGAGTATTTATATCCCTTGCTCTTGTTTCCTCCCCTTGCAGCGTATTCCCATTCGGCTTCAGTAGGTAACCTGTAACCAACTACTTCAGTTATGTCTGTAGTTGTCTTTCCATATTTGTCCAGGATGTTACCTTTATCGTCATACGCCTTAGGAATTCCTTCCTTTTCACTCAACCAGTTGCAGTAAGATATAGCGTCCCACCAGCTTACGTTTATTACCGGTCTCCTTCCCCTTCCCCATTTTTCCCATTTTTTGCTATCCGGTTTGCTTTTTCCTGTCGCACTCCAGAAGATGTCATATTCTTCAAAAGTCACTGGATACTTGCCTATGTAGAAGTCATACGTGAGCGTAACCTTATGTGTTGGCTTCTCGTATGGGAAACCGTCTCCCCATGTGTCTCCCATTATGAAGCTTCCTCTCTCGACATAGATTAGCTCGTCTCCGTTTGTTGTTCTCTTTCCTCTTTCCTCAACAATTCGTTCATGAGATATTACCTTATGAGTTTCTATACGCTTTTGTTCGATTACTTGAGATCTCTCGGTTGTTATTACAGTTTCCTTTTCGCTTATTATCCCCAGAGCCAGAGCAATAGTTTCGACTGCCCATCTGGATATATCTTCTTTGAGTCCAAAGTTATCATGAATCTTTCTTATGAGTCTGCTCAACTCTATTCTTATCGTCTTTCTCTTGCTTGAATCTATAAGCTCTCTATGTATTCCTTCTCTTAGGCACTGTGTGATTGCAAATATCTTTCCCCTTGGTTCTTCAGGGCAGAAGTCTTTCAGGAGACCCTTCACCTTTCCTGTGTCTTTTAGTATGTCTACTCCATACTCTTGGACTATTCTGATTAGCTGTTCCCTTAATAGATCTTTCATGTTTATCTCCCCGAAAACAGGAATATGACTTCCTTGATTTTGATGCACTAAAATAAGGTTCTACAAATCCGAAATCCCACGTAACTCAAGAATGTTGTTTCTGGTGAACTATTTGATCTCGAAGTAACTCTGCAACTATCCGCCGAGTTGTACCAACTTCCTCCCCTTATTACACGTTTAGATCCATCGGCAACGTAAGGGTTTGTCAACGATGAACTCAAGTATTTTGCATAACTATCGGTGCACCATTCTGCCACGTTGCCTGACATATCATGTATTCCTAACTCGTTTGCGAGTTTTCTTCCCGTTTCTTCGGTACGCCATTCTGTATTTAAGTCATACCAGCCTACAGAGTCTATACTGTCTGAACCAGAGTAGACATAACTTTTACTTTTGTTGCCACCTCTTGCGGCATACTCCCATTCTGCTTCCGTAGGAAGCCTGTAACCTGCTACTTCTGAAGGGTCTAGCGTAGATCTACCGTTTTTGTCTATAAGAGCTCCGGATAGATCATAGGATTTAGGTAAGCCTTCTTTTTCGCTTAACCAGTTACAATAAGCAATTGCATCAAACCAATTTACATATATGACCGGCCTATTTTCTCTTCCCCAGTATTGATCACTTGGTTCTTTTCTTCCCCTATCTAGACAGAACTTATCGTAATCCTCAAAAGTGATTTCCTGCATCCCTATCTCGTAGTCATAAGTGAAGGTCACATTATGAGCAGGATTCTCATTGTCAGATCCTGCTGACATCGAGTCACCCATCATGAAGCTTCCCTTTTTGACAAATACCATTGTTGGAACTAAATCTGATGCTTTGTATGAATACTGAAAAGTCTTGTTCCCTGCGAGATTTGACACTGAAATGGCCATAATTACCAAACCTGCAACTATAAAAATGAACACGGCTGTTCGTAAATGTTTCCGCTTTTTTCTCTTGGAAAGAGAAGTCTCAGGTGTTTGCTTAAAATCTATTTTCGATTCATCATTTCTTGGGGGGTTCTCAGAGGTTTTTCGGACAATTTCAAACTCAGTTTCCTTGGCTTCTAGATCTTGTATTCCAGTTATCTCTCTTTCATCTTCTAAAAAAGCTTCTACGGTCGAATTTGGCAGGGCAACACCATCAATAATCGGAGGGTTTGAAACAGAAGAGTCTTTCTGATAAATGATCCCGATTGATTCGCAAATACATTCTACGCTCCACGAAGACAAGCTGTCCTCAATAGCGTAGTCATCCTGGATTCTCTCAATGAGACTATCAATCGTAGTGCTCACCGAACTACTTTTAGCAGAATCTACTAACTTAGTATATGCCCCAGCTTTTAACACAACAAATATTGCATGAATCTCTTTCTTAAAACTGCTTTTGCAGAGATCATTCAGAAGATTCCTGACTCTAATGGGATGCTCAAGAATGTTACATCCATAGCTATCAACTAATCTCATAAGCTGATCTCTAACTTCCTGTACCATTTGAAATCTCCTATTTGACGAGATGACAGAGAAGTTTAGCCTTCACGAGATGCCTATTCTCACGACTGAAATGATTCTAAGATGAGCGTTTTGCAAATCCTAAATCCTAGGGACTGTGATCTATTAGTGGGTAGATCACCACCCCGTTTTGAAACAGTTACTCCAGCCTTCGTACTTCCCCAGCAACCTCCACGAGTAACCTTGAACGTACCCTTGCTTTCATAAGGATTAATCCGGGGAATGGCTTTGTACTTTGCTGCCCAGTCGGAACACCATTCCCAAACATTCCCGGACATATCGTTAAGGCCGAGTTCATTAGCGGCTTTTAATCCAACCTCATTAGTTTTTCCAGATAATAAGGCTCTTTCAAGTTTTTTGGGATTATACCTACGACATGAATTGGCTATGAACCAAGCAACTCTATCCACATCATTTCCTCCAGAATAACGAAATCCAACGCTTTTCTTACCACCACGAGCTGCATACTCCCATTCTGCTTCAGAGGGCAATCTATAGCCCACAACCAAAGATGGGTCGTTGGTCACAGAACCGTTTTCATTGAGAAGGTTACCTCCGTTATCGTATGCTCTCGGAATGTCTTCTTTATCACTCAACCAATTGCAGTACGCAATTGCTTCGTACCAAGTAACATCAATCACTGGTCTCTTTCCTCTTCCCCAGCCTTGGTCGTTAGGCTTTTCAATACCAAGCTCTTCGCAGAATCTGTCGTATTCTTCGAAAGTAACCGGGAATCTTCCAATATAGAAGTCATAGGTCAGATTGACCTTATGAGGAGGTTTTTGCCTTTTCAAATCTCCTTTTGCTTCATCGTTCGCACTAACGTGATCTACGTTGTCCAAAGTGTTACCCATAACAAAACTTCCACTCATAACAAGAATGAGATAATCTCCATTTGTTGTCTTTTTTTCACTTTCTACTTTTCTCAGCGAATTGTCTTTTGAAATACTATTCTTAGGTTCTCTTTCGCTTTCTAAATCTAGTGAAACTGCAAGCGATTCAACTGCCCATTTTGCAGCCTCTGAAGAAAGTGCGTAATCCTTGCACAAAATGATAATCAGATCACTAATAGCTAAACTCAATGACTTTGTCTTGGCAGCTTCAACCAATCTATCTGAAAACTTCTCTCTTATAGCAGGAAGAATTGCAGAAAGTTCATTCTTATGGTCGTTACATAGATTAACAAGAAGCGATTCTAGTTCTCTAGGATTATCGAAAACACTGAAACCCTTCTCTTTGACAATACTAATTAGAGCTTCCCTTACTCCTTTGCCCACGCCTGCCAACCCCTTTCGAAGAACAACAACTGTAGTAAACACTAAAGTTTAGACAAAATAGGTTAGGTTTAGTGACCTGACTTTCTATGCAGAACTTCTTCATTGAAAATAATTCCAATAGTTATGTCATCTCCAACTCTGTCTGATGAAAGATCGTTCATAAAACATCCAATATTACTCTTAAGGTATTCCATACCCTGTGTATTTAGAATATCAAGTAAGGTTCTTGCGATTTCCTTGAATTCTTCCTCGCTAGCAAATGAATTTGAAAGACCATCGGTCGAAAGCATTATTAGCAATGGCGGCTTTCCTGATAACCTTTCAATGAAGAATCTGAAATCTTTACTAGCTTCAGGTGAACATAATGAAGTGGTTGCGTTACCCAAAAGACGTTCATCATCCGGAACAGGGGAGTATATCTCTCCATTGCTTGATATAACAAGGACATCACCGTCTCCAATCTGTGCAAACATCAGGAGATTCCTTGTCACAAGCGCAGAGACAAGAGTTGTTCCGTAGGCCAGATATGAGTCTTCTGATATACAAGGAGGTTTCTCGCTGCGAAGATCAAAAGATATTTCTGGTCTGGTCACATTCAATCTGGAAAAACCTGCCGTAAGAAAGCTCTTTTCAACTTCCTTTTTCCAAAGCGAATGCAGTTTTATAGAAAAACTTGATTCAAGATTTCCTTTCAGAATTGATAGATTTGAACTCTTTGAACTACATTTTGATACTTCTTCAAGCAAATCAATCGCAATCTTCACAGCAATTCTTGAACCAACTTGGCTCCGAAAACATTTCGAGTCGCCGTGACCGTCTGCCACTGCGATCATGACATGTTTTCCTCTTTCAGAAATCTTAGAAGCAAATGCATCTTGGTTCGGCAGCCCCTTTTTCTTGTGCATAGCTCCGCGAACCGACTCACATATGACTTTCCACTTTGTTTCCTTAGAACTCGAAGTCATCTGGATCAGTACCCGGTGCTGGAGGCTGTGGAATCCACACTGAATCACTTTCCTTTCTTCTATCTAACTCTCTTGCTTTCGGTTTGCTGGAAGGCTGGGACACTTCCTTTATCACTGTAGTGCTTGCCCACTTTATGTGATTAACAAGTGCCGCAGCATTTCTAGCCTCTAGAGGTGCAATTGGCATCCCATCCATGAATTCTTCCAGTACATCGAAGTCGCAGTCTTCACCTATTCCGATGGCAATTCGTACAGCCTTCTCTCCCCAAACGGTATTCAGAATTTCAGAAAGACCGGTTTCATACTCGTCGGTGGGCTGGCCATCGGTCACAAGAACTAAAACTGGAGGATATGCCCTTTTTGGCATAGGTGGGATTTTTAAGGCCTCTGCAACCATTTTGAATGCAGCTCCCATATCTGTCTGATTAGCGGCGCTAAGATCTGCCCAAACGAATTCCTCTATTGGCACGGCTTCATCCGAGAGCCAGCGTGCCCCTTGGGAAAACTCTACGACTCTAACAAACAAACCCGCGAAAGGATTCTCTTCAGCTATTCTTCGCATTTCCGGAATTGCTTCTCTTATTGCTGTATTCAATGAGTTTATCTTTATACCATGCATTGACCCTGAAGAATCGCACATCAAGAACAGATACAATGGTCTTGCGCTCTGTTCTTCGCGTTTGAAAGACATTCCACACCTCCAGTAAATATCGTTCAGTTTTGCTTATTAGTCGCGCTATTGGAAAAGGTCTTATATATGAATTGGCAATTTTTGATTTTGCTATGTCAATAATCTTAGAGATTTAGATCAATGAAAAGTCTGTCATTTGGTTTTTCCAAAGTCGCATTTGAAGCTCAAGGTCATCATCTCGATCTACTATTCTTTGTTTAGCACTTTGATAGTGCCTGTTTGTTTTCCAAAATTGATTTCCATATCCGGGACAAGAACCGTAGCTCTACCTTTCTCTATAGTGAATTCTTTTCCAGAAGCAGCTACCTTCCATTCCGAATCACTGAGATTTCTAAAACCTGATCTACTTGGGTCATTAGGATGTCTCACAACCTTGGCGATTGGTTCAGAGAACTCAAATTGCTGGTCTTTGTCAACGTGATGTAAAAAGAGCTCAGTATCATGATTAATGATGATTTTTTGGCTCCCAATTTCCAAATACATCTGGCTTGCAAGGGGCTTCTTGCAGAACCAACAAACAGAGGTTTCATCAGAATTCTCAAAGTCGTGAATTATTTCCTCGCTGCAGTTAGAGCAATAGTGTATACTGTCTTTCAGTCTTATAAGAGCGTTCTTCCACTCGCTTTCTCTTATTCTGCTCTCTGGATTCGTTAGACCAGTTGTGAAAGCTTGTTCGAAAAGTTTCCTAATAAACCTTGGATAAAAATCCCATAGTCGTATAACATTCTTGTGCCTTTCTGGATCTGGTCTGTTGGAATCATCTTCCGGATCATATATGAAAACTGGATGCTCACCGTAAAGCTTCTGCTGTTCCTCCAAATCAAAGCATTGTATTTTGGAATCCAGATTGCCCTCTAGTGGATGATTGGCCATTAAGAGATAGAAAAGTAGTACTGCGAGCGAATACAGGTCCGTATAAGAACTCGGGCCAGCTTCTCCTCTAACAATCTCTGGTGCCATGAATTTTGGTGTACCAATTATTGTTCCAGGTGCTTTATCCTCGTCTACGTTGTCATTGTCGCAGATTCTTATTTCCCCGGTATCTGGATCAAAAAAGACATTGCCAAAGTTAATGTCTTTGTAGGATAATCCCTTAGCATGTAAATCGAGAAAGCTTCTTGCCAATTCGTATCCTATACTGGCGAGAGTTCTGAATTTCGGATGAACCTTCACATTTATGAAGTCCTTAAAACTCTTAAACCTCTGTTGTCTTAGAAGCATCACATATCCGAAACTCTTCTCAGTTTCCTCTTGTTCCTCGGCGGAGATCATCAGATCGAGCGGCCATAGGAAATTCTCATCTGGAGCTCCATAATTTATAAGGGTCTCTATCCTTCTTTTCAAATCAGTATCCTCGCGGAGGTATTCCGGGAAATACCATTTTACTGCATAATTCTGATCCCCTATTACCTTGTAGACTTCACCCTGACCGCCTCCACCTATGAATTCTTCAACCGTACAAGCAATCCGAGAATTGTTCATAAGTAGTTTCTGGCCTGGCTTCAAAAGTTGTCCCATGCAGATAACACCTCCGAATAGTATTTGATGCCAAGACACCTCTACTTCCAATCGCTGTTTAATGATGTGTTTAAAGGTTATGCAACACTCAAGACCATGTATGAGATCTATTAGACATTCCGACCAGAAAGAAACACATAATTAAATACTGAACTGTCACGAACAGAAACATGAACCCTACATAGTCACATTCCCAAACATCTAATCAAATATGTTATAAGCTCTCCATCTAGGGAGAAGAATCCATGGAACTAAATAAGCTGAAGCAGTTCCAAAAATTGAGACTGCCTAACCACACGTACAAAAACGTTATACATTGCATACTAAGCTTTTTAAGGGCGAAGATCATCATCATGCTGTACAGATAATCTTGTCTATCTTTATAGATTTGTGATAAACCCAAGACAAAAGCTATAAATACTGAAACTCAGACTGTCAAACAGACTTTTCACCTAATGAATGAACATCGCTTAATAACATATCATGGTAACTTAAAAATCCAATAGCAAGAATCAAATAGATCACCACCTATCAGGCAATTTCATCTGAAATCGCAAATCAATTTGCTTTACGCAATTTCGAAATACTATTCAACATTCTCAAATTAGCCCCTGCTATGAACCGCCGGTAACAAAACTATTTCTTTCGAACCTCGGTTGGTTCTGATAGGAGCTTGTAGCCACAATTGTATAGGACGATCAAAACAGATCGAGGGTGCTCTATCTACATCAGCTGAAAACCCCGAGGAACAAAGGAATTCGAAATGTTCTGAACTCCTTCAACTCCTGCTACAAAGCTTGCCAAGCCGAACTATTACGAAGGCAAAAAAATCTCCTACCTTCAGCAGCGGCGACAGCAAAACCGTATAACTATGCAAAACAAGAACAGCTATAGGAGGAAACGAAAATAGGGAGTAGAGTCAAGACTAGGTCTAGAATTCATATTGCATTTCCTCCCAGCCACCTTCCGGGATCTGAACCTCCTCAGGCATTGGCTCTTGGATATCATCCCACTGGTATGGGTTTTTCTGCACTCCTTCGATTTCAGAAATAATACTGTTAACTTCCTGCTGTTGTAAAAATGCGTTCTCTATTGATTCTGCCGTATCAATTAAACTCTTCAATTTCGATTTGCTTCCCGCATACAAATCAGCCTGATCCTCAATAAATGTTCTTTGTAGTTCGTTGTTCTGTAGTATTATTTTGAACTGAACGATCTTGTTATTCCATTCCATGATATCGAATCTCAATTTGTCTATAGCTGCTCTAAAATTCTTGACATGCTGTTGAGTGCCTTCATAGTACTGTCTTTTCAAATCGGCAGTCTGGGATTTCAAAGATGTTTCTGTATTGATGTGAGAAAGGTTCATCTGATGTTCTCGCAAGCTAGCTTCTACGCCACCAATTTCAACAATCTTGTTGAGATCTGATTCTCCTACGAATTTACTCAGCTCTTCCTGAAGTCTATTTGCCCTTTTAGCTGAAAGATTGTAATCGTCCAAAGCAGCTTTGAAATCATCCTCTACTTCTCTTTCTTTAAGGCTCGCTTCTGCGAGTTTCTCAACTTGTTTGATTTGTTCTTTTTCAAGTTCAACCACTAACTGCTCTGCGGCTTTAATAGCTTTTTCATTAGCCTCAATTTTGTTTCCCATGTCACTTAGCGTTTTCTTAATTGATAAGAGTTCCACCGCCCCGCTTGGTCTGCTGAACCACCAAACAGCACCACCGATTCCAACTCCGGCAACGCACACGATAATAATCACCGCAAGTACTGCAAATCCCTTCTTTTTCATGCAACGCACCTCCCTTCAATCTAAAACGCTTCACATTCTTTCACTGAACTTAAACCCTTGAGGTAAATGTAGATTGCTTCCCGACTACAAAATCAGAACCAAAAAAGTCCAGAACTACCTAACATTAGTATGTCTGTTCTCTCATTCCTTGGACAAGTAAGTAATTTCCTACCGACAAAGTATCCAACACTTTTAGGACTTTGTTCATCGCAAGTATCCAATCACAATCTAGAAGGTAGTTCTATCATCTTCAAAAACTACCGCACCATCTCATAAAAATTCGCAACAGCCGCTTCAAATGCCAAGATTGCGAAGAAGCGATCGTGCCATGCAAGAGTTGCCACATAAGTTGACCTAAGTGTTCTGCAAAATGGGTGAAGCCTAACAAACTGATCAACTATCTAGTCATCGATTATATATACAAATAGACTCGAAACCAGACGGAAATAATACAAAATCGTAGTAGACTCATACCACAAATATATCACTTGTTACATTCAATTCAAACAAAAACAGTTGGAGCACTTTTTCTACATTATTGTCTAACTCATTTTGTTCAAAACTGCAAAGTGCTTTTCTTCAAGTCATCTTGTTATTATTGTTTTATTGAAAGAAGTGATTCTTTTCCAGGAATCACTTCCCCAAGTAGTGAGAACGGACAATGGAACACATTTTGAAGCCAATTCAGTCAGAAGTCTCTTTGAAAAGCTCAATATAATCCAGGGATTCGGTTACAGACACAATCCAGATTCTCAAGCTCACATTTGAATGCTGAGGGAGTTCGTATTCCTGAACCATTTCGAGGATTCGCAAGATGTTCTCAGGAAATACAAGTTCTACATGGATCTCTATAATAATCTTTTCAGTCATAAAGAGCGTAATCTGATTATCTGTTGCCAAACAAGCGATAAATAAAGGGACTTGCCACAGCTTTTCAAGGGAGCAAAAGGTAACTGGTATCGCCGCAAGCACTAGAAGACTAATAAGTGCCAATGATTTGTTTCACATAACTTCACTCGAAAGGTGAACATGATGAAAGATCTATTAAGGGAACAGCTAATCAGAATAGTCCAAGAGTATGGAGCAGACATACTAAAAGACCCAGGAAAGGTGAAGGGTCTCCTGAAAGACTTCTGCCCTGAAGAACCAAGGGGAAAGATATTTGCAATCACACAGTGCCTAAGAGAAGGAATACATAGAGAGCTTATAGATTCAAGCAAGAGAAAGACGATAAGAATAGAGTTGAGCAGACTCATAAGAAAGATTCATGATAACTTTGGACTCAAAGAAGATATATCCAGATGGGCAGTCGAAACTATTGCTCTGGCTCTGGGGATAATAAGCGAAAAGGAAACTGTAATAACAACCGAGAGATCTCAAGTAATCGAACAAAAGCGTATAGAAACTCATAAGGTAATATCTCATGAACGAATTGTTGAGGAAAGAGGAAAGAGAACAACAAACGGAGACGAGCTAATCTATGTCGAGAGAGGAAGCTTCATAATGGGAGACACATGGGGAGACGGTTTCCCATACGAGAAGCCAACACATAAGGTTACGCTCACGTATGACTTCTACATAGGCAAGTATCCAGTGACTTTTGAAGAATATGACATCTTCTGGAGTGCGACAGGAAAAAGCAAACCGGATAGCAAAAAATGGGAAAAATGGGGAAGGGGAAGGAGACCGGTAATAAACGTAAGCTGGTGGGACGCTATATCTTACTGCAACTGGTTGAGTGAAAAGGAAGGAATTCCTAAGGCGTATGACGATAAAGGTAACATCCTGGACAAATATGGAAAGACAACTACAGACATAACTGAAGTAGTTGGTTACAGGTTACCCACTGAAGCCGAATGGGAATACGCTGCAAGGGGAGGAAACAAGAGCAAGGGATATAAATACTCTGGTAGCGATAATGCAGACGATGTTGCCTGGTATGCTTCTAACTCAAAAGGCATGACACAGGAAGTTGGAACCAAGTTACCTAACGAACTTGGCATATATGATATGAGCGGTAATGTATGGGAGTGGTGTTCGGATTGGTATGGAACATACTATGGTTCTGAACAGAGAAATCCGTACAGTAGCAATGGTTTAGGTTACGTTCTTCGTGGTGGCAGTTGGTACAACGTTTCAAGGAACGTCCGTGTAGCGAATCGCGACAATTCTTTGCCTACTGGTGCAGGCAACTACCTTGGGTTCCGTATTGCAAGGGCGTTACCCTTTGCTGAGTCTTCGAGCGCCGGGCACGGAATAGCTCGCAAGCACTAGAAGACTAATAAGTGGCAATGATTTGGTTCACATAACTTCACTCGAAAGGTGAACATGATGAAAGATCTATTAAGGGAACAACTAATCAGAATAGTCCAAGAGTATGGAGCAGACATACTAAAAGACCCAGGAAAGGTGAAGGGTCTCCTGAAAGACTTCTGCCCTGAAGAACCAAGGGGAAAGATATTTGCAATCACACAGTGCCTAAGAGAAGGAATACATAGAGAGCTTATAGATTCAAGCAAGAGAAAGACGATAAGAATAGAGTTGAGCAGACTCATAAGAAAGATTCATGATAACTTTGGACTCAAAGAAGATATATCCAGATGGGCAGTCGAAACTATTGCTCTGGCTCTGGGGATAATAAGAGAGGAAGAATCAACAGAAGTGCCCTGGAAAAACGAGACGCAAGTTATTGAAGAGAAACACCCTAAAATGAAGATAGAAATACTTCAAAACAGCACAACTAAAGAAAAGGTGTTAAGAACAACAAACGGAGACGAGCTAATCTATGTCGAGAGAGGAAGCTTCATAATGGGAGACACATGGGGAGACGGTTTCCCATACGAGAAGCCAACACATAAGGTTAC
>Ga0209200_1003505_pt1 | contig 13455 bp, 11 predicted proteins | sample AD_UKC033_MetaG_FD_184406 | JGI IMG/M metagenome (GOLD analysis project Ga0209200, IMG submission 184406) | Active sludge microbial communities of municipal wastewater-treating anaerobic digesters from USA - AD_UKC033_MetaG (SPAdes) (version 2) | ecosystem: Engineered > Bioreactor > Anaerobic >...
AACCGGAAATCCGAACAATTGGAATAGCATTGCAGCCAATTTTTCAAGCGGTTGTGCAAGTGGCGCTGAATATATTCGACGGATCGAAGGGCAGATCAAGCCGTAGAAAAGAGGTGTTGTGACGTTCTCTATCGGCTAAAGCCGACAGCTTCTCAGGCAACGCACGGTGCAACCGCCCACGTTACCGCCTGACCGCTCCGTCCGAGCGGAGGTAGTAAAGCCATAGTTAGGATATTCCGAGCCGCATTTATATCTCGGTCGAGAACTAAACCGCAATTAGGACATGCATGAACACGAACCGACAAACCTTTTGGAACAATACTCCCGCACTCGCTGCAAGCTTGAGTTGTGTTGGAAGCGTTCACGGCAATCACTTGGATCCCGGCACTTTCAGCCTTGTATTCAAGCATCTGCCGGAACAGACCAAACCCTGCATCGTGCGAAGACAGGGAAAGATGCCTATTTCGGTTCATGAATCTCGGAGAGAGGTTTTCAATCGCTATCAAGTCGTTCCCGGCGATGAGCCGATTACTGATCTTGTGCAAAAAATCTGCCCGTTGATTAGCAACATGCTCATGCAAGCGAGCAATCTGGTGGTAGGTTTTTCGCTGGTGGTTGCTCCCTTTGACCTGTCGAGAGGCGTGACGTTGCAACCTCCGCAGTTTCGCGAGACTCTCGCGCAGCCAATGGGGGTTTTCAATCAACTCGCCAGTAGAGAGGGCGGCAAGGTTTTTCAAACCAATATCAATACCGATTTGTTGGTCTGTTTGTACCTGACGTATACCAGTGTCAGGCAGCTTGAGCATCAAGCAAACAGACCACCGCTCGCCAACCCGCTTGAGGACAATGTGTTTGATCTCGGCATCGGTTGGAATGGCCCGGTGATAGCACATCCGCATTTCGCCAATGTTCTGAACATAAAACGACTTGCGCCCTTTCTCGTCCTGTCGCAATTTACAGCCATCGTTGTATGTGTATTCCAAGCTATTGAAGCGACTGGATCCTTTATAACGAGGATACCCAGGCTTTTCCCCTGTTTTCAAGCGGCGAAAGAATCCAGCGAACGATTTGTCCAGGCGGCGAAGCAAGTGTTGAAGGCTAGAAGCATTCAGCTTTCCAAGCGTGTCAGGGTTATCGTGGCGCACATTTCGAAATTGCGACCACTGTGCTCCGTAACCTACGCCCTTGCCCGTTTCTTTGTAGGTATTAATGCGTTGTTGCAATGCGGCATTGTAAACAAGGCGGGACTGCAAAAGCAAAAAGTCCAAGCTCTTTAACTGTTCCGTATTTGGGCGAAGGAGGTATTTGTAGGTACGATACATAATCTGGTTCGACATGTTATTCGTAGAACAAGTGTACTGTTATATTTGCGCTCTGTCAAATTACTATAACGAAAGGAGAGTGGGCTTTCTCTACCCCTGCATGAGCTATACCTGCCCACTAATTTTTATGGATTGGATTATTTTTGTCTTTGTTGTAACCTGGTTGGGAATCGTATCTTGGTTCGATATTCGAAAAAACGAAATACCTCACAGCGCCTGGGTAGTTATTCCTCTCATTGGCGCAGGCCTTTATCGGATCTGGCAGGGAGACTGGACATTAGTCCTACTTGCTGCTGTAGTTGCAGCTGTTAGTGAACGGGATAGGATATCTCAAGCATTTGGCTGGGAAGAGTTAAGCCGAATAATCACCTGGCTCCCATTGCTATTTTTGGGAGCATTCCTCTCAATTCAATCTTCACCACTTTCAGCTCTGGCTATCATTGGTTTCTGGGCTGCCTGGGAATTGAAGTGGTGGGGTGGCGCGGATGCGGTAGGAGCAATGACCATAATTCTAATCTATCCAGAGATTACTTTCATACTTGCATTTTTGATTGTTCATGCGATTACAGCCATCATGCTTACAATTAGGTCTTTGATCAAGGAAAAAACGGCTCGTTTACACAGGATACCAGGACTGCCGTTGATATTAATAGCAGTAATCTCACTTCAAATTGTGAATTTGCTGGCATAACATAAAGTGTTCTTTGAAGTAAAGAAGGTATAATCGAGATTAACAGTACCCACCACGCCTCTGCTTTGCATGCGCACCGAGGTGGGTCATTTTTTCGATATAATAGATTTGTTTCAAGTCCAAAAGATTTCCCTTTTTTACTTTATAGAGTTAATATCGGGGATTTTTTGGAATAGGATTGAGTGTCAATATTTATCAAATGATAAATATTGACACGGTATATATTATTTGATATACTCATTTTGGACCTTTGAAAGATAAATAATTGAGGCGTACATGGAAGGTTTTTCAGAAGAAGAACTACGTCGTCAAATCCTTAATTTTCTGAAAGACTTTAAGGAGCTGATGGGTCAAGGTCACGGTTACTATTTTGTCAAAGAACATCATAAAAATGTCCAAGCATTGAGAGATTTGGGAATTACTGCCAGAATACGCGATGAAATAATTCTTTCGGTTGCCATGGAAGATTATTCCTCTGGTCCAAATCCCGATGAATACCATCCTGGTCATTATTGGATTTTTGGCAAAAACATTGATGCAGTTGAGATTTACATCAAACTAAAGATAGTTACTTACAACAACGGGAATGAACGAGCTGTTTGTTATTCATTCCACCCTTCGGAACACCCTTTGAACTACCCGTTTCGTAAATGAATGAATTATTAGCGATGAGTAAAGAACACGAGGCGAAAGCGATGAATGCATTTTGTCCAAATTGCGAAAAAGATACCGAACAAAAATTTGTGGATAAGGTTGAAGAGATCAGCATTCGTGGCGAAATGATCCCAATTCACATGGAGTACTATCACTGTGAAGAATGTGGTGAAGATTTTGAAATCCCTCGCCCCGATTATGATCCATTAGATGCAGCCTATCGTGAATATCGAAATAGAAAAGGAATGGTGCAGCCAGAAGAGATCAAAAAATTCCGCAAGGAGTTAGGCCTCACTCAAAAAGAATTGAGTGAGATCCTTGGAATTGGAATAGCGACTCTAAACCGGTATGAAAATGGGGCTTTGCAATCCGAAGCACATGATCAGGTTATTCGTTTGTGTATGCAGCCTGAGAATATATTAAAAATTTTGGAAAGTAAACCGACTTTGTTGCCTGAATCTACAAGGAATCGGATAATCCTTCATATCCAGAAATCAAATCAGGATTGTGGCGATTTATTAGAAGAAGCGATAGAACAATTCGGTAGTTATTCTCCCGATTTGCTGAGTGGATACATTAAATTCGATGTCAATAAGCTTTTTCAAGCCATAAAATTCTTCTGCCTTAAAGATCGGGTGGTCAAAACGAAACTAATGAAGCTCTTGTTCTATGCAGATTTTAAACACTTCAAAGATAATGGCATTTCGATTTCCGGAGCCCGTTATGCACATGCCTTTCACGGACCCGTCCCTGATCAATTTGAAACCTGGTTGGTTGCAGTTTGTGAATGGGAGAAACAAATCACCAGCGAAGAACAGACTTTTGGTGATTATGTCGGTGAAGTCTATACGAGTGGTGAGCCGGATTGGTCCGTTTTCTCCACTTCGGAGCTGGCGGCTCTAGCGTTTGTCAAGGACAAGTTCCAAAAATTCACCGCCAGACAAATCCGAGATTTCTCTCACCAAGAAATTGGGTATCGAAATACTAAAGATGGTGAAATCATCTCCTATCAGTATGCTCAAGAGCTCCAAATATAGTTTAACTTAATTAGGATTGGCGGGTTTGTTAGGCGAAATATTCAGTAAGCCGGAACTTATCTTTATATACGGTTTTTTGTGCCCACCTTGGATAACGCCATTCCATCACTATAATTAGATACAGACAATCATAATATAAATCGTTGGCCGGACATTTTCCTGCTGGATATGCAGAGTATGTCCGGCTTTTTTTTATTACTTTTGTCTTATGGAGCTCAATCTGATTGCCAGCATTGCCGTTTTAGCCCTGTTTTTTGCCTGTATGGTCTACGATCTCCGCAACCACCAGGTCCCCACGCCATTAACCATTGGCGGGATGGTTGGTGCAGGTGTGTATGCCCTTTTCAATGGCTTATGGGCTCCAGTATTGTTGATGATTGCACTGACACACGTATCAGATTTCAACCCCCGAGAAAAACGTCTAGCATCTGCTCTTACGTTGTGCGCATTTGCTGCAATTTTTCAACCTGCGGCGACGTTGATTTGTCTTCTCATCCTTGTCGTGTGGGTGCTTTGGGAATTTGGGGTTTTAGGAGGTGCAGATGTCAAGCTGATTATTGCTGGCGCATTGGTTCTTGGAAATCCAATTTTTCTGATCCCGATATCAATTGTCGGTGGAGTGCAGGGCGTAATCGCGAGCCTTCAGAAAAAGAGGGAAATTCCTTTTGTCGTATCAATTTATTGTGGAACTTTGTTGTTCGTTCTCTATCCATATTTCTAAAGAAGGAAGGAGGTGATTGGCATTGCGTTTCCTAAAGGATAACCGGGGAATCGAGTCGACTGAGGTCGCATTGATCATTGCAGTAGTTGTTCTGGTGGCTTATGGTGCATACCGGTTGCTGGGCCAAAATATCGCTGCCATCGTGACAGATATTGCTGGAAAAATCTAGTCAAATCAATGGTCTGCCAGCAATGTCCCCGTCGGGGATGTTCCAAAAACTGGCAGATCAATTATTCCTCTAGGAGGATTATGAGGTTTATTAAAGACACTCGTGGGATGGAATTGCTTGAGGCTGCAATTACAACTCCAATTGCGATTATGGTCATGTTGGCGATTGTTAACCTTGGGATGTTAGTCTATGCCCAACAGGCAGTGCAAGCCGCAGCCAGGCATGGCGCACGTATGGGAAGTGTGGCACAGCAATGCCCAGCCTGTTATGCCATGAGTGGAGCAAGAGACGCAATCGCCCAGGCTGGGATTCTGGAAAATACTTCGGTTAGTGTCTTGGCTCCTGGAGGAAGTGCCGGCAGCATTTTAAAGATCCAAGTCAGCGGCAGTGTATCCAACTTTATGGCTCCTCTGACCAGCCTATTCCCTGGATTGCCAGGGCAGACGTTTACTGTCCGTGCCGATTCTACATTTCGGCAAGAAGGCTGGTAATATGCTGTGGCGAGATCGGCGTGGCTATTCAATGACTTTCTGGGCGGTATTCATTGGGTTGGTGATGATTCCTGCCCTGGCATTGGCTATTGAACTCGGACGGTATTTTTATGCCATTTCAGAAGTGGCAAAGGCAGCAGACGCTGCAGCAGTTGCCGCTTCCGCTGAGATCAATCAGCAAGTTTTTCAAGATACCGGAAGTCTTGTTCCCACTTCAAGAACCTGGGGGAACGCTCAAGGTTATGTGACTTCAAATACAGCCAGTTTATCTGCTAAAGGGGTCCATGCATTTGTTACAGGTATTCAGGTCAGTGGGGGAGACAACACTGTGCGGGTTTCAGTATCTGCAGATTTATCTATCCTGTTTCCATCAGTAGTTCCCAAGGTGCTTGTCACTCAAACGGGGGTGGCCAAACTACGCGTCTTCACACATTGATGTCCGCATCAAATTATATAACCTACAAGGGCAGTGAAGCAAAAACGATTTATGATAATAAAAGTCAAAAGTTGAAAAAATAAGTGTTAATGAAGGTGAATTTCACAAGTGTGCTTGGTTAGCACCCACCATAAATTTACAAAGCGGTTAAATTCATCGCATTAATATCGCCAAGTTCCAATCTTATCCCACCAAAAGTTGAGCCGTTGGTAATCAAACGGTCTTCTTTGCGTGATAATCCCCATGACACGCTTCATAAGCTCAAAACCGCCTTGATTATTCAGTAACATTCCAAAATCGCGTGCTCTTTGAATAGTTTCTTTTCTGGGCTGCTCAAACGGCTTTTCCTCGTCAAGCAATATGCACAATTGATCCACCATATGTTCCATGGATCGAATTCTCGACTTGGCTGCCAAATTACCTTGGTGGTCTCCAATCGCTAATAACGCCTCTGTCGCTGCAATACGAACCTGTAAGGATTCATCGGTCAGGGCGGTCACAAGCGCCTCCACAGCTCTCTTATCACCAATTTTTCCCAAAGCAGTGGCAGCAAGACCTCTACTTCCATTGTTCTTATCTGAAAGGTATGCTACCAATGGATCAATCGCGCGGGCATCACCCAAAATCCCCAAAGCTTCTATAACCTCCAATATGACTGTTCCATCTTGATCACTTATGGAATTGATGAGAGGTACCACTGCGAATTTATCACCTAATTGCCCCAATGATTTTGCAGCCAAACCTCGCACCATGAAGTTTTCATCGTTTTTCAGGGCGGAAATTAGTCCTTCAATGGCTTCTTGACAACCAATTTCTCCCAGGATTTTCGCCGGTAGTTGCCGGATATCACTATTACTGTGAGTCATTAGGTCCATCAAGGCGTCGCAGTTTCGTTGCCCGATATTTACCAAAGCTTCTCTTACGAGCAAAGGCATCTGCCAATCATTTGTCTCGGTCAATGCGATTGCTATTGGCAAAGCTGCACGCCGGTCACCAATTTTCCCTAAGGATTTAACCGCGCTCCATCGCACATTTATATCTTTGTCCTTTAGTGTGTCGATCAATGGTTCCACAGCGCTTGTTTCACCTAGATCACCCAATACCTCCGCTGCCCAACTACGTTCATGTGAACCATGGTATTTTAACGCTTTGATCAATCCCTTTACATTTTTATTTTGCTTGAATTTGAGAATATCGGGTTTAAACAACATCAGTTATTTTCCTTTTTTCTGCTTGCAAGTAATAAATAGAGTTTACCTGGGTTGTTATTAGCTAAAGTAAGTTTTATTTACTATTTTCAGTATTGTTTTATCCTGAGTCAGTTTCTTAATGGTTTTCATATCAGCATATCGAACAGGGTAGCAAGTGGATTCGATATTTTTTTCCATCAGAGTATCGTACAAATCATATTCTTAATGTGCTTATTTAATACACGAATTAACAGTAAGTGTCAATCACAAATTCGGTGCATACAGGTCTGTATTTGTATCTAATACTTTCTTCATTTGAACGCATGTAAGAATTGAATGCTATTTACCGTGGCTTCTAACTCAAACCGGAGTGGCCAAATTACGTGTCTTCACACATTGATCCATTTAATATCCGAATATACGACTCGGTCCGGAAATAAGATGTGAGAGATTCAACGGCTTGCGTTACTTAATGGCGGGAGAGACGAGGTAACGCCTTTTTGGCGGAACCGGCTGAAGCCAAAGAAAATGCCTGAAAACGCGGTGCATACTCGCCAGTCAAGTGCACGCTTTGTTCGGCGGCAATCTTATTGTGACAACCGTATGATGATCGGATAATCTTTCAGCAGGAAGTCACTGATAACTAAATTGCCATTTTCATCCTCGGTAATAAGCCCTTGTTCAAAGCCGTTGAGTACATCAATACCCGTGGCTTTCCAGCCGGCGAAACCAGGGATTGTGATGGTAGATGGAATACCTGGATCATAATTGACTGCCACACCGTCAGCCCACAGGGCAACCAACCTGCTTCCATCTGAACCTGCGAAAGTGAACATTTGATAGGTCGCAGACTCAGTCTGGGCTTCAACAGCAAACTCATCGGCGCGCATGCCTGAAAATACATTAGCAATATTGCGAATTGTGTTGAATTGAATAAGCCGTTGAGATGACATCCCCCCCAGGCTGACAGCTACATCATTCCCAAAATGCAAAATGATGCCTCGAGCCGTATACTTTGCCCATACAACTTCCGTGTAAGTGGGATCGACAACATCACACCCCCCGCATTGCGAGCCTCCGTAGCTGATCTCTCCGGCGATAAATTCGCCCTGAAAGCCGTTCTTTCTGGCTGTATCCATGATATCTGCCAGCAGGGATGGATAGGCGGCAAAATATTCAGGATATTGTCCGCTATCGGGAATATTGCCATAGAGTGGATGCCATGAGACCACATCTGCAAATTGCATCACGTCTGAATTGAGGATTTTAAATAAATACTCCCGAGACTGAGGATTAACTGTGCCCGAAGTACAGCCAACTACGACTCTTGCTTGAGGGTCTATTTCTTTTATTACTGGAATGGTTCGTTTGGCAAGGTCAACGTAATCTTCAGGCTTGATATATTGTAACGGGAACCCGGCATCTGGCTCATTCCATAATTCGTAATATTGCACACGGCCCTTGAATTGGTTGACAATGAAACGGACATATTCCAAATAATGGGCAATGTCTTCCTCTGTTTCAAACCGGTTCGCAACTTTCCAACCATCGGGATGGTTGGCTTTGTCCCAAAAGTTCAGCATGTAATAGATGTTTATCTTGTTTGAGACAAGCTGGCTGATCCCAGAGTCAAATTCTGGGGAGATGAATAATTCAGGTTTATCCCAATAGAGTTCAACCCCACTTTGCTCGGACGAATAGTACTCGGCCTGATTCATCGTTATTATTACCAACTTCATGCCGGCAGGCATAATTTCAGATTCTATCGCGGCTTGAAAGTCCTGGGCCTGCCAGAAATCCGAAAATACGTTGCCCAAACGATTATCTTCCAATTCACCGGATGGTCTTGTCACCAAAATCATTCTCGGCTGTTTATTGTCCAATTGGATCTGCATTGTGAAGTTATTTCCTGTCGTTGGAATAGAGAAACCACTTGTATTTCCTTGCGGATCCGTTGCGGTTGCAGTTAAAGACGGCCCACTGAACGCGGAGCCTTTCTCGAATGTAAAAGTTCCATATTCATCAGCGGTGGTCTGACCTTCGTAGACAGCCCCTTCATCACTTGCATCCGAGTAGAAAAATACCTCACAATAGGGGCATGCCATACCATTCACGTTCCCTATTACAAGGTTAAAATCCATCAGGATGGGCGTAACCTGATTGTTGTTTCCGCCTTCCCAAATGGCGATTCCGGCCATAACGTTGTCATGAATGCTGTTTTCAATGATTGTATTTCCGATTGTGCCAGCCTGGAAAATTTCAACACCGCTGCGGCCGTTGAAAGCAATATTGTTGTCAGGACCAATTAGATTATTGTGAGCCTCTTCCATAAGGATTATCCCTGCGGTTTTGTTACCTAGGGGTGTTACTCCATCCGGCATGACACCCAGATAATTGGCTATGATTCGGTTGCCAATTGCGTTCGCTCCCCACACACCAATGCCAAAGTCATTGTTTCCCATGACGTTATTCTGAATCAAATTATTCTTGCCGCCACTGATCTGCAATGCTGCGCCGGAAAAGTTTTGTAATATCAAGCCCTTAATCGCATTGTTATCCGATAGAACCTGAATCGCACTATCCCACCCATCTGGGAACATGCTACCATCCAGAATCACACCTGCTGTGTTTGCATCTATCGTCAAATATCCTTGTTCTATATTTGGCAGGGTTGAGTGCAGATAGATGGTCTTGGGGTTATCTTGTGGAAAGACTGATTCATCAAATGCAATAATATCTCCAGGGACTGCTGCTTGCATTGCATCTCGCAATGTGCCAGAGCCTCTATCTTCTGCGCTGAAAACGACTAAAGTCTTTCCTTCTGGTGTTGGCATTAGTGTGGAAGTAGGGGGGACTATTGTCAGTGTAGGAGGCGCTATTGTTGGCGCAGGAACTGTCATAGTCCTTGTGGGGGATGGCTTTGGTCCACAAGCACCTATTGCAAGTAATAGAATCGCTGATAGATATTGAATAACAACTTTTTTCACCATTTTCTCTCCAAAAGCCGCCGAAGGGTTTGCGTTAGCCGCAAGTGGGCGAGACGGGACTCGACTTGAGAGCAGTATAAACCCGAAGCAAGGAAAATGTCTGTAAATCGCGCAGAATCCCACTTGTCGCTGCACGCTGTGATCGGCGACCTTTCATTATTCCGCAACTTTATCTTTGTTAAAATTCGATTGGCAATAACCTTTCTTGGCTATAGTACTGGTACAAAACGTTCACGTTTTACCCAGCGCACTTTTTCTCGGTAGTGCTCCCTTTGGTAGAACGCATGCCACTGACCGGGCGGATCAATAAAGACAACATCATTGCCCTTGATAATGAGTGTATAAGAAACACCTCCAATAGATGTTTTTACAGTGCGCTCGGAGATTGGAAAGGTCATGGTTACAACATTCCCGCTCTCGGCAGATTCTATTTTTGCATAGCGTCCTTGAAAAACAAGTTCTCGGGGTACGTTGTTTACAAAGCATGAGACTTCTTCATGTTTTACCCATTCTGGGATGCGTATCTCTACATTGCAAGCTGTCTTCATCACTACATCTACCCGACCATCGTATGGCACATAACTATTCAAGTCTGCCCAAGGTGAGGCTCGATTGAATAGCAAATGAATCCTTAATGTTTCATTGTTGAACTCAAGCATATTTTCCCAAACGTTGAATATGGCACGAGCTCCGTTCCCTGTACAACAACCAGATATTATTGGTGACTCTTTGTTCGCGCAGTAATCATTGGTTGAAGCCCAACCCGCAAAACTGCCTACAATCCGCTCAGATACGTGATCTCCATCTTCATTTGGTCCAACCGGAGTGTCCGGATAGTCTTTGGCAACATCATTGATCCAATCGCCACTCTTCATCTGCATTTCTGTGAACTGATTGCGCACATAACGGTCTACATCGTCCCAGTAATCACCCTGATCAAGTTTGCTGAGGTTGAGGGCCGTTATAACCATGTCCACTGTGGCGCACGTCTCGCAGTCGATGTACGGGCGATCATCAGGCCAATCATCGATATATTCAGGAAAGAAGCCTACTAAAGGCCAGCCGACTGAGCGAGCATATTCATAACCCTTTTGAACAAAACCCGCGAATTCTTGATCGTGGGTTGCCAAGGCATATTCGGAAAGGGCAGCCATTGTATTACCGTTACCATGAAAGTGGAGCGCAGGTCCCTTTTCAGATTCGTGACGAGCCAGGAAGCGGCCATTGGCATCGAATATTTGAGCGTGATCTTTTAGATAGCGGGCAAGTTCATCTGCCAACTTTCTGGCAGAGAGGGAACCTGTGATCGAATACACACTGGTGACGCCCTGGAGAGTCCAACCCTCCTGGGTAGCTTCCCACCCGGTATTCATCTCTCCATTACTATTTGTCAGGTAACAATAATCCCTTTCATGGGTCAATATTCTAGAGAGGCGACTTATAGCTTCTTCGGCGACTTCTTGCCAGCAAACACTTTTCTCCAGTTGACTATTGTTAGCAGCCCAACAAATGAATCTCGCGTCTGTAAAGGTTAATCCTATGGATTCTTTCTTGAACATCTCCAGAAAGTACTCTCTCCAACGTTGGTCTACCTGGGTGTTGAAAGAACTTCCGGTAAGATAACGCATGAGTGACAAGCCTTCGCAGAATTTGGCGTTTAACCCATCCACCTTAAACATAACAGGAGGATTTCTTGCTGCGCTCCCGTAAAAATAAGTTTCGCAACTATCATCGGGGTTTGTACAGCGCGTGAACGCGTTGATTACCAATTTTGCGTTCTCAAAGAGATCCAGGGTGTCCGGCACGTCTGCTAAGTAGCGTTTGCCCTCTGGCACAACCACTCGTGAGAGAGCATTAAGAGCATCGGCATTACATTTAGGTTGTGGTGTGGAAGATGGTGATGGTATCCAGGTTGTTGTTGGAGTTGAGATTGGTCCGGGTGTTTGAGTGGGCAGGAGACGCTCGCAGGCAGATACAATCCCGGCGCCAAAAACAGCAGTAACTATTTTTAGGAAATCGCGACGACCGAATCCAGTTTTCATTGAGTTATTCTCCTAATGTGCTTATCTTACCCAAATCCGAATTGCCGCCGAATTTTTAATTATCCGGACCTTTAATATGCAGTTTGTTTTCCGTATAACCAACGGAATAAAGTATTCTTTATTGTAATTACTTTAAATAATATCAAATAGTCAACTGAAAACCAATCTTAAAATATCATATATAATTTTGCCTTTTGGAAACAAATATCTATAACCTTACAATCCCTTCAAAAAACCTCTCGATCTAATTAGCGCTGCGATCCTATTTAAACATTTTCCTGAATTACCTGATAAATCTACCGTTCTCTCCTTTAGGGTTTTTACTCTAATAAGTTCGCCAGAAAAGGCAGCTGACGCATTCTCTGGATCTGTGAGTAAATTCGTCTGCCCCCTAGGATAAGCCTTTTTTTACAGCTATACTCTAACTAACAGAATAATATTCTCTCTATCGTTGGCCGGACATAACCCACTGGGATCTGTCCGGCATTTTCTTTTTAAACCCAAGATGGCGAAGGTTTCATAAACAAGGAGGTCAGATGATAAACGACGTAGTTCTAGAAGGAATCGTGGTACGTGATCCATGGAAATTTATGGATGACCTTTTCTTCCGGTTGGTGATCTATCGAGATAGTGATCTACCTGCCAAGAAATTGGATTTGGAACGTGATGCAGGTGATTACATCAACGTCCGGGTCAATGGCGGAGCTAATGGGCTGATCCATATCCGACGCGGCATGCGATTGCGAGTGCATGGGTTTCTTCAGTCTCGGGATTTTCGTGAAAGCTTGGAAGAGTTTATCAACAAAGCGCGGAAATCCAAAAACTGTACTGACCTGGCAGTGGATATCAAAGCATGTGATTTGAAACATAACCAGGTGTCCATCGACCGAAACGTGGTAGAGGCAGTCGCCAGGCGCATTATTGTGTTGGATGCTGCCGCACCGAACGAGAAAAAAGCCAGATCAATCGAGAGAGTTTCTCCTGTCAAGCACGCTGAAGTGGAAAATTATTCACGTGAGATGGAATCTACTTCTGGAGAAATTGACACAACTGCTGAATAACTCATCCACTCAACAAACCGAAGGTGAGCATTGGTAACAATTTTCCTGGATTACCTGCAAAAGACCTAAGCGTGTAAATAAATTTTGGATGAGTTCAGACCTGAAGCGAATTCTTAATACTTCAGGGTACGTGGAGGATCACAAGATGACGCCCGAATCCCTTGCATAAAGCAAGCGGGATTTCGAGACCTGTCATCGTCAAGCTCCCTTTTGTATTGGGAGTCAGTGATCCTCCTTTTTATTTCCGGGAGTCCCCGGATAGTGGGCTTGCACTTTAACAAACAACCTTTTCCTCCCAGGAGGCGTCATGGCGTGCTGAGAAGCAGAAAGGTTCATATCACAAGGAGAAAACAATACTGTGTGGGTGGGATGAATGACTCATCCCACCCATATATTCTCACATCCATAGGGCTGCAAATGTCAGCGATGAAGTAAAAGTCTTCACCATTGTCGTTTTCTGCCCTGTGTTTATTCACGGGTAGCAAATAACGTCGGAACACTCCTGGTACTTAGCCATGAGTTGATCTCTCGAATCGACCTTTTGTTAATCAACGTCGGATATTTCCACAAGGAGGATTATGCAAAAAACACAAGACCTTACCCAAGCACAAGTTGAACGTACTGAACGTGCACAATCTGCGATTCTCGCTGGCA
>Ga0209200_1003517_pt1 | contig 13432 bp, 13 predicted proteins | sample AD_UKC033_MetaG_FD_184406 | JGI IMG/M metagenome (GOLD analysis project Ga0209200, IMG submission 184406) | Active sludge microbial communities of municipal wastewater-treating anaerobic digesters from USA - AD_UKC033_MetaG (SPAdes) (version 2) | ecosystem: Engineered > Bioreactor > Anaerobic >...
CGCGTTGTATCCGAAGAGTTTCCGGTGCAGTTACCACAATTACTTTATGCAGCGCCTGATACGATCCTGACTCAAACAAAAGAGCCGCTTCTTTTAACACATATTTAACATCTGCCTGGGTATGCACCCATTGTTCATAATCTAAGGCCACCCGCGGATGCACCAATTCATTAAGGCGCTTCAATTTTTCGGGCTGATTAAAAACGGTGCTTGCTAAATACTGTCGGTTAAGCGTACCCTTCGCATCGTACGACAAAATTCCGAATTCTTTTTTGATTGCCTCTACCAGTATTCCGTCAGTGGTCATTACCATTTTCGCTCGGCTGTCTGCATCGTATGTGGGCACCCCCAGCGCATTAAAAATTTTACACACCAGACTTTTGCCGGAACCAATGCCGCCCGTAATTCCAATTTGCAATGGTTTGCTCATGCCTGGCGATTTAAAAACTTACTTCCAGCGAATCGATTGCTGCTACCGTTACTCCTTCGGGCAGTTGGGTTAGTTCGGGCAAAACCCGGTATGTGCCAGGTAATTTATTTTTCAAATCAACCCGAACAACCCGTTGTTTCAACTCGGCCTCCAGGCTATTGCGATTCGCCCTGGCTACCCGAAATACGATACGGGCACTATCCACCGAAAATGTTTTCACAGACTCCGGCCGGTTTATGATTTCAATGGGTAACTGAAGTTCAATCGTTTCCAACGGCCCCACTTCAAACATTACCGTAACAGCAGGGGGTGTGATGATAAGCTGTAATGAATCCGGCAACACAATCTTAACCTGGCCCCGGTAGCTTTCACTCAGGTTTAGCTTGGGCATTTTTACAACAACCTCTTCGGGCATGCGATGCAGAATGGAACGGGGCCCCTCCAGCCGAACTGAATCAGGTGTAACAACTACTGAACTAATCCGCCCAAAGCCTTCGCGAAACCACACATCGGTAAGGTCGGGCACCGTCTTAAATACGTGCATGTCGCGTTCATCAAATTGCAGATGCAACGTATCATTTACTACATGATTAATACTTAGCCCGCCCAACTGCGACAGAAGCAAAGGAGGCAATGTACTGCCGGGAATTTTTTTTATTTCGAGGGGCCGTTCAATGTTAACTGTTAATTGGGGCAAACTTATCCCAATGCTCTTGCGAAACAAGTCCCACCCGTTTCCATTTACATTTAACCGAAGTTCGGTTGGCAGGTTACCAATGGGTATAAACCGGCTCTGGTTGTATTCAATAACAAGCGGAAACCGGATTTCAGTTGAATAGTTTTTATTGAAAGCATTAAAAAGCCAGAAGACGGCCGCTGCCAGAAAACACAACGATACCGCCTTCCAGTTTGTCCGGTTAAATTGAAAGAGGTTGACCAATAGTTTTACCACATTCATACGCTTACCGGATTTAGTAAGTTAATTGCTTACGCTGTTTTCTTACCAGCGGCCGCTTTGGTCGATTCCATTGATATGGCCGATTTGGAATATTTTAATCTTCCACCGCGCTCTACTTCAATTATAAATGTATCGTCTTCTATTTCGGCAACGCGGCCATGCAGCCCGCCAATCGTAACTACGTAATCGCCCCGCTTAATTTCTTCTGTAAACTTCTTTTGATCTTTTGCTTTTTTCTGCTGGGGCCGAATCATAAAAAAATAAAACACAGCAATCAGTGCTCCCATAAAAAGCAACTGGGTAGTTAATCCGCCTCCTGCCGGAGCTTGCGCCTGTACTAAAATCGAGTGAATCATAATATAAATTTTGGGCCGCTAAGTTACCTATTAAAAGAAACATCCCAAACCAAAAGGCCTGGGATGCTTCCTGATGTTTAGGATGGCTCTCTTATTTTACCGGGCCATTCGCGCCATCGGGTTTAGGAGTTACCATAGCCTTAAAACGCAACGTGGTTACTTTGGGCCAGGTATTAGCAGTAACGGTAATGGTTTTGTTGTTAATGCCCGGCTTGCCACCGCTATCAAACTCTGCGGTAATTTCACCCGTTCCGCCTACCGGAATTGGTTCCTGCGACCACTTGGGCACGGTACAACCGCATGAAGGTTGTGCGCTTTGAATAATCAAAGGAGCCTCGCCTGTGTTTTTTACCTTGTACACATATGTTACTTTTTGTCCTTCGCTAATGGTGCCAAAGTCGTGTTCAATTTTTTCAAACTGTGCTACAGGAAGCGGGCCTTCCGGTTTTTCTTCGGGTGCAGTTGTGGCATCCGGGGTAACGGTTGGTGTAGTTGTACCTTTATTTCCTTCTATTTGCGCCAGGCGGCTTTCCAGTTCAGCAATTCTTTTCTCGGCAGCGCGGTCGTTACAACTTAACATCGTAACCACCAATGCCAGTGCTGTTATTACTCTGAATGTGATTTTCATATTGTTCTTTATTTTTAGTTTCGTTTCAGGTTTCAAAATTAGGTTGTTCGTGCGGGTAAAAGTTGCCTTACCGGCAGATTAACATATCATTAACTGTTCTTGTTTCCACGAATCTGCTCCAGCAATTCATCTACATCGTCAAGCAGGCGCTGGGCTTTGTTCTGGGCCTCAGAAACCACCTTCTGGCCCTGCGATTTTGCCTCGGTGGTAAGGGGTGTTTCTTTGCCCGAAACCATATCTGCCAGAAATTCTTCCAGTACTTTTTTATACTTATCCAGCTGAAAAGAAAGTTTTTCGCGGGTGTTGGAGCCTTTATCGGGTGCATACAGTACCCCCAGAACTGCGCCTACGGCCGCCCCGGCCAAAAAAGCCATTAATGCATTACTACTTTTTTTACCCATAACTCAGATTTTAGGGACTGTAAAGATAAAACTTACCTGCCTTTTTTCAACGCTTACTTGTTGTCAATTAGTCCACGGCCGCTTTTTTTAATGGCTCCTGAATCTTTCATGGATTTAGACATCACATCCAGAATTCCGTTAATAAACTGGCGGCTTTTAGGCGTGCTGTATTCTTTGGTAAGTTCAATGTATTCGTTAATCGTAACTTTTACCGGAATGTTAGGAAAACTTATCATTTCTGCCAGCGCCATTTCCAGGATTACGCGATCGGTCAGTGGCAATCTTTCTACTTCCCAATTGCGGGTGTTTTGGGCTATCAATTGCTTGTATTGCTCATCCAACTCAATTGTGTTGGTAAAAAGTTTAGTAATAAACAGTTTATCGTCTTCCCAATCCAACGACAGTTTTTGCACTACAATCTGAGAGCCATCAAACGACTTTATTGTTTTATCTACCAGGCTTTTGATTATCTCGCGGTCTTCGGCCCACCGAATGTCTTCCGCTTCAAAAAAATCATTAATGGGGCCAGTACCTAAAATGCGTTTACGAACCAGGTGTTTCATAATCGCTTTCTGATCATCTTCCGTTGGCTTTTTAGCGGCTATAAATTCCTGGTAGGCATCGTCTTCTTTAATTACTTCTTTAAACCAACTGCGCACGCTGTCTTTATGTTTTTGCCACATACTTCCGGTCTTTGCCAGGCTGGCCTTTAACCCGGTGTGGCTATGGATGGCCAGTATGAAGGGGTGTTTAGCGAATTGCGAGTGATCTACTTTTTTTTCAGCAGCTGCCAGATCGGCAAACTCGGTTAACAAACTCAATACATTGTGGTAAAGGCTGGTTAACTTTTCAATCTCCAGTATAATGTTTTTCAAAAGAAAGGTTTGATCTTTCTTTACCTGCTTGTTAAATAACGCAAAGGCCTCTGCTACTGCCTCATTGATTTTCGGATCGGGGCTTTCTTCTATTTCTTTACCCTTATACTTTCGTTCAAAAAGCTGCAAGGCTACTTTCTTTTGCTTGCGCAGAAGCTCCTTGTCCTGCGGCTGCATGGAATTAAGATCGGGCTGAAATCTTTCGTCAATTAAATCGTGGGCAAGCAAATGGTTCGCTTCTTTGCATTGCTCGAAAGCAAAAAGGCTTTGCATGATTTTAATACGGAGCGTACGTCTGTTAAGCATGACGAAAGAACGTTTTGATGGGCGCAAAAGTACATAACCGCTGGCACTGATTCATAGAAATAGCTAAGAGTTTTCTGGTTTTCCGGGTATAAATAAAAAATGCGTTTATCGTTCAGATTAATTTATTTTTGCCAGTCAAAAAAATGAACCCAACAACCGGCTAAATCGTTTGATTGGCTGCCCCGCATTCTGATGAAAGAACTTAAATACCTGAACAAATACCTGCTTAAGTACAAATGGCACATGATCCTGGGGCTGCTGTTTGTAATTATCAGTAACGTGTTTCAGATTTTGCCGGCCCAAATGGTGCGCCATTCCATCGACCTGGTGGTGGATAATATCCGGGTTTATGGTTCTTTTGAAAAGTCTGATTTGCAGGCAGATTTTTTTAAAATTTTTTCGCGGGGCATTCTGTTCTATGCCATTTTGATTTTAATAATGGCCCTCTTGCGGGGGGTGTTTTTGTATTTTGTGCGGCAGACTTTGATTGTAATGAGCCGCCTGGTGGAGTACGATCTTAAAAACGAAATCTTTCAACATTACCAATCGCTACCCCTCAGTTTCTATCGCAAAAACAGCACAGGCGATCTGATGAACCGGATTAGTGAAGATGTGGGCCGGGTGCGCATGTACCTGGGGCCTTCCATTATGTACGGGCTTCAATTGATCACCCTGTTTGCCATGTTGATTCCGTGGATGTTTATTATCAACGCCAAACTTACCTGGTATGCGCTTATCCCGCTGCCACTCTTATCCATCAGTATTTTTTATGTAAACAACATTATCGAATACCGGTCGGAGCAAATTCAAAAAAGCCAATCGCGGTTAAGCACATTTGTACAGGAAGCTTTTTCAGGAATACGGGTGCTGAAATCTTTTACACGCGAAAAGGAGTCGGCACAGAATTTTACCAACGAAAGCGAAGAGTATAAAAATCAATCGCTAAAACTAACCCGGGTACAGGCGCTGTTCTTCCCGTTAATTATGGGACTAACCGGATTAAGCACGGTGCTAACTGTTTATGCCGGCAGCGTAGAGGTAATTAATGGCAACCTTACCTTTGGCAACATTGCCGAGTTTATTATTTACGTAAACCTGCTAACCTGGCCTGTAACTTCTCTGGGCTGGACCAGCAGCCTGGTTAAACGAGCGGAGGCTTCACAAAAGCGAATTAACGAGTTTCTGAAAACCCAAACTGATATTGTTTCAGCTAAAGAGATTGTTTGCACTCTTCAGGGCAAAGTGGAATTCGACAATGTTTCCTTTGTTTACCCCGACACGGGTATTCAGGCCTTAAAAAATATTTCATTCAATATAAAGCCGGGAGAATCGCTGGCAATAATTGGAACTACCGGATCGGGCAAAAGCACCATCGCAAACCTGATTAGTCGTTTGTTTGATGCAACAGCAGGCGAAGTACGAATAGATGACATCCCGATTAAAGATTACAACCTGAACTCCCTGCGCAGCCAAACCGGCATTGTTCCCCAAGATGTGTTTCTCTTTAGTGATTCAATTTTAAACAACATCGGTTTTGGACTAACCCAAACAAGTGAAGAAAAAATTATTCAGGCAGCGAAAGATGCAGATGTGTATTCCAACATCATGGCGTTTCCGCAAGGGTTTAGCACCCGGGTTGGCGAGCGTGGCATCACTTTATCGGGCGGACAAAAGCAACGGGTTTCAATTGCCCGGGCGATTGTACGCGAACCTAAAATTTTGGTTTTAGACGATGCGCTTTCGGCTGTGGATACCAAAACTGAAAACACCATTCTGAACAGTATGAAAAAGATTATGCAGGGCCGTACCAGCATAATAATATCGCACCGGGTGTCATCGGCCAAACTGGCCAATAAAATAATTGTGTTAGACGAGGGGCGCATTGTAGAAACCGGAACCCATGAAGATTTGATTGCGGCAACCGGGGCTTATCGCGAATTATACGAAAAGCAAATGCTGGTAGATGAAGTGGCTGATTGAAGTCCTTAAAAAGGAGGTTGGTTAAAATACGTAACGTAATCCTACACCACCCTGAAAGCGTTGATAGCCGGGATCCAGCAGCACATCGGTAAACCACTCCACTTCGATGAATGCCGAAATGGGCAATGAGAAATACGAATATTCAAACCCCAACACACCTACGGGCCCGTAGGTAAACCGATTTCGTGTAAACTTCCGCAAGTTGCTTTCCTGCGATGGCCCGGTATCTTCATACAGGTAATCGTACGTAAGCCGTGTATTGCGCCATTGCCAGCCCAGGCCGGCATAGAGTTGAAGGCCTTTCGAAATTTTTTCAGCATTCCACTGATACAGAAATTTTGCTTCCAGAAACCAATCGCTGTTGGCCTTATGAGAAAGATACTGAATGGATTCGGTATCGGTTAACGAATCGGGCAGGTACGTTTCGAAGGCATTTCGATAGTACCGGTTGTATAATCCACTGGCAGCCTTGCCTCCATCAACTGCAAAAGCCCAGTTCTTGTTTGGATAAAATTTATATGTTAGTGCAAATGGATCGCCCATTTTAAAACCGACACCTTGATAGGGATACTGGCTGGTTTCAAAAATAGGGCACATGATTTTTGCCTTATTGCGGCTAACCACCGGCTGGCGAAATGTGCCGCTTTTAACGCTCTTACGTACCTGAGCCTGTGCCACAGCGATACCAAAGAGTAAGCTTAAAAACAAAACAAAAGTCCTTTTTCTAAAAAGCATTAAAGCAAATATAACTTTTTTGCCGATACGAAAGGGTAAGCGGTCGATTTGGGGGGTTGAACGCTAAACAACCTCTTTATACTGCATTTTGTGCAGTTGGGCATAGAGGCCATCCGCATGCAGCAAGTGTTCATGTGTGCCGCTTTCCTTTATCTCGCCTTTCTCCATTACCAGAATTTTATCAGCCCGTTGGATGGTAGAAAGCCGGTGGGCTATTACGATGGAGGTGCGGCCAGTCATCATTTTAGAGATCGCTTCCTGAATCATTTCTTCCGTTTCGCTATCCACAGAAGAAGTGGCTTCATCCAATACCAGAATTTTCGGATCGTACACCATGGCACGGATAAAAGAAAGCAGTTGGCGCTGGCCAACCGATAACGTAGAGCCGCGTTCCATCACATTATAATCCAATCCACCTGGCAGGCGATCGATAAACCTGCGGGCACCCACCAGATCGGCCGCATGCAATATCATTTCATCCGACACCTCGGCATTGCCCAGTGTAATGTTGTTGCGAATGGTATCTGAAAAAAGGAATACATCCTGTAGTACAACTCCAATATTTTTTCGAAGAGAGGCCAGGTCATATTCCCGAATATCCACCCCGTCAATCTTGATTTCGCCCCGGTTGATTTCATAAAACCGATTGAGCAGGTTAATGATGGATGACTTACCCGCACCGGTTGCGCCCACCAGGGCTACCGTTTCGCCTGGTTTTATTTCAAGGTTAATGTCCTTTAACACATAATCCCGTTCGTTGTAGGCAAACCACACATGATTAAAATTTACCTGCCCGGCAAGATGATCGGGTTTATGAATTCCATTTGCCACTACATCTGCTTTATCATCCAGTAAGGCGATAATACGCGATGAACTCACCACCCCCATTTGTAAAACATTGTACCGATCCGCTATCATACGAATAGGGCGAAAGAACATTTGGATGAACATGATAAACGCGGTAAGCGTACCAATGGTAATACCCGTTTGTTCAAAATTTATTGCCCCTTTTGCCCCGTACCAAACCAACAAACCTATACCCATGGCCGCTATTACTTCGGCAACCGGAAAATAAACGGAGTAATAGAGTACGGAGCGCAGGTGCGCATCGCGATGTTCTTTATTTATCTCCTTAAACTTTTCGAATTCCTTTTTTTCACTACCAAACATTTGCACGATGTTCATTCCTGTAAGGTGTTCCTGCACAAACGAGTTGAGATTGGAAACCGCATTGCGCACATCGTTAAACGCTACTTTAATTTTCTCTTTGAATACATACGTTGCCAGCAACATAAGCGGAATGGTGGATAAGCTAACCAACGCCATGCGCCAGTCGATATAAAACATAAAGCCGAGAATAAAGATGATCTGCAACAGATCGCCCGCCATAGCTGCCAACCCCTCACTAAAAACATCGGCCAGGGTTTCTACATCCGATATTGTGCGTGTTACCAACCGGCCAATGGGTGTTTTATCAAAAAATTTAAGCCGCAGATTCACTATGTGCTTATAGAGCTGCACCCGTATATCGCGAATAACATATTGCCCGATCTGGCCCGATAAAAAAGTGTGTACATACTGCACCCCCGATTGCAACACGAGCAGCACCAGGATAAGAATTATAATGTAAACCAGGCTCCAGTAATCGCCCACAGCTACATGCGCATCCAATGTGTATTGAATCAACAGTGGCCGGAGGGGCGTAAGCACGCCCAGTAAAATGGTGAGGAAAATCAAAAAATAAAACCGGCCTTTATAGGGTTGAATAAATTGCAGAATGCGCTTTACAACTTTCCAATCGATGATATTACCACTGCTTACTTTTTCTTTTTCCATAGCCTCTCCCCCAACCCCTTCTTTTGAATAGGGTTTTTAGAACTTTATAAAAATATTTTCTTCGGATACTTCACATTCACCAAATACAAAGCATCGGCTGGCACGTTCATACCTGCCTGCTTCCGGTCTTTACTTTTTAATATCTCCCGAAACTGCTTTAAGGTTGTTTTGCCTGAACCAACATTTAGCAATGTTCCAACGATTGACCGTACCATTCCGCGCAAAAAACGGTTTGCTGTAATTGTAAAAACAAGCATCTCGCCTTTTTTATTCCACCGGGCCGATTTGATGTTGCAAATAAAATGATTTACATCGGTGTTTGTTTTACAAAAACATTGAAAGTCGTGTTCGCCAAGCAGCAGCACTGTGGCTTTTGTCATGGCAGCCATATCCAACGGCCGGAAAAAGTAATAAGCCCGCCCTACCAGAATTGGGTTTTTAACCCGTGTAATGTGATAGGTGTAGGTGCGTTCGCGGGCATCATACCGGGCGCTGGCCCCGGGCTTTACTAACCGAATTGATTTAATAGCAATAAAACGAGGTAAGATTGAATTAAGTTTGGGAAGCCATTCCTTCTCTGTGAGTTTTAGATCAATATCTGCATGGAAGAACTGGCGTACGCAATGCACGCCTGTATCGGTGCGGCCACTTCCCGTAATTTCAATTTTTTTTCGAAACACTTTGGTAAAACAATCTTCTACTACCTGCTGCACGCTAATGGCATTGGGTTGATTTTGCCAACCATGATACGGTGTGCCATTGTAAGAGATTTCGAAGAAGTACCGCATAGAAACTGTCAATTAACTGCTGACCACTGACAATTTTCATAAACCACCGCTGCCCCCTGCCCTACACCAATGCACATGGTAGCAACACCGTACTTAAGATTTCTTTTCAGCATTTCGTGTAAAAGGGTTGCACTGATGCGAACACCGCTGCATCCCAGCGGATGCCCCAGCGCAATGGCTCCGCCATTTACGTTTACCAATGCCGGATTAATTTCCAAATCCTGAATACACGCAAGCGATTGTGCGGCAAAGGCTTCGTTCAATTCGAACAAGCCAATGTCGTTTATCTTTAACCCCGCGCGTTGCAGTGCTTTCTTAACTGCAGGTACCGGGCCCACGCCCATGTATGCAGGATCTACTCCGGCTACAGCCATGGCCACCACCCGTGCCATCGGTTTTTGTGTCAATCCTTTCAGATACGATTCGCCAACCAATAAAGCAGCGGCCGCACCATCGTTAATTCCAGACGAGTTTCCGGCTGTTACCGTTCCGCCTTCGCGGAAAGCAGGTTTGAGCTGGGCAAGTTTTTCGAGCGAGGTTTCGCGCGGGTACTCGTCTTGTATAAATTCCATTGTTTCATTCCCTTTGGTAATTGTTACTGAAACAAGTTCTTCTTTAAACCGGTTGGCCTGGTGTGCTGTAAAATAGTTGCGTTGCGATGCCAGGCCAAATTTATCCTGTGCTTCGCGTGTAATCTTCCACTGTGCGGCTACGTTCTCGGCTGTTTCGCCCATCGAGTAGGGATGGTACAGCTTCGAAAGTTTCGAATTGATAAACCGCCAGCCGATGGTGGTATCAAAAATTTCTGCTTTACGGGAAAATGGCACTTCCGCTTTCGCCATAACAAATGGTGCGCGACTCATGCTTTCTACTCCACCGGCTATGTAACAATCGCCATCGCCATTCGCAATTCCCCGGGCGGCATCCATAATGGCCTGCAAGCCCGAAGCGCATAAACGATTAACCGTTACCCCGCCAACCTCTTTCGGTAAACCCGCCAGCAGCAATGCCATGCGCGCTACATTGCGGTTATCTTCACCCGCCTGGTTCGCTGCCCCAAATACTACATCTTCAATCCGGTTAACATCTACATGCGGATTTCGTGCTATCAGTTTTTTGATTACACCAGCCGCAAGATCATCGGGTCGTACCGAAGCCAATGCACCACCAAATTTTCCGATGGGTGTGCGCAAAATATCCAACAGATAAACTGATTTTGTCATAGAATTTGATTCGGCCTTTGCGCTATTTACGTAGTTTTGCAGCAAGTTAACGCAACCCTTTTATGTGGCAAAGAATACAAACGGTGTTTCTCGTATTAGTAGTAGTTAGTATGGTAGTTAGCCTTTTTCTGCCTATTCTGAAAGGTATGGATGGAACTAAAGAAATTCAGTTATTTCCACTTCACTTTTCAACTATTGAAGACGGCCAGCGCACAACCTTATACTTCCCTTATTCTCTTACTGCCATTTTAATGATAGCCGCAGCTACCATTGCCGTTATGGAAATCAGGCGATTCGATAATCGAATTACCCAGATTAAGTTAGGCACACTCAACTCCTTGATTCTTGCAGGAGCATTGGGTTCGGCTGTTTATTTTTTTACGCAGGTTTCTAAAGAATATGGCCCTGGCGCAGCCAACCTGCCCCCGGTATTATGGATTATGTTTGTAGGCGTAGCCTGTAACTGGCTGGCCGTGCGCTTTATACGCAGAGATGAAAAATTAGTGCGCGATTCAGACCGGCTGCGTTAACTGTTTATACACGTTTATTTGCTCAAGCTTTTTATACATGGCACAGATCAAACTTGGCTCTAACGATGCAAACACCATCGGCAACCTGCCTGCAGTAGGCTCACCGGCACCCGAATTTGTTTTCACCACGGTTGATATGAAGGATGTAAGGCTGAGTGAATACCGCGGTAAAAACATTGTGTTAAATATTTTTCCCAGTGTGGATACCAATGTTTGTGCTGCATCGGTGCATGAGTTTAACACGATAGCCGCATCGGCTGATAATACCGTTATCTTTTGCGTGTCAAAAGACTTGCCGTTTGCTCAAAAACGGTTTTGCGGAACCGAAAGCATTGATAAGGTTTTCCTGGTTTCGGATTTTCGCAATCGTGGCTTTGGTAAAGATTATGGCGTTGAATTAATTGACAGCACATTAGCCGGATTATTTGCCCGGGCTGTGATTATAATTGATACGACCGGAAAAATAAAATATACCGAGTTGGTGCCACAAATCAAGCAGGAGCCGGACTATGATGCCGCCTTGCGGGCACTCTGAAAAATCATTCCTTCGTTTCAAAAAGAACCTTCTTTCCGGAAGGTTTTTTTATTATGGCTAATCCGGTAAATTTAATCCTCGTGCTACCCATGAAACACCTGGTTCGATATTTTTTATTTCATCTGCTTGTCAGCAACGCGTACAGCCAACAAACTACCTACTACCTGACAGCCGACCGCGTGTTTGATGGCGAAACCTTGCACGAAAACTGGGCTGTTGTAGTTGCTGGTGATAAAATTACCATGGCCGGGCCTAAGCATTCGGTGAAAGAACCTGCCGGAGCCATTAAAATAAATTTTTCAAACTCCACACTCACCCCGGGTCTTATTGAGGGGCACTCGCATTTGTTTCTTTACCCCTACAACATTACAGATTGGGATACACAAGTACTGAAAGAAACCGATGCCTATCGTACTGCACGCGCCACGGTGCATGCTAAAAACACGCTGATGGCCGGGTTTACCACTGCGCGCGACCTGGGTACGGAAGGTGCCGGGTATGCAGATGCCGGCCTGAAGCGGGCCATTAACGAAGGTATTATTCCGGGACCGCGGTTATTGGTAGCAGGAAGAGCCATCGTTTCAACCGGTTCGTATGGGCCAAAAAATTACGACCACGATCAACAAATCATGTTGGGTGCCGAGGCAGCCGATGGCAATGATCTCATTCGCGTAGTACGCGATCAGATTGGCAAGGGAGCCGACATTATTAAAGTATATGCCGATTACCGGTGGGGTTTAAACGGAGACGATCAACCCATCTTTACGCTGGATGAATTAAAATTAATTAATGAAGTAACCCGCAGCAGTGGCCGCGTAATGGTTTGCCATGCCAAATCGAAAGAAGCAATCAGGCGTGCTGTATTAGCCGGTGCTGAAACAATTGAGCATGGTGATTTTATTGATGCCGAAATTGGCAAACTGATGAAAGAGCATAATGTGACATTCATTCCAACGCTTGCCGCAGTTGAGATGATTACGCAATACCGCGGCTGGAAAAAAGGAGTTGCCCCCGAGCCTGCCAATATTATCAACAAGAAAAAAAGTTTTAAAGAAGCACTGGCAAATGGTGTAACCATTGGCATGGGTGGCGATGTAGGTGTGTTTGCGCATGGCGAAAATGTTTTGGAAATGGAGTTGATGGCAGAATACGGCATGCCCGTATTGGATGTATTGAAAGCTGCCACCAGCGTAAATGCGCGCGCGTTTCACCTGGAGCATCAGATTGGATTTATAAAAGCCGGCTTAAAAGCCGATTTGCTTATTGTGTCGGGCGACCCAACCAAAAACATTTCTGATTTACGAAAAGTAAAGTTTGTAATGAAAGATGGGGTGGTTTATAGGAATGAAAAATAGTTGCTGGTTTCTGGTTGCTGGCTTCTGGTTAGGTTGGAGTAATTTAATAGTATAGGACAAACAACCAGTAACGAGAAACGAGCGACTAGAACCCCGTGCCGGTTAAAAATTAATCTCGTATCTTGGTTCAACTTTTACAAATCGTTCGTATGAATCGCAAACAAGCCCTTAAATCCATTGCCGCCACAGCTGCCGGTGTAGTAGCCTTACCCGAAATGGTAAAAGCCATGAGCAAACTTCCTGAAACGCTCAACAACAAAATCAACCACTCGGTGTGCCAGTGGTGTTACGGTTCTATTCCGTTGGAAGATTTGGCCAAAGCCGCCAAAGAAATCGGGTTAAAGTCGATTGAGTTATTGCGGGCCGACCAGTGGGCTGTTGTGCAAAAGTACGGGCTAACCTGTGCGATGGCGTATGCTACCGACCTGGGCTTGAACAAAGGTTTTAACGATCCATCGCTGCACGAAAAATTCTTAAAGGATTATTCAACATCTAT
>Ga0209200_1003529_pt1 | contig 13403 bp, 14 predicted proteins | sample AD_UKC033_MetaG_FD_184406 | JGI IMG/M metagenome (GOLD analysis project Ga0209200, IMG submission 184406) | Active sludge microbial communities of municipal wastewater-treating anaerobic digesters from USA - AD_UKC033_MetaG (SPAdes) (version 2) | ecosystem: Engineered > Bioreactor > Anaerobic >...
GATAAAAGCGAAGGATGGCTTAAAAGCATCGGCAACGACATCAAATTTGCATTTGCAAAGTTCTCCTACAACTTTCGCAACTCCATAAAGCAATGGATGGCAGAAGTATTGAAAGTATTATTTGAAGCAGCAGCACTTTGTATTAATACCATCCGCACTTTTTATTTGATTGTGTTAGCAATCTTGGGACCCTTGGTTTTTGGCATTGCTGTGTTCGACGGTTTTCAGCATACACTTACCGTTTGGATTGCCCGTTACCTGAATATCTTCTTATGGCTTCCTGTTGCAAACATCTTTGGAGGCATCATGGGTAAAATCCAGGAGAACATGTTAAAGGAGGACTTACAGCAAATTGCTACAAATGGTGATACCTTTTTTAGTACAACTGATACAGCCTATTTAATTTTTATGATTATCGGAATCATTGGTTATTTCACTGTTCCATCAGTTGCCAATTATATTATTCATGCAGGCGGCGGTAACACCTTGCTGTATAAAGTAACTAATATGATGAGCACCTCAACCCGTACTGTTGCAGTTGGCGGCGCTTCAATGACTAGGGATGCGTTGGGAAGCGGCTATAATAAGATTGCCAATAGCATGGCAGATGCAGGTGCCTCACAGGGATATTTTAAAGATGGAAGTAGTGGTGGTAGTAATTATATGAAGGATAAGTTGAGTGGCAACAGTTAGCCGGATATATGCACCGGTAGCACAACCGAACCTATGGCCTGCTCTTCATTACTGGTAAGGGATTTGATTTCAATTTAAGTGTGAGTTTGAAAATGTGAAAGTGATGTTTCAGAAAACAAAAAATATAGATTCTGCCTTCCGGCATATCCGGCTATTTTCGCTGCTGTTTATTTTGGCGTCAGTTCTGATATCGGTTTTCATCGCTTACAAAAGTTATCAGTTAGCTTCTAAGTCCCAACAGAAGATATTCATTCTTGCCAATGGTAAGGCGCTGGAAGCGTATTCAGCAGACAGAAAAGATAATATACCCGTTGAAGCCAGGGACCATGTAAAAATGTTTCATCATTTCTTTTTCACCCTTGACCCGGATGAAAAGGTAATTCAATCCAACATAACTAAGGCTTTATATCTGGCAGATAATTCTGCGAAGCAACAGTACGATAATCTGAAAGAAAATGGATACTTCTCCAATCTGATTGCAGGTAACATCAGCCAGGAAATTGATATGGACAGCATTGTAATAAACACAAACAGCTATCCCTATTACTTTAAATACAAAGGTGAACAGAAGATTATTCGGCCCACCACTATTATTACAAGAAGTTTAGTAACTGAGGGCTATTTGCGAAGTGTATCAAGGTCAGATAATAATCCGCATGGTTTTTTAATAGAAAAATGGAAAACACTGCAAAATACCGACATCAATACACAAACGAGGTGATATGTGGTTATTTAAAAAACGGAAAAAGAAAGAATCTGAAAATGGCGTATCAGATAAAGTGGCTGGCAAGATAGCAGGGTTTGGTATTGCAATACAAACAAGGTTTGCCACAACGATGAACAAACTATTTGAAAAAATGAATCATAAGAGGCTTAAAATATGGTTGGCTCTTTTTTGCATTATCTGCGGTGGGTACAGCATTTATCTTTTGTCGAATGCTATTATCAGTCCTACGGCAAATCAGCAATCAATCAAAATTGACCCTGTAAAGATTCCCAGGCATTATGACAATACAGGTGATGGAATACTGTCATCGGATAATGTAGTTGATGAAGAAACATTTCAAAAAATTCAGGCATTTAAAAGCTATATGGACAGCCTGAAATTTGCCGGAAACAAAGAATACGACAGCATACTTACTGCGAGGCCGTACTTGATGGATACTTTACAGATGCTGGAGCAAATCTATTATTCACAAAAACAAAAATGAAGTGTATGAAAAAGAAGGAGCAATCACAGGCCTTTCTGAGGAAACGAAAAATGATGCTGGTGCTGCCGGTTATTGTTCTGCCGTTTGTTACAATGGCGTTTTGTGTATTGGGTGGCGGTAAAGGAACTGAAGCAAAGGTAACTGTACAGACAGCAGGATTAAATCTTAATCTCCCTGATGCAAAGCTAAATGATAGTGATGGGGATAAACTTAGTTTCTATGAGCAAGCTGATAAAGACTCATTGAAGCTGATGGAACAAATGCGTAACGACCCGTTCTATCTTTCTTCGCAGGATACTTCTACAAGTTCATTGAATGAGGTTCAACAAATGACAATGGCTTCAGCTGATAAGTACAATCAAAAATTAATTACATCACCCTACAGCAATAGTTCGGTCAATCCAGAGCAAAAGCTGCTTGAAAAAATTGCATTGCTCCAAAGTCAGCTAAACCAGCCGGAACGATACGCAGATAGTGAAACTAAAAACGAATCGTTTGCAGTAGATGACCCTGAATTTAATTCGCAGGTGAACAAGCTGGAAGAAATGATGACAGGCATGGGCACCGGTAACGCAGAAGACCCGGAGATAAAGCAACTTGGCAATACTTTAGATAAGATATTGGACATACAACATCCGCAAAGGGTGAAGGACCGGCTAAAAGAAAAATCGTTACAACAAAAAGAAACCGTATTCCCCATCGGCAAGTATCCCAATCAAATCAGCATCAGTCTTCTTGATACAGGAAAACAGAAAGCAAACGGCAGCTCGGGATTTTATGGAATTACTGATAACAAAGAGACTGTTGTGGATGATAATGCCATTGAAGTCATTGTTCCCGAAAATATCATCCTGGTTAATGGCGCAGTTTTGAAACTAAGACTAACAACGGACATCTACATTAATGGCGTATTGATTCCAAGAAACAATATTATCTCTGGAATAGTAGCTCTGGATAATGAGCGGCTCCAAGTAGAAATCAATAGCATTCGCCATAATAATTCCCTTTTCCCCGTAAAACTGGAGGTCTATGACCTTGATGGTCTTGCCGGTATTTATATTCCGGGAGCTATTTCAAGAGATGTGGCAAAACAATCAGCTGATAATAGTTTGCAGTTAATGGAACTCACAACTTTTGACCCTTCTTTAAAAGCACAAGCTGCTGCTGCAGGTGTAAACACAGTAAAGAGTTTATTGAGCAGAAAAGTTAAACAAGTGAAAGTGATGGTGAAAGCCGGATATAAAGTTTTGCTCCGTGATAAAAACATTCAACAACAATAAAATTAAACAAATGAAAAAGAATTTCATTCTGGTACTTTTTTTGTCGCTTACTGTATTTGTAAAGGGACAAACTACCTTATGTATCTCTACAGATAAAACAACCAGCCTCATTTTCCCGTTTGCCATAAAGCATGTTGACAGGGGCAGCCAGTCTATACTTGCACAACAGATAAAAGATGTACCAACTATATTATTGGTGAAGGCAGCTGCAAATAATTTCACCGAAACAAATCTAAGTGTGGTAACAGATGATGGAAGCCTTTATTCATTTGTAGTGTGCTATGATTTGAAGCCAGCGTCATGGGTACATTATCTGCCTGTAAATAGTAAGGCAACTACAGCGATGTATGCAAATGCAATTCTTGACAATCAACGAACAATTAAGGGTATAAAAGATAAGAAGTGGCAGTCAGTTGCAGCAATAACAGGCATCTACATAAAAGAGGATGTGCTGTTTTACCAGTTAACAGTTGAGAATTATTCTGCTGTTGATTATACAATTGATTTTATCCGGTTTCTCATAAGGGATAAGAAGAAAGGAAAAAGAACTGCCGTGCAGGAAATTGAGTTGAAACCACAATACACTGTTGGAAATACAACAAACTTAAAAGCGAATTCAAAATCAGTTATGGTCTTTGCTCTCGAAAAGCATACTATACCTGATGTAAAGAAAATGCTATTGCAAATAAGTGAGAAGAACGGCGGCAGGCATTTCAATATAAAACTGAAAAACAAAAATATTTTAAAAGCAATTACGCTTCCGGACTTTAAATAGTTAAACATGCCTGTAAGTGAACACCTGGTAATGGAGGAAATGTTGAGACAACTTGGTTTCAAAAAATCTATTAAGGATGTAAGGATGTTCATTAAGGCAAAGAGCTTCGAGTTTAGCATAGCAGAAAGTAAAGTAGTCGGGAATGACACCTTAATGTACCAACTTGAATTTGAAGGTGAGGGCAATGAGACAAGATTAAAAAAGTATGAGCTAACCCTTCAATCTGTGATAATACCGAAAATGACTATTGAAGGCATTAACACGGCTAAACTTGAAAAGCGTCTTGTTAAAGCAGATAAATTGTATAATGATTATTACTCAGAAGACAAGCCACTGACAAAAGAAGAAACTGAAGTAATAGAATCGTCGAACAAAGATATTCATCAACTTTTTGATGCCGGAGGAACGGCTAAAGAAATAGCTCAACTGCTCATGTTCAAATATTGGCCGGAAGAGAATTACAAACAGTATATCCCTTTCATGGACCGGCTCAAAGAAAATTACCAGGCAGAGCTAACTGTAAATTGGAATAATGGCAACATATTATCAGCGGAGGAAGCATATCAAAAAGCAAAACAACAGTTTCATGTATCTAAACTAAAAGAAATGAACGGGGAGCATGTAATATCAGATGACGTATTAGCCCTTGTTCAATTTGAAATTTCTTTCGGAAGAAACTGGATGGCATACAACAAGACCTTGTATTTTATTGACAAAAGCGATGTTTACTTTTTCAACAGCCGGGATGATGCCGTTCAATTTGCAAACGACAATATCAGCGAATATGATAATTATAATGTCATACAAATTCGTTCAGTCCGGGATTTGCTTGAAAAGTTACCTTATGGCGAAGCACTTGAAAAATCTTTAAGGACTGACCCGGATGCGAACGGTTTGTATAACAAGGATGGAAATGCGTTCACCGATGCATTGATTGACCATATCGAAGCACAACAAAGTTCATTATTCAATAATCAATTAAATACAAATTTTATGAATCAGGACAATTTAAAGTATTTGATGGATAACATTAAGTACATGGGTTTTGGCGAAAAACTCAACACAGAGCTTGAACAGAAAATGCAGGAAGGTAAGACTGACTTTCAATTAACCGCCAGTGTGGAGTTTAATAAGAAGTCTTTTGAAGCAACGCTTAACTTCAGAAAGTCGGACTCAACAGATATGTATTTCTTTAACAACTACAATGCTTCGCTTACCAAAAATAACGGCGACACAGTAGAGCATACCTTTTACCTGAACAAAGGAAAAGGAGTTACCGCCAAAGAAGCGTTCAATATGCTGGATGGCCGGGCTGTTCACAAGGACCTTGTTACAAAGGACGGGGCTGAATACAAAGCTTGGCTGCAGCTTGACTTTGAAAACAAAACTGATAAAGGTTTTGAAGTAAAACAGTTTCATGAAAATTATGGTTATGATTTAAAAGATGCAGTTTCAAAATTCGCTGTTGCGGAACTTAGCGACCCGGACAAAGAAAAAGCATTGATGACTTCGTTGCAGAAAGGCAATGTACAATCTGTTACAATTGAAAAAGACGGAGAAAGCCATAAAATGTTTATGGAGGCAAACCCGCAGTACAAAAACGTAACCCTGTACGATTCCAATATGAAAATGGTGGTAAAGGAATCCATTGGTCAGTACCAGGCTGGTATTGAAAAGGGTGCCAAAGCCGTAAAGGAAGATGCGGCAGATGATAAAAAAAAAGATTTGAAGCAGGCACAAAAGCCGGATGACAAAAAGCTTGATAAAAAAAATGACAAATCGCTTTTGCCAAAGAAAAGAGAAGGTAAATCAAAAGGCTTGGGAGTATCTTAAGATACTCCTTAGCTGTTTCATGCTAACAAAAAAATAGTACAATGAATATTCAGAATATTTCGGCACTGGCATTACAGTTAAAGGCTATTGGTTTTGATAACATGGGCCATGCGCTGCTGAAGCGAATTTGCCTGGTGCCGGTCACCTTCAGTATCACTGAAAAATTGTTGAGAATGCCTGAAAGTGTTTCTCTAATTTTTCATTTTGAGAAAGATGAGAAAACGAAAAGTTATAGGCTGGTATATTATGATGCTGTTTTGCAAACAGAACTTCTATTTAACAATCTTAATATTGAGGGAGTAAATGTGAAAGGTATTGATGAAAGTATGGCACAAATTGATTGGAAAGATGCTTTTGATTTTTCAAAAAGAAAAACTTTCAATCCGGATGATAGATCAGGATATGAAAATGAGTTGAGGATTTCTCAAGTAATTGACAGCCTGAACAAGCTTGAAACTGCTGACGAAGGCAAATCAATTGCAATTGCTTTAAAGCAAAAGTATTGGTCAGAAATTCCCTACCAGGATATAATGGGCCCGGTAACCAATGGAAGAAATAAATCAGAAATTAGCCAACGCTTTTATTTTTCCGAAGGGCAACCTGCAATATCTGCAGATGAAGCATATCGTTTTTTATTAAACCGTTGGATGGAAAAACAGATACAGTCAAAAAAGAAGCAGCAGGAGAATGGAACAGAATCCGAAACTGAAGAATCAAATGCTTCATCCGGCAGCGGCTTATTAAAAAAGCGTCGCATTGGAAATAATAAAAGGCACAAATCAATAGCGGATTGATTATGGAACCCTTTTCACCACTTACTGATTTTTACCAGGCTATCGCCCAAGATGCAAGAATTGGCACAACACACATAAGCTTGTACATGGCATTGCTACAGCAATGGAATTTGAATAACCGAGAGAACCCAATTTCGATTAAGCGGGATAAAATTATGAATGCAGCGAAAATTAATTCCCGTCATACATATAATCGTTGCATGGCTAACCTGCATGAATTCGGTTACATCATTTATGAACCTGCTGTAAACAGTGCTGTAAGCAGTAAGGTTAATTTGAATTATTGTGAAAAATAAAAGTGAGTTATGGGACAGAATTCAGCAGTGCCTATCTTGATACCTTTTGAGCCGGAAGAATTCTGGCAGCAGATCCGATTAATCATAAGGGAGGAAGTAGCCAGGAATCAAGAAACGAAGGTGATTAGCGATAGCTTAATGGAAACGCCGGGGCTATCCGAAAAGCCCTTGTTTAAGATGCAAGAAATTTGTAATCTGTTCAAGGTGACAAAACCTACGATTTATGATTGGATAAAACATGGTAAGCTAAAGAGGGTTAAAATCAGGTCCAGGGTCTATTTTCTGGGAAGTGAAATACGGCAATTAATGCAGGCGTAAAGACCAATATCAGGCAGCAGAAATGGCTGCCTTTTTTGTGGATATTTTAATGCACTAAAGTTTAGCTAAACAGATTAGCAATTGTAGCTTTGTAAGGAGAATTTATCAAGTTGTATAAAGTAAGATAAAGTCAAGTAAAGTTCTTCGAATAAATGGGTTTTTATAGACCCAAAAATAGACCCGAAATGAAGAAACCCGCTACAGTAGCGGGTTCCAACTTCAAACTTGCGGACCGGACGGGACTCGAACCCGCGACCTCCGCCGTGACAGGGCGGCATTCTAACCAACTGAACTACCGATCCGTTTCCTCTAAATAGGGTCTTTTAGCCCCATTTTTCAGGACGGCAAAGATAGGTCTGCAATCTTTTTCGGCCAAAAGTTTTTCTGTTATTTATCCACCTGTAATTCAGCATTTTGCCATCAGCCTCATATTATTATATAATCCTTAATTTAGCCGCCACATAAATAGCCTATGCCCTCAGACAGAAACCGACAGTTTATTGACTTTGAGAAGCCTATTAAAGACCTTCTTGAAGAGATAGATGATCTGAAACAAAAAGCAGAGAAAAGCAAGGTGGATTACAGCGAGGTGATCCATAAGCTTGAGGCAAGTGTTATTGATAAAAGAAAAGAGATTACTCAAAATCTCAGTAGCTGGCAACGGGTACAATTAAGCCGGCACCCTGACAGACCATATACCCTGAAGTATATTGATAAAATGACCAGCAATTTTGTTGAGCTCTATGGCGACCGAAATGTAAAGGATGATAAAGCTATGGTGGGTGGTTTTGCTTCCCTGGATGGGGAAACGGTGATGATCATCGGTCATCAAAAGGGAATTAATACAAAGATGCGCCAGCTCAGGAATTTTGGAATGGCTAACCCGGAAGGATACAGGAAGGCCTTACGACTGATGAGGCTGGCTGAGAAATTCAATAAGCCGGTAATTACCCTGATTGATACACCCGGCGCTTATCCGGGACTGGAAGCTGAGGAAAGAGGACAAGGGGAAGCTATAGCCCGGAATATCTATGAAATGATACGGTTGAAAGTACCAGTAATCTGTGTGATCATTGGAGAAGGAGCCAGCGGCGGAGCATTGGGCATTGGTGTGGGAGATAAAGTGTTTATGATGGAAAATACCTGGTATACGGTTATCAGCCCTGAGAGTTGTTCTTCTATCTTGTGGCGCAGCTGGGATAAAAAGGAAGTGGCGGCAGAGCAATTGAGATTAACAGCAGATAAAATGCTTGGCTTTGGACTGATCGATGGTATCATTCCTGAGCCACCGGGTGGTGCTCATTGGGATTATAATGAAGCTGCACAGATTCTGAAGAATTATCTTGTTCCGGTGATCAAAAAGTTGAAACAGATACCCGCTGAACAAAGAGTAAGTAACAGAATAGAAAAGTTTGGCAAAATGGGTTTTTGGGAGGAAGAGTAATATGCCTGGAGTACTTAGCCCGGAGAATTATATGTATGCGACCAGTTTCATTGCTGCTTCGATTTCCGTTGTGTTTATACTGAGTTTGCCGAAGCTCACACTTCAGGTTTCTCTTTACAGTTGGACGTTTCGGAAAATCAATTATTAGCACTCATAATTTTAATTACTAATTCATAAAATGTCACTCAGAAAAAAATTCGCCGGTACTGGTATCGCCATTGTAACTCCTTTTACAGCAGATGGAAAAATTGACTGGACTGCTTTCAGTAAACTAATTGAATTCTGGATAAAAGGAAATGTAGAATACCTTGTTGTTTTAGGCACAACCGGTGAAAGCGCTACAGTACATGGAAAAGAAAAGCAGGAGGTTTTTTCTTTTGTGAAAAAGGAAGTGGCTGGTCGTTTGCCATTAGTGGCCGGTATCGGCGGTAATGATACTAATGAAGTAGTAAAAGGATTTAAGGAATTTGACCTTTCAGGTTATGATGCTATTCTTTCGGTGAGTCCTTACTATAACAAACCAAACCAGGAAGGGATTTTTCAACACTATAAAGCACTGGATGCGGCCACACCATTGCCCATCATTGTACAATGTTCCCGGAAGAACAGGCCAGAGTGTGACAGCCGAAACGCAGCTTCGGATTGCGAGAGAATGTAAAAACATATTTGCTACAAAAGAAGCCAGCGGCAATTTTGACCTGATCAACCAGATCATTAAAAATAAGCCCGATGAATTTATGGTCATCAGTGGTGATGACCCGATAACATTGCATATGATTGCTGCCGGGGCTGAAGGCCTGATCTCTGTGGTGGCCAATGCTTACCCGAAAGATTATTCAGATATGGTGCGTCTTTGCCTGGAAGGGAAATTTGCAGCAGCTCAAAAGCTGCATTATAAATACATTGACATTATCGCTTCTATGTTTGCCGAAGGAAGTCCCAGTGGTGTTAAAGCTTATTTATCGGAAATGGGTCTTTGCCAGAACACTTTCCGCTTGCCGGTATGGAAAGTGAGTGAGAAACATCATGCGAAGATTAAGGAATTAATGAAAATGGCCTGAGTAATGTAATTCTTCATCCTGTAATTATGAGAAAACTATTTGCTGTAATAATAGCATTAACACTTTCAACAGTTGTAAAGGCTCAGGTTGCAAGGATAGAAATTAAGAATATTCCCGTTAGTAATCATGCATCTGGTGTAATCTATGCGGCCGGTTCCTTCAATAACTGGAATCCCAAAGACGAGAAATTCAAATTTCAAAAAGACGATACAGGGAATTACTTTATAGAGCTAAAGCTGGCTAATGGAAACTACGAGTATAAAATAACCCGGGGAGGCTGGGATAAAGTGGAATGTAAAAAAGGAGGAGCGGAGATTGCCAACAGAGTACTGAAAGTAGAAAGTGATATTACCATTCAGATAACGGTAGAAGAATGGGCGGATAATATTCATGCAAAACCAAAAAGAAGTACAGCCAGTAAGAATGTAAAAATTATTGACACAGCATTTCATATCCCCCAACTGAACAGGATGAGAAGGGTATTGATATACCTGCCGGATAATTATGCCACTTCAGGGAAACGTTATCCTGTTATGTATTTGCACGACGGACAGAATGTATTTGATGATGCCACTTCCTATGCCGGTGAATGGGGTATAGATGAGTACCTTGACTCAACAAAGGCAAGCCAATGTATTGTGGTGGCTATTGATAATGGAGGTAATAAAAGGATGAATGAGTATTGTCCTTATGATTTTACATTGAACCCTTTGAAGCCAAAGGAAAACAAAGGGGAAGGAGTGCAGTATGTTGATTTTCTTGCCAAAACCTTAAAGCCTTTTATAGATAAAAAATACCGTACACTGAAGAACAAGAAAAACACTTTTATATCCGGAGCATCTATGGGAGGATTAATCTCTTTCTATGCAGTATTGAAGTATCCAAAAGTGTTTGGCGGGGCCGGCGTTTTTTCACCATCGGTGTGGATATGTAAGGAAGATCTGTTAAACCTGGTAAAGACTGCCGGGAAAAAAGTCAATTCAAAAATCTATTTCTATTGCGGTAAACTTGAAGGACCCGGTATGGTACCTGATATGTTGAAAGTTTTTCAAGAGCTGGCTGCTGTTTCAAAATCAAAAATGACAACGGTGATACGGGATGACGGAAAGCATAATGAACCAACATGGAGGAAAGAATTTCCTCTCTTTTATGAATGGATAATTAATTGATCAAATTGTATAAGCTACGCCTTCTAATGCCAGCTCCGTGTCAGGGAAAACTTCTTTCGCTTCCGCTTCGAATTCCTCCAATGTATCGTATTTGCTGCTGAAATGGCCGATGAGTAATTTCTTTACACCGGCTTTCTTTGCGATCAACGCTGCCTGTTTAGTGGTGGAGTGGAAGCGTAGTTCCGCCCTCTCCCGAAGGTTATCGAGGTAAGTGGCCTCATGATATATCATATCAAAACCCTCTATATGAGTTAGTATATTCTCATCATACTTTGTATCGGCACAAAAAGCATATTTTTTTCCTGGCTCAGCTGCTTCTGTTACCCATTCATTCTTTACAACACTGCCATCTTTTTTTGTATAGTCATCACCTTTTATAAGACGGTCGTAAAAAACTGCTGGTATCTCATACTCCTTTGCTTTTTCCGGGAGAAGGCTCCTGGGTTGTTTTTTTTGTTCAAAAGAGAAACCATAACACTCAATACGATGATTGGTAGGGAAGCACTTTACGGTAAGCTTGTCTGTATCGATTAATGTTTTAGCTTCAGTGATATGATGTATATGTAAGGGATAACAGATTTGTGTATCCGCCACTTTCAGTTGCAGCTCAATGATCTCACGGAGAGGTGCCGGGCCATATACATGCAGCACTTGCTGATGGCTGAGCAGGCTTAGTGAATTGATCAGGCCAATAAGCCCAAAATAATGATCACCGTGGAGGTGAGAGATGAAAATATGTGAGATCTTGCTCCGCCTGATCTTATAATTTATTAATTGAATTTGTGTGCCCTCACCACAATCCACCAGGTAATTATTGCCATCCAGTGTTATTACCTGGCTGGTAGGATGCCGGTCAAATGCCGGAACAGCAGAGTTATTTCCAAGGATAGTGACTGCAAACATGAAACGGTCAGTGATTTGGTGTGAACGATTACTACAAAAGACCAGTGCCTAAACCTTTTAGCTGCATTTGCAGCGATTAAAAATCCTCGCCATCCATCATCTCTCTTTCAATTTCTTCCATTTGTACAATATCCCATGCTTCACTTTCGGTAGGGGTAACATTCATCATTTCCAGCAATTCATTTTGATCAAGAAAATCCTCTACCTGTTTCTGTAATTCGCAAATAACAAAAGAGGCACTGTTCTCATAAAATCGCTGTTGTATATATACAAGTTTTTCCGCAGCAACTGTATCTACAGATTCAACGTTTTTTAATATCAGTACCAGGTTTTTAACGTCATTTTGCAGGTAAGGAAGCAAACATCCGGCCATCTCGTCTGTCATAGTAGCAGACAAAACCGGGTCGGCTACTGTGATGGCATGAAATTTCTCTTTGGTATCAGTTTTGACATTCATAAGTTCTTACTTTTAGTTATTGCTCCTGTCCTCCTTTTGGGTGCCGCTGCAAAGTAAAAAGTAGGGGTTTTCCCACAACTTAAATTATCAACATTCCGTTTATAAGTACGGGAGAACAGGAACCAAATTTATTCGTTAATATTGTATCACAACCAATTATCTAAAAATGGATAATAATTTTTCAGCACAGGTTAAGGAAATAATCTCATTCAGCAGGGAAGAGGCGCTAAGACTTGGTAATGATTTTATCGGTACCGAGCATCTTTTGCTGGGTCTTATCCGGGAAGGAGATAATACTGCAGTCCGTATCCTTAAAAGCTTCAATGTGGATCTTTATGAATTAAGAAAAGAAATTGAGCTGGCAGTAAAGGATAAAACAGGGAAAAACATTGCTAATATCAACAGCCTGCCGCTAACAAAACAGGCAGAAAAAGTCATCAGGGTAACTGTACTTGAGGCTAAGGCGTTGAAAAGCGCAACGGTAGAGACGGAGCACCTGATGCTCTCTATTTTGAAAAACAAGGAAAATATTGCTACACAAATCTTAAATCAGTTTGACGTGGACTATGATCTTTTCAGACAAGAGCTGGGAATCGTAAAATCAAACGATCCCCGTGCCGAATTCCAGGATGAGAATGACGATGATTTTGATGAGGAGAAAAAGTATTCACAACCCAAAGGAGGAGGCAAGCAGGCCGGTAGCACAAAGAGTAAAACTCCTGTGCTTGATAATTTCGGCCGTGATATTACAAAAATGGCTGAACTCGGCGCTCTGGATCCTATTGTTGGCCGTGAGTCAGAAATTGAAAGAGTATCTCAGATACTTTCCCGCCGGAAAAAGAACAACCCGATCCTTATTGGTGAACCGGGTGTGGGTAAAACAGCCATAGTAGAAGGCCTTGCACTTAGAATTGTACAGCGTAAAGTTTCAAGGGTATTGTTTGATAAAAGAGTGATCTCACTGGATCTTGCCGCATTGGTGGCAGGTACAAAATACCGTGGGCAGTTTGAAGAGAGGATGAAAGCCATTATGAATGAGCTGGAAAAGAACAGGGATGTTATCTTGTTCATTGATGAACTACATACTATAGTAGGCGCAGGTGGAGCCAGTGGTTCACTTGATGCAAGCAATATCTTTAAGCCGGCACTGGCAAGAGGGGAACTTCAGT
>Ga0209200_1003538_pt1 | contig 13370 bp, 8 predicted proteins | sample AD_UKC033_MetaG_FD_184406 | JGI IMG/M metagenome (GOLD analysis project Ga0209200, IMG submission 184406) | Active sludge microbial communities of municipal wastewater-treating anaerobic digesters from USA - AD_UKC033_MetaG (SPAdes) (version 2) | ecosystem: Engineered > Bioreactor > Anaerobic >...
ATTTTCTTGACAGCAAATCAGCTTTTTTTTTTTAATATTTGCATTTATGACTAATTTAGAATAATTGTGTCCCGAATTAAGTTTAAAAGAATATTAGCCATTTTAACTTGTCTGATAATCAGAGACTTTATTATTTTGGTCATTTTTCTAAACTCATCATTTCTACAAAGCTATCTGACAAAACAAATTATTATCTTCTTTTCTGATGCTTATGATATTAATCTTTCCGTTGAAAATGTTTACATAAAACTTCCTAATACTATAGCATTATCAGGTGTTTATGTCAAAGATTCTATCGGCGATACTTTGGTCTATTCCGAAGAAATAAATTTAAAAATTTCTGCTGTAAAATTTTTTGACAAAAAATTATATATTGATCAAATTTCATTGAATAAACCTTTTATAAATATAATTATTGATACAGCCGGTAATTCAAATTATCAATACATATTAAACAAATTTATATCAGAAGATAAGGACACTTCTAAGACTCAAAGTTTTGACATATTTTGCAATAAATTTGAAATTCTAAACGCAAGATTTAATTATAAAGATTTAAGATACCCCGAAAATCAGGATGGATTTAATCCATCGGATATAAGTATATCAGGATTTAGCATCACACTACAAGACATCCAGTATTTTAACGATTCCATTGCTGTGAAAATAAATAATTTTAAAGTTGACGAAAAATCCGGACTCAACATTAAAGAATTTTCGACCGAAATACTATATTGCAATAGTGGAGTATTCTTAAAGGATTTTGTTATTAAAACAAAAAATTCTGAATTTATTAGTTCTGAAATTAGCATAGAAGGTATTGAAGAAGATTACTTATCTGACCCGCTGAACAAAATGAAAGTTAAAATTGTCATTGACACTTTGGTATTTGATGTGGCAGATTTAGGACCCTTTATGCCCGAATACCGTTACTTGCATGAGAAAATATACCTGTCTGGTGATTTTTCGGGCAAATTGTCAAAATTTAAGTTTAAAAACTTTAATATAGCGTATGGCAACGATACAAGACTGATAACAAATCTTTCGGTAGATGGATTGCCCGATTATGATATGACTTTTATTTTTGGCGATGTTTCCAAACTAACAACATCGAGTGCAGATGTAAGAAAAATGATGAGAATCTTCTCTCCCAAAGATCAGATTATATTACCTACTATGGTGGAAGATTTGGGCTATTTATCATTTACAGGAAACATTACAGGTTTATTTAATGATCTTGTTGCATACGGCGAGTTTAACACAGGTCTGGGATCTATCAGAACAGACATGGCTATAATAACCGATTTTGATAGTTTTGATATTTCATATCATGGGAAACTTCAGGCAAACAAAATAAATCTTGGAACAATCACAGGTTATCCTGACACATTTGGTATGCTTAGTTTAAATTCAACATTGCATGGAACTCTAGATTCTGTTGGTAATTTCCAGACACAAATAGATTGTAATATCAGTGAATTAGGAATTTTAAATTATAATTACTCAGGCATTAGAATTATCGGAGATGTTTCTAATAGTTTCTTTAATGGAGAATTGTATATTAACGACCCAAATTTGAAAGTTGAGTTTATAGGGAAATATGATTACGGTACAGATAACCAAGAAATTGATTTTTCAACAGACATTTACGCAAATCTTAATAATCTTCATATTACTAACGACACACTTCCATCTGAAATAAAACTCGTGGTAGCAGCAGATTTAAAAGGAGACTTACTCAATACACCTGAAGGTAATGTATTTATTAGTAATCTAGCTTATACCTCCAACGGTCAAACTTTAAAACTAAACCAGCTCAGTTTAAACAGCTACAGAGACGAATTCGAACAACAATTTTTGACTATCAGATCAGATTATGCAGACATTAATTTATATGGTATTTTTGAGTATGGTGAACTAGGTTATACTGTTTACAATATGCTTGCAGGGTACACTCCAACATTTATAAATAAAATTGAAGTAGAAGAATCAACTAGTGATAATATTGCCAATTTTGATATCAGATTAAAAGCTCTTGAAAATTTAACTAACGTTTTCATACCAAATTTAAGCATTGAAGGAGAAATATTTGCCGAGGGTAAAATATCAGGGCGAAATCATGAATTAGATGCAATCTTCAGTATTCCTGTTATTAAATATGATAGCATTTACCTATGGGGTTCTGAATTAAATATTACTGCGTATAAAGATTCGCTGGATTTATATTTAACTGTACAAGAAATCAGTACTAAAAGTTTTCCATGGTTCGAAAATATGTTGTTCAAACTAGACGTTCAAAATGACTCTGTTTTTATGGACATTAACTGGGACAATTATGATATAAATAGGAATTCAGGGAAAATTGGCATAAGTACAAAATTTATTCCTATTGCAGGGCAAAATTTCCCAAAAATCGAAAACATAATTCATGAATCAGAGATTATTGTTGAAAACAGAATTTGGAATATTAAAAGAACTCCAATAATTGTTGATAGTACAAATATTAAAATTAGTAATTTCTCTCTCTCACACGACAATCAAATTTTAAACATAGATGGCGAAATCTCAGAAGATCCCTCAAAACTATTAAGATTTCTAATTAGCAATGTTGATATAACAAATTTCAATCCATATATAGAGTCTACAGGCTATCATCTTAGTGGAATTTTGTCGGGTAATGGTAGAGTTGCGAATATATATTCAAATCCTGTGTTCAGATCGACATTAAGTATAAAAGATTTTAAAATAAATGACGAAGATTTTGGTAGATTTGATTTGTCTGCAATTTGGGAAGACAATGCAAACGGTTTAAAAGTTGACGGGGTAAACAAATACATGAAAATAAGAGGTAGTTATTTACCGGAAATTGATAGTATAGACGTTAACTTTACTGTTGACAACTTTAAGCTTGACATTCTTCAGCCATATTTGGTAGAATATGAAGTGAGCGAATTAACCGGTTTTGTTGACATTGAATTAAAAGTTTCTGGCTATTTGTCTGACCCTGATATTGATGGATATATTGATTTCGAGAAAGCGGAATTTGTATATGATTTTCTTAAAATAAAAGCCAACACTGACGATAAAATTTTAATTACAAATGATGCCATACTTTTTAAAGACTTCAAAATATATGATGAATTTAAAAATCCTGGTATTATTAAAGGAGGTGTTTATCATAATAAATTCAGTGATTTCAGATTCGACTTACTTATAATGGCCGACAAAATGAAATTGCTTAATACATCTGAAAAGGATAATAGCTTATATTATGGAACAGCTTATGGAACAGGAACAGTAAAAATTTCAGGAAATCTTGACAAATTTGGAATTGATGTTGTTGCTAAAACAGAGCCAAATACTGTTTTTGTTCTGCCTATGACCGAATACTATGAATCGAGCTCAATCAGTTATGTAACATTTATAAAAAGAGAATCAGACTCAACAGGTCTAAAAATCATGCATGCTCCGGAATCTGAAATGGATTACTATTTTAAAATGGACGTTGAAGTAACTCCTGATGCTGAAGTACAAATAGTCTTTGACCCAAAAGTTGGAGATTTAATGAGAGGTTTTTGTTCAGGAAATCTAAAGATGGAATACACTTCTGATGAAGAGTTTTATATGTATGGAGAATTAGTTATTATTGAAGGAGATTATTTGTTCACACTCGAAAATATTATCAATAAGAAATTTCATATAAAACCAGGCGGTACAATTCTGTGGTCGGGAGATCCATATGAAGCACTGCTTGATTTGGATGCTATTTATTATGCAAAAGCTCCTCTGATTGACTTGATGGCCGAAATAGCGGATTCAAGTGATACATATACTAAACCGGTAAGTGTCGAATGTAAGATGCATATGTCAGGTAGTCTTATGGCTCCTGATATTTTATTCAGTATAAACATTCCAAATGCTTCAGATAAAGTTAAGACGCTGCTTGCAAATCTTTCTCAAGATGAAATAAATAAGCAATTATTATATTTATTAATACTTAATAAATTCTATTCCTCAACTCAATCAACAACTGTAGGACCTCAATTAGGCAACACTACTAATGCGTTTGGAGTAACTTCTGCCGAACTTCTCTCAAATCAGCTTAGCAACTGGCTATCACAAATTAGTAAAGACTTTGACATAGGTTTCAATTATCGTCCTGGAACTGATGTCTCAGGTCAAGAACTTGAAGTTGCCCTTTCGACACAAATATTAAATGACAGAGTATTAATAAATGGTAATGTCGGAGTAGGTGAAAACAAGTCGAGTACAAGTAATCTTATTGGAGATATCGAAGTACAATTAAAAGTAAATAAGAGTGGTTCATTCCGCGTAAAAGGATTTACAAGAGCTAATGATGATATGCAGGCTGAATTTGGGCCATATACAAATGGAGTAGGTCTCTTCTACACACAGGACTTCAATACTTTCGGGGAATTATTCACAAAACTTTGGGAAGCGATCAGCTTTAAAAAGTATCGAAAGAAACAACAATAGGATTTAATTTTGCTTGTCCATGTAATCAAAAATTCACTAGACTAATTTCATCGGTGGTATTCAAAATTTTTACCTGCCTTTTGATGAAGCTGATTTTCTATGCAATTTTTTTGCATTTCCTTGTTTTGGTTTACCTGAATTAAAATTCCCAGGTTTCTTCCTGCGTTTCTCGACACTATTCATAAGTGTGTATTTAGGAGCTTTCTCAAAACCCACAGGAAGCGATATTTTATCAATACTTCTGCCCAAAAGTTTTTCAATTCGATTGAATTTCAATATTTCAAATTCACTTATAAAACTAATGGCAAGCCCCAATTTACCAGCCCTAGCAGTTCTTCCAATTCGATGGACATAATCTTCAGGTTTTTCGGGAATATCATAATTTACAATTAGATTTACATCTTCAATATCAATTCCTCGCGACAAAAGATTTGTGGCAACTAAAATATTAACCTGACCACTCTTAAAGGATAATACAGTTTCATTTCTCTCGTTTTGAGTAAATGATGAATTAATTGCACTGTTTTTTATCCCATTTGAATTTAAATAGGCAGAAACTTTACCAACATTAATTTTAGTGGAAACGAATATTAAAATTTTTTGATTATTATAGTCTTTTAGTAAAGTTTTTAACAAACGCTGTTTGTCAGACTCATAAACTAAATATACCTTTTGCTCAATTTCTTCAGCCGGTTTTGAAAAATTTAAGTCTATTATTTTAGGATTAACAAGAATTTCTGAAGCCAATTTTCTTATTGCATGTGGCATAGTAGCCGAAAATAAAAGATTTTGTCTTTTATCCGACAATTTTGAAATAATACTAATAATATCAGGATAAAAACCCATATCCAACATTTCGTCAGCCTCATCTAGTACCAAGAAATCCAAAGCAGATAAATCAACATAACCTAAATTGAGATGTGACATCAATCTACCGGGAGTTGCAACAATAATATCTGCTCCATTTGATAATGCATTCTTTTGTCTGCCAAAGCCATCCTGATCATTACCTCCATAAACAGCCAGATAAGATATGTCAGTATAATACCCCAAACCGGAGATTTGTTCTTCAATTTGCATACAAATTTCTCTTGTTGGAGTTATTATAAGTGCTTTAGTTCCTTTATTTTCAGATGTCAATATCTTTTGCATTATTGGAATTAAAAAAGCTGCTGTTTTTCCTGAACCTGTTTGTGAACATGCCAGCAAATCATTTCCGGAAAGAATCAAAGGTATTACAATCTCCTGTACCTTTGTAAGGTGTTCATAATTGAAACTATTTATTCCATCTTTTATTCTCTGATCTATTTCTAGTTCTTCAATTTTCATTTATTATTTACCTTTCCTTTGAAACAACTTCCATTTGCCGGCCTGGTTTTGCTGAAATACGCCTTTATTCACAAAACGAATATCTTCTATTGTATAAAACGCCCCTGGATTAAACCTGTTTAGAATTTCTATTAACTCTGACAGATTTTTACGACTTATTGTGATAAATAAAACATGAACATGACCCACAGTTCCAGATGCATCATGATGAGTAAGGCCATATCCATTTTCTGTAAGATAATTTATTAATTCGTCAGCAGGCTTCCCTGTAATTAACCTTAATCCAACTATCCCCATCGCTATTTTTTCCTCAATTACCATTCCGACATAGTTACCAGTAGCAAAACCTGCAGCATAAAATAAATAGCAAACCCAATTATCAAGATTTTCCATAATTTGACCTATGGCAATTATCCATATCAAAACTTCAACGAAACCTAATAATGGAGCAATAACCTTTTGGCCTCTTGCAACAAGTATTATTCTTAAAGTTCCAATAGTTACATCACAAATTCTGGCACAAAAAATCATTAATGGCAGCCAAACATAAGCAAACATATCAAATTCCATAAATTCAATTTTTAAAATTTCTGCAAAGATATCTCAAATTTCATCATAAAAAAATTCAGGTTTTGAACAATTATGTATAATTTAGGTTTATTAAATAATAATACTTATTTTAAACTAAAAACTATTTAAAATGGAAAAATTATATACTGCAAGTGTTAAAGTTCAGGGAGGTAGAAATGGGCACGTAACAAGCGATGATGGGGTAATAGATATGGATGTAAGGATGCCAAAAGGGTTAGGTGGTGATGGTGATTCTTACACAAATCCAGAGCAATTATTTGCTGCTGCATATTCTGCATGTTATGATGGTGCATTAAATCTCGTAGCAAGAATGAATAAACATAAAATAGAAAGTAAAACAACTGCAAACGTATCAATTAATAAACAGGCTGACGGTGGTCTTGCAATCAGTGTTGTAATGGAAATTGAAGTCAATGGCGTAGAAAGACAGGTAGCTGAAGATTTGATTCAAAAAGCACATCAGGTTTGCCCATACTCAAAAGCCATTCGCAATAACGTTGAAGTAGAACTAAAGCTAGTATAATAAAAGTTATACGCTTGAATAAGGTTGTTATGCTATTCTGAATTTTTCACTAAGGTATAACACCAGTATCCCATAGAACTGTTGTCAAAGGAATTAAAACGTTCACTTCCTTCAACACCTGCAAATTCGTAAAAAGATTTGCGGAATATTCTTGGCACACCTTTATCAATTGCTGATTTGCGACTCGCGGAATCTTTTATCAATGCGTTGACAACATTTTGACGAATATTCTCGCATTCCAATATTTTAAAACCTGCTTTTTGAAGTTTATCGTTAATTATGTCAATATCTTCTTTTTTTATCATATCGGCATACAAAAACTTACCATCAGGTTTTAAAACACGATATACTTCAGAAAAGAACTTACCGATATTTGGATAACATCTTGCAGATTCTACATTTAAAACAGCATCAAAAGATGAAGCCTCAAATGGTAATTTCTCCGCTTCAGCTCTTACGAATTTTAAGCCTTCAACACTATGATGCTTATTACAAAACTCAATAGTTTTCTTTGCAATATCAACAGCAGTATAAGAACGAGGTTTTAAGTATCTGGTTAAAAATGAAGCACCTCCACCCCTACCGCTTCCAACCTCCAGTATGTCAGTATCCGGAAAATTATGATTACGTGCAACATGATGATATAACTGAATACTATAACGATTAATTTCATCTTCAGGCAGTAAATTCAGAGTTTTGAATTCACCATTTTCTGATTCAAATCCATAATTCAAAAAAGTAGTTTCTTTATTCTTGTCATAAGAAATTATCATATTATGCCAAACACGCCATAATGGTTTACGTACACTTTTCGGAAGCTCGCAATATTTTTCTACATAATTATTCATCTGATCCTAACTCTCTAAATTAATATATTTTATTCAATTTTAGTACAAATTATAACAATTCAACAGCATAAAATATAACTAAAATTCGGCTCAAAGATAAGACTTTTTTATTATCAACAAATCATATATTTAGAATAGTATATGTCACAAACAAAAAGGCAGCTGAATTTGCTGCCTTAAATTTGTCGGGGTGAGTAGACTCGAACTACCGACTCCTGGTCCCCCAGACCAGTACTCTAACCAACTGAGCTACACCCCGTACTCTAACCAATCCCAAAAAATAGAAAATTTTACTTCAAAATTTTCTTCATTTTTTGAGGACTCTCGATTTTTAACGAAAAAATCTAACTCCCTTCTAAAAAAATATTATTTCAAACAACTTCTATAATTAAAACTCAGCTTAATCTGATTTTTTCTAAAAATCGGAGCTGAGCTACACCCCGCACATTAAAGTTCACAAAAATAATAACAATATTACTTCTGACAAATCTTTTTTAACGTATTATTTACCTTTTTCACCGATTCTAATTATTGTGAATCAAAAAATAAATCTATTTTTAAGGCTGTTTAATTTATAATATATTTGCACTTTGTTTGTTCACAATTTATGAAGAAGTCTTTTTTTCTGGTTTTATTATGTTTACTTTACTTTAGTAACTATGCTCAAAAAGTAACTTTAAGCGGTTATATTAAGGATAAAGACACAGGTGAGGAACTACTTGGAGCAAATGTAATAATTAAAAATACTAATACCGGAACTACAACAAATGCTTACGGCTTTTATACTTTATCCCTAGCTCCGGGACAATATGATATAGTTTTTTCGTTTATTGGTTACAAAGAAAAAATTGAAAAAGTAGATTTGAAAATAAATAAGTCTCTGAACATTTCACTTGAAAGTTCAGCAATAATGACTCAGGAAATAGTTGTAAGCGGAGAAAAGAAAAGCAATGTGCAAGACAGCAAAATGAGTGTAATCAAGTTGCCTGTTGAAGCAGTAAAAGCATTACCAGCATTTATGGGAGAAGTGGATATATTAAAAACAATACAATTACTTCCAGGCATACAATCTTCGGGTGAAGGAAATTCGGGTTTTTATGTACGAGGTGGAGGACCGGATCAGAACTTAATATTACTAGATGAAGCAACAATTTACAATGCTGCACATTTATTTGGTTTCTTCTCTGTATTTAATGCCGATGCAATTAAGGATATGGAAATCTTTAAAGGTGGAATGCCGGCACAATACGGTGGTCGTGTAAGTTCTGTGCTGGATATATCAATGAAAAACGGTAATATGAAAGAATTGGAAATTGACGGTGGAATAGGCACTATTTCTTCACGACTTACTGTTCAAGGACCAATAAAAAAAGACACATGTTCTTATCTGTTTTCTGCAAGGCGTACTTATATAGATGTATTAATTAAACCTTTTGTTAAAAAAACTTCGCCGTTTAAAGGTTCCGGTTATTATTTTTATGACTTAAATGCCAAACTTAATTATAGGTTTTCTGATAAAGACAGATTATACTTAAGTGCCTATTACGGAAAAGATATTTTTGATTTTAAAAGCACAGACGCCGGCTTTGATATGAAAATTCCATGGGGAAACGGAATGGCAAGCCTCAGGTGGAATCACTTGTTCAACAGTAAATTCTTTTCAAACACAACTCTTGTTGCTTCAGATTATAAATTTAAAACTGATGTTACAATGAATGATACTGAAGAAGGCAGTACATTAATGAGATTCGTTCAAAGATCAGGCATTAGAGATTATTATTTGAAACAAGATTTTACTTATATCCCTAATCCAAAACACACAATAAAATTCGGAGCAAATTATATTTATCATATTTTTTCTCCTAATTCTGTCAGTGCCGAATATTATGCTATGTATATTGACGATTCAGATATAATGAAGCAATATGCACATGAAGCGGCTATATACATTGGCGATGATTTTAAGATAAATAACAGATTTACACTTTATGCCGGAATACGTGGTGCCGCTTATATGCAGGTTGGACCGTTTATCAGATATGTTAAAGATGATTTATTAATGCATAATATTGATACTATTAATTACTATAAAAACGAAAAAGTAGCTTTTTACAAATCACTTGAGCCAAGACTTTCTCTTAAAATTGGTATTGATGATAATTCTTCGTTTAAAGCTTCTTTTAATCAGAATAAACAATTTGTTCACCTTGCATCACTATCTGCCTCTACTCTACCAACTGACTTATGGGTACCATGCAGTGAAGTGGTTAAGCCACAAGAAGCCAGACAATATGCAATAGGGTATTTTAGAAATTTCTATAACGATCATTTCGAGACATCAGTAGAATTTTATTATAAAGATTTATTTAATCTCATCGAATATGCTGATGGTGCAATGCCTGGAGATGATGTTGGAAATAACGCTGATAATTACTTTATCTTTGGTAATGGCTACTCATATGGAATGGAATTATTTATAAAAAAACAAACCGGAAGGTTTACAGGATGGATTGGTTACACATTATCAAAGACAGAAAGAATATTCGATGATGTTGATAATGGAGAGCCTTTCCCTGCTAAATATGACAGAAGACATGATTTATCCTTAACAGCTACATATAATATAAATGAAAAGTGGTCTGCATCAATGATTTTTGTTTATGCTACAGGAAACACAACTACATTACCAGTGGGTGTTTTTATGACAGATGGAGACTTGGTTAGTGAGTACGGCAGAAGGAACTCATACCGAATGGACCCATATCACAGACTAGATTTATCTGTAAATTATTTGCATAAAAAAACTGACAAATGGGAATCATCTTGGAATTTTTCTGTTTATAATGCTTATAATCGTAAAAATCCATATTTCATATACTTCTACCACGAAGGTTCAATATCCAATGGAGATTATACAGCAAAAGCAAAACAGGTTTCTCTTTTCCCGATTTTACCTTCTATAACATGGAATTTTAAATTTTAGAAATGAAAAATGTTTATTATATATTATCTCTTGCGTTGTTTTTGATTTGCATTTTGTCTTGCGAAAAAGATATCACTGTTGATTTACCAAAAGCAGAAAAGAAACTTGTTGTAGAAGGAACTATTGATTTAAACGAATATGCTTTGGTTATTCTCACAAAAAATGCATCCTACTTTGATGTCATAACTACCGAAACTGTAGAAAATTCAATTATACATGGTGATCAGGCAACTGTAATTGTCAGCAATGGTAATATTTACGACACCCTTCAACCTACAGCTATAGACAAATGGCCACATTATGCTTATGTCGGTAATAAAATAAAAGGTGAAATAAACGAAGTATATAATTTAAAAATTCTTTATGATAATAAAGAATACTTTGCCACGACACTAATCCCTGATACAATTGGTATTGATTCTGTTTGGTTTGAAAAAATGAACGGATTTGAGGGGCTGGGCTTTTTGGGTATAAGATGGACAGACCCTTCGCAAATCGGTAATAATTACCTGGTTACAACAAAAAATCACGGCGAACAAAAATATTTTTTCAGACCATACTTTGGGATGCATATAATGGATGATATTCTTTTTAATGGGCAACCAATGACATACACACCAATAGTTAAAGGGTTCGAACATAATGATTACTACAATGATTACTATGACCCTAATATTATTGATACTCCTGAAGAAGATTCGTTATATTTTGTAAACGCATTTTTCTTCAAATATGGAGATACTGTTTCTATAAAACTATCAAGCGTAGATGCAAATTCATACAATTTTTGGAGCTCATGGTATAGAAATTATATGACTGAGGGAAATCCTTTTACAAATCCGGCAAGTATTAAATCAAATATTGAAGGTGCACCGGCAAACGGATATTGGATTGGTTCTGGCTCTTATATCAGAACAGTTTATATTGTTGACAGCGTGAATGTCGAAATTATCCGTTAGAGAATAGACTATTTTTCTTTTCTCGACGAATATTCAACCAAAATATCATCAAAGGTTTGCTTAACGCTTATTATTTTTTCAGCTAAATAAGCATTTGTTCCGGCAAAAGCATACCCATTTTTAAATTTTCCCTTAAATGCATTATAAAGAGCAGAAATAATACAATAAGGACTCGATGAAATATCGCAAGTCTTAATACATTGGAATGGACATCGCATCGGAATTTTATTACCAAGTTTTACCTTGTCGAGAAAGCTATTTTTTATTGCGCGACCTGGCATACCAACAGGGCTGTTAATAATTTCAATATCACTCTGTTTAGCATTTAGATAAGTTTGCTTAAATTCATCTGATGCATCACATTCGGTAGTAGTGACAAATCTTGAGCCCATTTGCACGCCTGAGGCACCAAGGCCAATAAAATCAGAAATATTTTGCCCTGTATAAACCCCGCCTGCAGCAATTATGGGTATTTTAACACTATAAATATTTTCAAAATCTTTGACAACTGCAACGACTTCGGGAATAAGGCGTTCGAGAGAATAGTTATCATCAGTAATCTGATTTAACTTAAATCCGAGATGACCACCGGCTTTAGGTCCCTCCACAACTATTGCATCGGGCAAATAATCAAAATCATGTTTCCATTTTTCGCAAATCAATTTGGCAGCACGAGCCGAAGATACAATAGGTACAAGTTTAGTTTCACTATCTTTTGTTAAAAATGAAGGTAAATTTAACGGCAATCCTGCTCCACAAAAAATAATATCAGCCTTCTCAGAAATTGCAGTTTTTACCATGTCAGCAAAATTTGACATCGCTACCATTATATTAATTCCTATAATTCCTCGTGTTTTCTCACGTGCTTTACGCAACTCTTCTTTTAAGCCCCTTATACTGCTCTCAAGAAAATCAGAACCAGCCTGACGGTAGAGCATTCCTAATCCTGCACTCGCTATAACACCTACACCACCCTGATTTGCTACAGCAGAAGCTAATCCTGATAGTGAAATACCAACACCCATTCCCCCCTGAATAATCGGAATCCGAATCTCCAGATTTCCAATTTTTAATGAATTAATCATTTTTACAAACTATTATACTATCGGGATTTATCTCCGGAAAGTTGCTACAAAGTTAATCATTATAATGAGACCCAAACAATTTAAATGATATTTGCACTTATGCCTAAATTATTGTACAAAAATCTTTCTCGTTTCTAAATATTCAAATTTACTGTTATAAAACTTCACAAAATAAATTCCGGATGAAGGTAAATTAACTTTAATACAATTATTGAAAGAGGATTCTTCAAAACAATAATCCAATATTTTTTTGCTCGTTAAATCATAAACTTCCATAAAACCAATTTCATGCTCATTAGATAACATAAAAATTTCCTGACCATTAGGTACCGGATTAGGATAAATGGTAAAATCACTAATTTCCAAATCATTTTCATAAACAATCATGTCTGTTAAAACCACTTGCCTGACTGCCTCTATCTTATTTTGGTCAATAGTATTGTCACACATTGTTACCCTGATATTATAATAACCTGGATCTAATCCGACAGTATTCCAAACACATAATTCATCAGAAAAAACCTCACTATAAACAGTATCACAAACAGTAAGCCA
>Ga0209200_1003541_pt1 | contig 13367 bp, 7 predicted proteins | sample AD_UKC033_MetaG_FD_184406 | JGI IMG/M metagenome (GOLD analysis project Ga0209200, IMG submission 184406) | Active sludge microbial communities of municipal wastewater-treating anaerobic digesters from USA - AD_UKC033_MetaG (SPAdes) (version 2) | ecosystem: Engineered > Bioreactor > Anaerobic >...
TGGGGCTGGCCATGCGGATGCTGACGTTCACCTCGGCGGGTCAGTTTGAGATGGCCGGCGGGAACCTGGTGGGCATGGGGACGCAGAGCGGACACCTTCTGTTCGACGCCCTCCCCGCGCCGCCGGAGCTGTGGCCGCGGGAGCCGAATCCCCAACCGGTACCGGACTCTCCGGCCCAGTTGCCGGCCGCGGCGGTGACGCCGCAGTAGCATGACTTTCCGTCCCGGCGCCGTACCTCCCTCGGCGCCGGGACGGGCAGGCCCGACCTACCGAGCCCGCGCGGAAGCGAGGGGCACAGTGGACCACGTGCGCACGCGCTCGGGGTCCGGCACCTCTGAGATGAAGTGAAGCAGGCAGAATAGAGCTTCACTGCGACGCGAGCGGAAGGGCAAACGGTTTTTCATCGGCTGGAGGAGGGAATGACATGCGCTTCATGACTGTTGCTATCTGCGTGTTGGCGCTGGGGCTGAGCCCCTGCGTGAGTCCAGTGTTGGCGCAGCTCAAGGCTGATCGTGCCATCATGCCGAGGGAGCCTTGGGATGCTCAGAGTAAGTGCCTGCCGACCGGACCACCGCCGGCGGCCGGGTATCAGCCCTACGAGGAGGCGCTGAATACCCGCGGACAGAAGGTCATCGCCGGCGTCCCCGGTTACCTGTGGCGCCATGGTTGCGGTCCGACGGCGGCGGGCATGGTCATCGGTTATTGGGATGCCCACGGCTTTCCGGCGCTGATCCCGGGTGACGCCTCGACCCAAACGGATCCTGTGGATCAGGCGATCGCCAGCGGCAACGGGGCGGGTACCCATTACATCGACTACTCTGTGCCGATCGACGACGAAGGTACGGGGATTCTCCCAGACCGGTCCGAACCGCCGGCGGGCGACGAACACCCGAACGACTGTCTCGGGGACTGGATGAGGACGTCGTGGTCAGCGGCCACCAACTATTATGGCTGGTCGTGGTTCAGCGACGTGGCCGGTGCCTTCGTGGGCTATGTGAACTACGTGAACGGAACGTACTGCGCGGCCTACAAATGCATCGCGTGGAGCGAAACCTACGGGGGCTCTTTGTGGGACAACGTGGTCGCCCAGATTGATGCCGATTACCCTGTTGTGTTTCTGGTCGACTCCAGCGGGGACGGTACTACGGACCACTTCGTGACTGTCGTCGGGTACCGGGACACGAGCGGCTTCAACGAGTACGGCTGCTTGGACACCTGGGCTCCGGCCGGCGACGTTCGCTGGGAACGCTTCCAGGGTATTGCCACGGGCGTACCGTGGGGCATCCATGGCGCCATCTACTTCCTCATCACGGGCACCTGCGATGACACGACTCCGCCGACGATCACCGACAGCGCCTCGAGCGGCAACGTAGGTCCGAGTTGTGAGTACCTCGTGACGTTTTCAACCACCATCACCGACGACTGCTGCATCGACGCCGGTGACGTGGACGTGACGGTCAGCCTGCTGAGCGGCAACGCCACCTTGGGGACACCGACGATCAACATCATGCAGACCGGCGTGGACGAAGTGTGGGTGCTGGGGTCGGTATTGGTGTCGGACCTGACGAGCTGCCCGGCGCGCATCCAGGTCCACACGCACGCGGTGGACTGCTGCGGCAACGAAGCGAACAGTGACGTCGTGGCTGAGGTGGACGACGCCACGCCGCCCACCATCACCTGCAACGCCGTGGGCGGGAACGTGGATGAGAACTGTGAGTACCTGATGCCGTTCTCGGCCACCGTTCTGGACAACTGCTGCGTGAACGCGGCCGACGTGGACGTGCTCGTCGAGTTGCTCACCGGCAATGCCACGCTCGGCACGCCCACCATCAACAAGGTGCAGGTCGAGCAGGGCGAGGTCCAGGTCGACGGCACGGTGCTCGTCTCCGACCTCACCAGTTGCCCCGCCACCGTGCGGGTCACTGTCAATGCGGATGACTGCTGCTCGAATGCCGCGACCACCTGCGTGGCCACCGCGGACGTTAATGACGTCATCCCGCCCGAGCTCACCTGCCCGCCGGACATCACCCTCGAACGCGGGGACAAAATCTGCAACACAGACGTGCAGGACTGGCTGGACAGCGCCACCGCCACCGACAACTGCGATACCAACGTGGACATCGTGGACGACTCGGCCGCCAACGGCTTTGCCTGCGGGTTCCCCTACGGCAGCTCGACGCTGGTGACCTGGACGGCCACCGACGACTGCGGCAACACCGACGAGTGCTCGGCCACCATTACCATCAAGCCCGCCCCGCGGGTAACGAGCACGGGCAAGGGCAGCGTGCTCATCTTCCCGAAGGTGGAGCTGCGCTGGAACGCGGCCGGCGAGTTCATCCAGGACACCTTCATCGACCTGACCAACGACTGGAGCGAGGCCGTCTACGTGCAGTTGTACTTCTACAACGGCGACCCGGAGCTGCCGGCCGAGGGACCGGAGCGGGCCCATACCGGCTGCAACTGGGTGGACAATGCGATCCTGCTGACCGGCAATGAGCCGGCCTACTGGAGCGCGCTGACCGGCGGGCCGAAGGGGGTATCGCCGTTCACCGTCCTTGATCCCAGCACCGACCCGCTGCAGCAGGGGCGCCCGGCGCAGGATGGGACGACGGACCGGGTGCTCCGCGGCATGGTGGTCGCCTGGGCCGTCAATGCCAACGGCGCCGAGATCCGCTGGAACCATCTGAAGGGCGACGCCTTGATCCTCAACTACGCCGCGCCGGCCGCCTGGGAGTACAACGCCTGGGCCTTCTCCGCCCGCTGCCTGGAGCAGGGCGAGGAGCCGCTGGACTGCATTGCCTTCGACGCCAACGGCGTCTGCTGTGACGCGGTGGTCATCCCGGGGCAGCTCGACTTCGATGCGTTCCAATATGACTTCGCGTTCGACAAGCTGGTGCTGGACTTTTTCGCCTCCGGGCAGGCGACGCTGGCCGGGGTGGCCGGTATTGACACCGACCTGACCCTGGTGCCGGTGGACCTGGACCTGCGGCAGGAGACGGCCGGGCCGGTGACGACGAAGGCCAAGTTCGACATCTGGAACGCCAACGAGGTGAAGTTCTCGAACACGGAGCGGTGCATCACCTGCTGGGACCAGCAGTTGGTCAGCCGCTACGCGGTACCCAACCACTTCCTGCGGGAGAACTTGCAGACCACCAACGGGCGGGCGCGTATTGACGGCTTGATGAGCACGCGTTGCCCGGACAGCGTGGCCACGCCGCTGCTGGGGCTGGCCATGCGGCTGTTGACGTTCCCGGTCGCCGGCGAGGTGGAGATGGCCGGCGGAAACCTGGTGGGCATGGGGTACCAGAGCGGGCAGCTTCTGTACGACGTTCTATCGCCGCCGCCGGAGTTGTGGCCGAAGGCGCCGGGTCCCCAACCGGTACCGGACTCTCCGGCCCAGTTGCCGGCCGCGGCGGTAACGCCGCAGTAGCATGACTTTCCGTCCCGGCGCCGTACCTCCCTCGGCGCCGGGACGGGCAGGCCCGACCTACCGAGCCCGCGCGGGTCGGCGCGGGCGGGGGCCCTCGGCGGCGTTCGGGGCTTGGGGTAAGGCAGTTTGAGGCGCGGCTGATTATCTTCTCTTGCGTTGGCGCCACGCATGTCGTACACTGGTGTACCTGAACGAGCCGGATGTTGGATGCAGCAAAAAGCCTCTGTGCGACGGAAGTGTCCCGGGCTTGCCGTTCCTCGAGGCACTTCTTCAGGACTGCCGGAATGACCCATCGACGCATCTGCGAAACCGAGCAACACTGGGCGGGGGCGGAGCCTGCGAGCAGGGTCAACGACGAGTCAGCCTGCGCGTCCGCACCCGCAACGCGCGCCGAATCGCCGCGTGCCGCGCCGGATGAGTTCCTCGGCCGCTTCGCCACCCGGGCGCAGGCGAAGCGCTATCGCGACCGGTACGCCACCGGCCGGCGGGTGCGTACGAACGCAAGAGAGCAAGCAGCTCTGGGGGAGTTGCTCGCCGGCCTTGGCCACCTACCGGCCGCTCTGGACCTGCCCTGCGGCACCGGTCGCTTCGCCGCCACGCTGGCGGACTTCGCCGATCGGATCATCCTCGCGGACGCCTCGGACGCTATGCTGGACACGGCGCGGCAGGGAGTCAATCAGTTCCACCCGCAGTACTTGCAGTGCGACGCCTCCCAGGTGAGCTTGGACGATGGCAGCGTTGACTTGGTGTTCTGTCATCGCTTTCTGCATCACGTCTACGATCCGAACACGCGAGCGCAGATTCTTAACGAGTTGGTGCGGGTTACCCGACGGTACCTGGTACTGCCGTACTACTCCCCCGGTCAGCGCGATTACCGCAAGTGGCTTACCCGCTTCCTAACGGGCCGGAAGAGCTGGTCCGAGCGGCCCCTCCGGCTGCGGCGCTTCCTGGAGGAGAGCCGCGGGGCGGGCCTGCGGATCGCGCGGCAGAAGATCCTCCGCCGCTTCCCGGTTACCGGCGTGTTCTTCCTCTTCGAGAAGCCCTAACATTGCAGCCAGGCGGCCTGCCGTGGTAACGGGGCTGATACGCCGTGGTGGGGGCGCAGACACCGCGTCAGGCCCGAGCGAGAGAGAGAGGCAGCGCCCGTAGCGCGCCTACTCGATCCCGCTCGGGCCAGGTTTGCGCGCGGAAGGCGGGTTGGGCCACCCGGGCACGCCGTGTCGAAGCACAGCGTTGTAGCAGCTCAACCCGCCGAGGCGCGGGATTCGGGTTGTCCGTCTACTGCGCGGCCGGGCAACTCCCGTCGTTTACCGGTCGCGAGGTGCCAAACCAGGGATCGTAAAGCCCGCTGCCGTTCAGCAGGTTGATCAGCACCACCATGTCAGTAACGGTGATGGCGCCGCTGCCGTCGATGTCAGCCTCCCAGGCAGGCACCGACCCACCGCCGAATACAACGTTGATGCGGTTGATCACTTGCACGATATCCTGGGCGTTCGCGAATCCTGAGCCGTCGACGTTGGCGGGATGATGGATGTAGGACACGTAGCTGCCGTCGCCCGTGTAGGTGACCGTCGTCACCGCGCCGGCCGTGATGCCATGGGCGAAGGTCAGGTCGTACGAGCCGTCACCGTTATCCGTCACGTCGGTGAGCCAGTTGAACGACTCGTGCACGGTCTGGCACACGGCGAAGCAGGCCGCCAGCCCGGTGTTGCCGGTGCCCAGATCGATGGTGATCGGGTCACCGGGCATGCCCATGCCCTTCAAGGGCGTGGTGGAGGTGGCCGGGTGAGGTACCCGCGCATCGACCGCACCGTCCGGCGGGTAGGCATCGACGATCGTGAGGTTGCTCGGGCAGGTGGCGGCACCGCCGGTGCAGCGTGACCAGTCGGCGAAGTCCACGTAGCCGTCACAGTTCATGTCGCCGTTGGCCCAGCCGCAGGTGCCGGTGGCGTTGCAGCCTTCCGCGTCGTTCATGGTGTTCCACATGATCTCGGCATCGGTGCCGGCCGGCGGAGGCGTGCCCGCGCCGAAGCCGGTCACCGCGTCATCCAGGTCCACGTCGCAGTAGTCGGTGCCCAGGATCACCTGGACCAGCTCGGTGACGTCGGCCGAGGTAACATTGGCGTCGCCGGTCATGTCGCAACTGAAGTCCATGAAAACGGCCTGATCGACATCGTTCCAGTCGCCGACGCTGCGGCAGACGTAGTCGATGTCATGGGCATCGACGCGGCCGTCCCACCCGGTCGGCTGGGCGCCCGCGGTCCAGTTCTCATTCCGCTGCGGGCCGGAGACGTCGCCGCGGAAGTCACCCGAAGCGTAGGTCTTGCCCGTGGCCAGCAAGCCACTGATGGGAGCGGGCACCTGGAAGGTCGGATCCGGGCAGGTGGCCGAGGGGAACACCGGCAGCACCGGCGGGATCACCAGGCTGTCGCTCGGGTCCGCCCAGGGCAGCGGCTGCCCAAGGGCCAGGATGGCGGTATCGATGTTAATAGCGCCCTGCTTGCGATTGACTTTGCCGGAGACGAGCCCCAGGCCGTCCATCCAGTAACGCAGGTCTTCCTTGTTGAAGCTGCCATTGCCGTCGAAGTCACCGATGACTTCGGGAATGGCATTGTCATACGCCATGTTCCCGACGTCGCCGCTGCCGATGGCGGCCGCGGTCTGCTGCCAGGCGCGGGGCGTATACATGGCCGTGACGAGCTGCGTGGCGTCATTCACGGTCCGGGAGTAACTCTTGTCGAAGTCACCCTGGATCTTGTTGCGCTCGGCGAGCTTGATGCCCTGCAAGGCCTTGACGTACGCCGTCCCATTCCAGTAGATGTACTCGTAGTTTGACCCGTCCGAGTACTGCGCCCCACCGGTGAGCTGTGTCCGGCGCGGCACGAGACCGGCCTTGTTGGCATAGCCGTACGCGTACACGTTGCAGGTCGTGTTGTTGCGGATGTACTCCTGGAGCTCGGTGTTCTCCAGCGTATCGCTCTCGCAGGTCGGATCATCGAGCTCGTGCAGGCAGTCGACGCCGTTGGTGAGCATGAAGTTCCTGGCCAGCCACTGGCCGGGCATCAGGTTCGTTTCCAGCGGCGGCGGCAACTCCTCGACGAAGTCCTCGGTGCTGTCGAGGATGTTGTTGAGGTAGTCCGCGACCGTCTGGTTGTCGATCGGCTGCCCCGCTTCGTAGCGCGGATTGGCGACGCAGGCGCCACCCGGCTCGGGGAGGCAGTCGGCAGCCTCGTCACACGGCGTGCGCATGTCGTTCTCGCACACCATGGGCGGACGGTTGGCATCGCGGTTGCCGCGGGCGACAAACGAGCCCGCCCCGGCGATCTGGTAACCGCAGCAGTCGTCGCAGTTGTCCAGCATCTTGTCGACCGTGGGGCGCGCTCCCCAGTGGGCGGCGCCGCACGTTTCACCCGGGAAGTTCACGAGGTCGCAATCGGCGGTGGCGGTGCAGGACCAGCCGCTCTGCGTGCAGTAGCGATTGCAGGGGTTGGCAGCACAATCGCAGCCGGGCTCCCCGCAGTTGTCGATGTCCTTGCACATGCCGACGACTTCGTAGCGCCCATTCTGGGCGTCCTGGGCGGCGCGGCTGGAACCGCACACGCCGGTGTAGCCGACGGCCAGCCGGCGGTGCTGCACTGCCGCCTCCATGATTCCCGAACCACCGCAGTTGCTCGCCTGATGGGTCGGGCCGATGTACGCGAGTGCCTCCGCTCCGATCGTGTTCCCGACGTTGTCCCCACGGCCCCACGTCGGGTCGATACCCATCGTGTTCATGGCCGCGTTGCGGGTGCCGGAGCCGAAGTCACGGGTGGCCGCCACCAGGTTCTCACCGCTCGGCATACGACCGGTAAGGAACAGGTACTGCGCCTGCGTGTAACGCAACTGGTCGACACCCGTGCCGCGGTTGGCGATGATCGCCACGGGAACCCAGGCGGCCGTGTAGTCGTAGATGGTGTCCTCATCGGGATCGTCGATGTTGGTGTTGAGGAAGACGTCGTCGATGCCGTCGCCGTTGCTGTCGCGACCCAGGTCATCGAACTGGGCCTCGAAGCCCGTGGACGACGGGATGGCGTTGTAGCCATAGGTGTCGCTCAGCGGCGTGCTGCGCCACCACTCGGCGAAGTAGTGCCGCCAGTGCCACCAATGACCGGGGTGGCCCGTGGGGAGTTCTGGGACTTCCAGCCCGGGGCCCTTGACCGCCCAGGCGCTGGGCACGTCGAGGAACGCGAACTCGATCTCGCAGGGCTCGAACGGCGTGCCACTCGGATTGGCGTAGGGACCGCCCCACTGAATGGCCCCCAGGTTGGCATACCGGTAGCCATTGAACACGCCCGCCTCACTGGGGACGCTCGTGCCGATCGTCCCTAGCAACTGGTTGTTGACGAACTCATTGAAACCGTTCACGGAGCCGAGGCTGCGGTACTGGAACATCCACCAGGTGTCGAGGAATCCCAGGGTCGGGTTCCAGGGCGCCGCCAGCCGATCGACGTAGCCCGGGACGCCGCTGGGGTGGTAGCCCCAGAACTGGTCATGGTCGGGGTCGATCCAGTCGTTGGTGTTGTTCGGCTCGAGGAAGAAGTTCACAAACAGGCTCGCGCCGGCGCCGGATACCTGCCCCCCGCGCACCAGCCACTTGTCCACGCAGACCGCGCCCCCATCGCAGTCGCTGTCGTGATAGCACGGGTTGTAGCCGCCGCTCGAGCACAACCCGTAGAAGTCGCACGTCACGCCGAGATTGCAGTCCGCATCTTCGTCGCACGGCGCGTCGTTGTCTGCACACTTGCCCAGAATCTGGCCGTTGTCCATGCACTCGTCCGCCCACGCGGGCAGTGCAGAGACCGCCAAGGTACATAGCAACCCGGCAAGAACGCACCACAGCTTAGTCATCGTATCTGTGCTCCTTTCGCTGGTCCCCTGACGGGACACCGTTCACTCTCGTCCGTACACCTTTCCTCCACCCCGGCTGCGCCGGGGCCCGCGCCGCGCCAGTCAAGTTCCGGTATGCGTATCGTGCTGCCGTCCGCACGGTCCTGCCTGCGGTAAAGCCGCGGCCGTGTGGGGAGGTACCGCCTCGCGTTTCCACCGGGCGTGCGTGCGTCCCGGGCCCTGAGGTCGTCACCTGTCAATCCCGCCCGGAGTTGTTGCAGATTACCCCGGCGGCCGGCGCTCCTTCGACGCTGGTCTACCTGCTGTGGCTGCGCACCTCCTTCCCTCCTCCGCCGGGTGCCTGCCCCCCGCCTGCGGGGCAGCGGGCCTGGCACCTCATCAGCCGTGCTGCCCGCGGGGACGCTGTCCCCTTACTGTGGCGGCGGAACGAAATTGAGCACCTCGTTGCTACCGGATAACGTGTAGTAGTGATCCCCCCACATCCGCTTCTGGAGCGTCTCCAGGATGGTCCGGCGTTCCGCGTGACCGTCGCAGAACAGGAAGTTGGCGGTGCCGCCCCACTTCTTGCGGTTCTCACCTCCACCGGGGTGGTGACGGCCGACCGCGTTCACCTGCGAGACGCCCGAAGTGTGGTCGAGGACATTCGTCTGCCGCTCGGCGGCCTCTCGGGGAATCAGCCCGTAGTCTTCGGGTGTCTTCGGCCGCGACACCAGCCCGTAGATGAACCCTGGGCTGTCCTGAATGGCCTCGTACTCGTTGAAGCCCGAGCCGAGGTGATAGAACGGATTGATCGGCCGGTGCGACTTGGACAATACACCGGAGCCGCCCTCATCGATGCCCAGTGCCTTCCAGTTGTTGATGTACTCGGTGGCCAGGATTGTCCCCTGGGGCCTCTTGATCACCGAGTCGTTGGTGAACTTGTTGACGCGGTTGCCGCCGCTCAGGGCACGGGTAAACTTGTTGCGGGGGATGATGGCCGCGTTGGCGGCAAGGGACATGCGCGGCGCCTGCCGGTCCTGGAGCAGGTTCGGCCCCATTGCCCCGTTCTGGTCCACCTGCTCCGGCTCCCAGTCTTCCGGTGCCGGTCCCGGATTGGTGCGTGGGGCCCCGCCATTCTCGAACTTGGGGCAGGAGAAGGCCTTGGTGTCGATGGCACCCTTGTTGAACAGGGCATACGACCAGTGCAGATAGCCATAAGCGTGGTTGGTGTCCTGCCGTGCCGGTGACCAGTTCCCGCGTTCATCGTAGGGGTAGAGGTACGACGCCGGGTACCCTCCGTTTCTGTCCGCGCTGCTGTAGTGCGTGACGGCCATGCCGACGTTCTTCGTGTTGGACAGGCAGACCACTGCCTTGGCCTGGTCCCGAGCCGCGCTCAGGCTGGGCAGCAGAATGCTCACCAGCAACGCAATGATCGAAATCACTACCAGCAACTCAACGAGCGTAAATGCCCCCCAGCTATCCCACTTTGCACGTTTTCCGTCGCTTGCCTGCCTCATGTCGTCGCACTCCTCACTACGAATCCAGAGACCGAAATGAAAACGATTGGACCCACGCCGCTCGCCAACCGCGGCCGCAGGGTAGCGGGGTGGCTTGAAAATCCGATTGCGCTCGTCTTAGAATCGCGTCAAACTTGCGCTAAGCGAGGGGAAGCACCTCGTTAAGGTTGCCTGAAGCGACGCGACGCATGGCGCGGTGGCTTGGGGGGCACTTCAACGATTACCGCCGCAGGCCCACGGTCCGCTCCACGGTTCGCGCGGTGGCACTCTTGGATTCCGTGTGGTGGTCCCGGGCGGCCGCGTCGCGGGCGGGGCCCGCGGGAATCCGCGCGGGCTGCAACCGGCGGCTCGCTACGCGAGCACGCACAGCGCTCTAGTCGGAAACCTGGGAATCGCGGCAACGAAAAGTCTGCACCGCGAACTGCTTGCCGCCGTCCGCCTGGTCCACGCGCGCCGCGGTCTGTGCGAAGCCGGCGCTCTTGGCAAGCTCGTGCAGGCGCGCGGGTGGCACCAGACGCATGCCGGGAGCCAGTTTCTGGAGGCTGGTAAACAGCGAAGGCGTTACCGCGCAGGTCGACGCGCTGGGAAGCTGCACCACCGAAGCGAGTACGCCGTCGCGAGTGAGAAGGGCGCGAATCCGCCTGAGCGTGACGTCGACATCGACGTACTCGAACAGCAAAGCTGCAAACACGAAGGCGACCGGGGGGAAGGTGACCGCGTCGCTCTGGATGTCGCCCGCCAGCAGTTCCAGCCCGGAGATGCAACCGGCAAACCGCGCCCGGGTCGCCTCCACGTAGGCGGGGTTCACATCGACGGCCACCACGCGCTTCGTCACCGCGGACGATATCCGCTCCAGCCCGTTGCCACCCGCGCACCCAAGCACGGCCACCGACGCCGGAGCGTACTCCCGCAGCAGGTCGGCGAAGATGTCGCCCAGCATCCGGGCCTGCCCAACGTCGGGCAGTGCCATGTGGCCCTCGTAATCAGCCAAAGGGATGTCGAGCCAGGGATTACCCATACTACTCCACGCGGAACCGTGCAGGCATGCTCCAGGCTACCGCTCCTCGCAACGCGGGGAAACCCCCACTGGCGTGGGAGCGCTGCCGGCAGCGACCACCTCGATACGGAAACCTCCCATCAGCCCCAGTCGATCCACGCGAGGCAAGCGTCTGGAGCCGCGGCCTCGTTCCCGCCACGCGAAGGCTCGCACGAGCAGCACCGAAGGCAACCAACCGGCTCGTGACCGGGCGGCAGACTGCCTGGCGGACGACCTGGACCGCTGCCTGACGTTCTACCAGTTCCCGGAGCCGCACTGGTCGCACCTGCGGACGACGAATGTGATCGAGTCGCCGTTCGCCGGCGTGCGGCTGCGGACGAACGCGGCCAAGCGGTTCAAAAAGACCAAGAGCGGGGTGTACCTGGTGCATCAGGTACTGCTGCGGTTGTCGCGGACGTGGCGGCACTTGAACGCGGCCCACCTCTGTGGGCAGCTGCCGCTACCCCAAGCCAAGACAAGCAGAGCGAAGAGAAGGTCTCAAGCGGCGTGAACAAACGTGATGGATGCCCCGGAACCGATTTACACAGGAATTGACACTACCTCGGGAAGGACGAGCATCCGCCCCTATTCGGAGGGCACGGAAGGACACGGACGTTCCAGGACCCGCTACTCCTCGTGTCGCTCGAACACCTCGTACAGCGCCTCGGCCGTCCACGCGTCCGCCACCTCGTTCCGAAAGCTCTCGGTCAGCCACAGACGACTCACCCGGGCCAGCGCTTGAATGTGCGGACCCATCTCATCCACCGGGCTGACCAGCAGAACGACCAACTCGCACGGTCGCCCATCGCTGCTGCCGAAATCGAGAGGACGCGGCGGCTTGCCCACCGCCATGGTCAGCGCGGCGCAGCCCGCGCACTTGCCATGCGGCACGGCCAGACCCTGCCCGATGCCCGTCGAACGCGTCGCCTCACGTTGGAGCACGGCCTGGAGCACCACGTCGCGGTCGGTGAGCCGACCGTTGGCGTTGAGCAGATCGACCAACTCGGTAATGGCGGCGACCTTGGTGGTGGCGTGCAGGGGAACCCGAATGCAAGCTGGATTGAGGAACCCGGTGATCTTCATGCCGCTCCCTAGCCCAACAAAGTCAACAAGGAGCACGCCCGGCGGCCGGTGCCGATTCGGTATGCTCCTCGGTGTGCCGGCAGTGTATCGCCGGGACCGGTGCGGGCCAACCCGCCCCCCCGGACGCGACGCACGTGCCATGACACGGGCGGCTCGCCCGTGCATCCAGTTAGCTCCGCGCAATGGCGAAACCGGGCGACCGAACTGGGCTGCATGGCCAGGCGCGACACCGCCATGCTTTCGCCGGCCGAGGGGCTGGTTTTCGCCACAGCATGCCTGCCTGCCCACCGGCAGGCCGGCGCCTTCGGATTGAGCACGCCCCCCCCAATCTCGCCTTCGCGTGGTGCCATTCAGCCGCGAGGCATGTGCTGTGCGGCTCGGCCCCTGCGGATGCCGTGCTTCCCCGCGGCCACATTCGCGGGTATGCATGCGCTTATGTCCGGAGCGATTGTCCAGCCCCCCCGGGCTCTGGGTGCGGCCAGGACAGCGACGCCGGGCATGCCGGCTCCGAAGCAAGCGGCGCCCACGCCCCCCACGGGCGGGGCGCCGGGGCGTCGTGGCCGAGGGTATCTCAGCGTGCACGATTCCGCGCCGCCAGCGGGCCGCGGGCTTGCCGCCCATGACGCCGAGCGTCAAGGACAGCCCGCGCGGAGCGGCGGTACCCTGATTGACGCACGCTTGCGCACCATCGTTCAGGAGTTACACCATGAACGGGTCGGAGCACGAGAGTCGGCAGGGCAAGCCAGAGGGCGAGGTCGAGTTGGACTGGGTGTGCCCGGCCTGCGGCGTCGAGGTGCCTCTGGGCGAGATGCGCAGTCCCCACACCCCCGAAGGCCTGCTGTGTCCCACCTGCGGCGCCCCGCTGGAAGCAGATTCACCAGTGGTGTACCGCCCCACGGGTGGCCAGCTCCCGCGGATCCTGGCCGCCCTGTTCCTGCTGCTGCTCGTCGTCTGCCTCATCCTCTGGCTGGTGGCCATGCTGGTGCCAGCAAGGTGACCCACGCGTCCTGACACCCCGGTTCGCCCCCGCCCCGCAGGACCCACCCGGCCCCAAGCGGGAGTGAGCGAGGTAATCCGAGTCCGAGCGGAAGCAACCGGAAGGCAAGAGGCAAGAGGGGGTGTAGCGGAATAGCGAAGTGCGAATAGCGAATAGCGAATTAACGGGGGCCGCGGCGAACCGAGCCCGAGCGGTCGCCGCTGGCCGCGGGGCCGCTGCTCCCGCTTATGCATAACGTCGGGGACGGTATCAGCGGGTAGGCAACGCCGCTCACCCCCGAAGGGGGTGCAAGTAGGTAGCCCAGGGCGGAACAACTTTTCTCGTTAATTGTCACGCAACACCTCTTCTTACAGCCAGTCGGGCGTGGTGGAGGATGAGCTTCGCCCCCACCCACCGTCGTACTCGTTCGAGCGTACGCACCCATGCCGGGAGGGGTCC
>Ga0209200_1003545_pt1 | contig 13361 bp, 24 predicted proteins | sample AD_UKC033_MetaG_FD_184406 | JGI IMG/M metagenome (GOLD analysis project Ga0209200, IMG submission 184406) | Active sludge microbial communities of municipal wastewater-treating anaerobic digesters from USA - AD_UKC033_MetaG (SPAdes) (version 2) | ecosystem: Engineered > Bioreactor > Anaerobic >...
CACGAACCCGGAACGCGCCGTGGCGGATCGTTCCGTACCCGTCCACGGTCACCCGGATTTCCTTTCCCGTGACGCTCCAGTCCGGGGCCTCCCCGTCGCAGGTGGTCGCCTTCCCGTCCACGACCCGATAGGTCGCCTCCCCCTCCTTGTGAAGTTCCCGCCCCTTGAGAAAGAGGTGGTTTTCGGAAAAAAACACCTCACCGTCGTACAGAACCCCCGTTTTATCCCTGAAATTGAAACGGGCTCTTTCGCCTTTCAGGACATCGGATCCGCTCTGGAGTTCAACACCGCCACGGGCTTCCGACTCCCCCGTGACCCGGCTGACCCGTACGTCGTCGGCCTTGAGAACCCCCTCCTCATAACGGATCACGACGTTTCCCGACGCGTCATAGGTATCGCCGTCCTCATCGTAGTTCAGCCGGTCCGCCTCGACGGTCACCGGCGGCCCGTTACCCTTGTCCCGCCCCCACACGGTTCGTGGAAAGACGGCCAGGACCGTCACCAGGAGGAGGAAGGCCAGAACGGCACAAAATCTGTTCAAGAAAGAGATCTTCATGCCGTCTCCCTGGGAAAGGCGGCGTAGGCATCTCCGGCCAGGTACAGAGAACCGGCGACACAGACGAGGTCCTCGGGACCCGCTACTTTCAGAGCCTCCCGGCAGGCTTCCCGGGGATCCGCGACGACCCGGGCGGGAAAGCCTCCCCGTCGGGCCATGGGAAGTAGAATGTCAGGACTGAGGGCCCGCTCGTTCCGTGGGCGGGTGAGGATGATCCAGTCGGCGACGGAACGGACACCCTTCATCATGGTCCTGTAATCCTTGTCCTTGAGGACCCCGAAAACAAAACCGAGGCGACGATACGAAAATTCCTCCTTGAGAGCCACCATGAGGGCGGCAAGAGCGGCCGGGTTGTGAGCGCCGTCGACGACGACGGTGGGATGCCCTCGGAGGATCTCGAGACGGCCCGGCCACGACGCACGCTGAAGACCTCTGCGAAGACCTTCCTCGGGGACCGCAAAACCCTTCGTCCCCAGAATTTCCATGACACAGAGGGCGAGGGCGGCATTCCGTCTCTGATGCCTGCCCGTCAGGGAGAGAGACAGGTCTCGGAGGGTCGTGTTCAAACCCCGGTAAGTAAATGTGCCCGGTGCGGTGGACCTGACTTGGAAGGCCTGCCCGATCCTGTACAGGTGGCCTCGCCGCTCAAAGCAGATTTTTTCCAGGCAGGCGGCAATGTGAGCCTGGGAAACACCGGTCACCAGGTCTCCTCCCTGTTTAAGGATTCCAGCCTTCTCCCAGGCAATGTTTTTCAGGTTTCCGGTAAGAAAGCGCTCGTGCTCCCGGGCGATATTGGTAATGACCGTCACCTCCGGATGGAGGACGTTCGTGGCGTCGAGCCGTCCCCCCAGTCCCACTTCGATAACCGCAATATCGATCTTTTTCATGGAAAAGTAAAGAAAGGCCGCCGCGGTCATGAATTCGAAGTAGGTGGTCCGTTCGGGCATCCGCCTTTCCAGGATCCTGACGCAGTCGGAAAAAGCCCTCCGGCCGATGATGCGTCCGTCAACACGAATCCGCTCCCGTTCTTCGACGAGATGGGGAGACGTGTAGAGGCCGACGGTCCACCCGCCTTCCCGGAGCATGGCGGCCGTGAGGGAGGCCACGGACCCTTTTCCGTTGGTTCCTCCAATGTGAACGGAAGGACAGTCGTTTTGAGGATTCCCCAGGCGCTCCAGAAAAGTCGTCACCGTTGCGAGCTGGAGATCGAAATCGGTCTCCCTCAATTGATGGAATCTCTTCAGCGCCGCCACGATCAGCCCGCGTTCCGTCGCAAGAACAACAGGTGAGGACGGATCCGGTCAAGGGAATCTAAGGCGGGACGGTCCGGCGCGGGGGAAGGGGGGATGCAGAACGGAAGGTCACCGGGACGATGGACGAAAAGCCGGGCGGGATGAAAATTCCTTTTTGCGCAATAGGCGGTCATGGGGAACTGTTAAAAGCAAAGAACATCCCCGTCCCGAAGAAGGCGGATCGTTCTTTTGGAGGCCAGGGGGTCGATTTCCCCGGCGATGGTCTCATAGTACTGAGGCTTCAGGTGATACAGGAAAATATCCGGTGAGGCGGATCCCAGTTTTCGCAGCTCCCTCTCCAGGGAAAAAGGGGTCAGATGACCGGCCAGGTCGGCCACGGACTGCATTTCATTTGGAAAGGACGTTTCCAGGAAGAGGGCTTTCAAGTTCTTTGCCTTTTTCGCGATCCGCCAGATTTCCTCAGTCGGTCCCGTGTCTCCGGCAATAAGAATGGACACGCCCCCCGACTCCAGAAGATAGGCCACGGTTTCCACCGTGTGGTTCACCGGTATGACCGTCACCGAAAGATCCTTCATCGACAAGCGCGTTCCCGGTTCAAGGGTCTGAAAACGGATTGTCGGGTTATCCAGGGAGGGTATCACGGAAAAGTCGGGCCATATGACGTTATTGAAAAGATTGGCGTGGAGAAGGTCAAGAATTCCCTGGGGAGCGAGAACCCTGAGAGAGGTTTCTTTCCTCAGACAGATGTTGTCGGCGAGAAAGAGAAGATCCTTAACATGATCCAGATGGGCGTGACTGATCAGAACGGCTTCGAGCTTCAACTGCTCCTGGAGACTCAGGACCGACGTGACCGTTCCCGCGTCGATGAGAATCGACTCATCGAGAAGGAAAGCCGTGGTGTTGTAGCCGGGAAAAAGGGACCCGTGGCACCCGAGAACGCGAATTTTCATCATAGGAGACTTTGTCCCTGTCAAAAAACGGCGGCGGCCCTTTTTCCCGTTTCGGATACCCCCCGCCCCGGAGGGGCGTTTAGGGGGGCTGGTGTAAAAAGTTTATTCGGGAATCACTTTGAAAACTTCATCTCCGGGGCGGACCCGATCGGAGACCTTGATGCCGATGTAATCCCCTTCCACGGCTTTTTCGACAGGGGCGTTGTTGACTTCCATGGATAGAATCTTCTCTTCCAGGTCCGTGGTGTGACCGGTGATTTTAATCGTGTCACCCACATTCAACTCCCCTGTGGTCACCTTGACGGCAGCGACACTGGGTTTGGCAAAAAATTTGACGACTTCTCCGATTTTCTCCTCGCTCATGGTCATTCCTCCCGTTATGAGTTTTTGCCCTTAACGTTGGAATATTAGCCATCTTCAACGTTAAAAATCAAGAATAAAAAAGGCAGGGGGCGCGGCCTCCTGCCTTTCCCATGCCTCCTGGCAAGAAAAACATCATGATTGCGCTTTTTTCTTCGCCGTTTCCCGGCCATCCTCCTCAGGTATCAATTGTATCATGGACAGGGCCGCGTTGTCTCCCTCCCGGTAGCCCAGCTTGACAATACGGGTATAACCACCCTGGCGGTTTTCGTATCGTTTCGCCAGATCGTCGAAAAGCTTTTTCGCCGTCGTCCTGTCCCTGATGACCGTCATCGCCTGACGCACGGCGTGCAGGTTGCCCTTCTTGCCGATGGTGATCATTTTCTCCGCCAGGCGCCGGAGTTCCTTGGCCTTGGCGTCTGTCGTGACGATCTTCTCATACTTGAAAAGGGAGGTGACCATGTTTCTGAACATGGCTTTCCGGTGGCTTGCCGTTCTCCCGAGCTTTTTAACAGCCTTTCGATGGCGCATGGATCAAATTCCTTTCCTCGATCTTCGCGAGTTGACTATTCCTCATCCTCCTCCTGGGGAGTCTCGATTTCCCCGGGTTCCTGCCGGTACCCCTGGTGGGGCGGAAAGACGACCTTCATGCCCAGGCCCAAACCCATTTCCTGGAGGATTTCCTTGATTTCGTTCAGGGATTTGCGGCCGAAGTTTTTTGTCTTGAGCATCTCCGCTTCCGTTTTCTGAACAAGTTCTCCGATGCAGTGAATGCCGGCATTTTTCAGGCAGTTCGCCGAGCGGACGGAAAGCTCGAGTTCGTCCACCGTCTTGTAAAGATTCTCATTGAAGCCCGGCGGAAGTTCCGGTTCAGCGATGATCACTTCCTCCTTGACTTCCTGCTCTTCGAAGTTGATGAAAATATCGATCTGCTCCTTGAGAATCCGCGCGGCGAAGGCAACGGCGTCTTCCGGACGGATACTCCCGTCCGTCCACACCTCGAGGGTCAGCTTGTCATAATCGGTGATCTGCCCCACCCGGGCGTATGAAATGGTGTACGTCACCTTCCGGATGGGGGAGAAAACGGCGTCGATATTGATGGTCCCTTCCGGCTGTTCGGGGTCCCGCTCCCTCTTGGCGGCGACGTAACCCTTGCCCATCTCGATGCGCATCTCCGCCTTCAGGGTTCCGTTCCCGGAAAGCGTGGCGATGGGGTGTTCGGGGTTCAGAACCTCCACCGTGCCATCGGTCTTGATGTCCGATGCCGTGACAACCCCCTCGCGGCTCACGTTCAGATGAACCACCCGGGGATCTTCCTGGTGGACCTTGAAACGCACGCCCTTGAGATTCAAGATGATATCCGTCACGTCCTCCTTGACGCCGGGAATGGTCGTGAACTCGTGGAGAACCCCGTCGAATTTCACCGACGTGATGGCGGCCCCGTAGATGGAGGACAGGAGAACCCGGCGAAGCGCATTCCCCAAGGTGATTCCGAAGCCTTTTTCCAGCGGCTGGACGATGAATTCCCCATAAGTGAGGGTGTGCGACTTTTCGTCGATTTCGATACGCTTCGGTCTGATAAGACTGCGCCAGTTTTTTTGCATGTGTTCCTTTCCCCGCTGTCAGAAAATTTATTTCGAGTAAAGCTCCACGACCAACTGCTCCTGGATGGGCATGGTCAACTCTTCTCGGGTGGGGAATCTCTTGAATGCACCGGCAAAGGCTTCCTGATTCATTTCAAGCCAATCGGGGACGCCACGGCGCGCCACGGTTGACACTGCCTCGGCGATTCGGGTGATGGTCCGGCTTTTTTCCTTGACCTGGATCTGGTCGCCCACATCGACCAGGAAGGACGGAATGTTCACTTTTTTACCGTTCACGAGAAAGTGATTGTGCCGGACAAGCTGGCGCGCCTCGTTCCTCGAGTTGGCGAACCCGAGACGGTAGACCACGTTGTCCAGCCTCCTTTCAAGGAAAAGAAGCAGGTTGGTTCCCGTAATGCCCTTTTGCTTGTCCGCTTTCTCGAAGTAGCCGCGAAACTGCCGCTCGAGAATTCCGTACATTCTTTTGAGCTTCTGTTTTTCCCTGAGCTGTACGCTGTAGTCCGTCTGTTTTCTTCTCGACTGGCCGTGCATACCCGGCGCATAGGCCCTTCTTTCAAAAGCGCACCGGTCGCTGTAGCAGCGGTCTCCCTTCAGAAACAGCTTCAATCCCTCTGCGCGACATAACCTGCAAACGGATCCTCGATATTTAGCCAATGGACGCCTCCATTTCCATGAATTTTCTAAAGGCGGCTACACGCGCCTCCGCTTGGGCGGACGGCAGCCATTGTGGGGGATGGGTGTGACATCCCGAATGAGCGTTATGGTCAACCCCGCCGTCTGGAGGGCCCTGAGGGCCGACTCCCGGCCGGAACCAGGCCCCTTGACAAAAACCTGAACGGTCTTCACGCCATGCTCTTTTGCCTTTTTCACGGCATCCTCGGCGGCGAGCTGGGCCGCGAAGGGCGTGCCCTTCCTGGACCCCTTGAACCCCTGCCCCCCGGACGACGCCCAGGAAATGACGTTGCCGCTGACATCGGTTATCGTCACGATGGTGTTGTTGAAAGTTGACTGAATATGGGCAACACCTTCGGATATGTTTTTACGCTCTTTCTTCTTTCCGCCTCTTCTCGGTCTCGCCATGGTTCCTCCGCACCTATTTCTTCCTTCCGCCGATGGCTCTTCGCGGGCCTTTCCTTGTCCGGGAATTCGTGTGAGTCCTCTGACCCCTCACCGGCAGACCCTTTCGATGCCGGAGACCGCGATACGTCCCGACATCCATGAGCCGCTTGATGGACAGGGAGATTTCCCGCCTCAAGTCGCCTTCCACCTTGTGATCCTTGTCGATGACGCTTCTCAGGGCCGATACCTGCTCATCCTTGAGATCATCGGTCTTCGTATCCAGATCGATTCCGACCGCCTGAAGAATTTGCCGCGACTTGGTTTTGCCAATCCCGTAAATGTACGTCAGCGCAATTTCCATGCGCTTGTTTTTCGGCAGGTCAACTCCCGCAATTCTTGCCACCGCGAAACCTCCTTGCTTTATCCTTGCCGCTGCTTATGCTTGGGATTCTCGCAGATCACCCGAAGCACGCCGTGGCGCTTGATGATTTTACACTTGTCGCATATTTTCTTGACCGATGAACGAACCTTCATGTCGATCCCTTCCTTCCTTCAAACGCGTGATTCAGCTGAAGTCTCCTGCCGCTTTTTACACCCGCATTCACTTTGCCCGGTAGATAATCCTCCCCCGGGTCAGGTCATAAGGGGACAGTTCCACCGTCACGGTGTCACCGGGCAGTATTTTAATGAAATGCATTCTCATTTTTCCCGATATGTGGGCAAGGACCCTGTGGCCGTTGTCAAGCTCCACGCGAAACATGGCGTTGGGAAGGGGTTCGATGACCTTTCCCTCCACAACGATGGCCTCTTCTTTCGCCATAAAGATGACCTCTTCGTCTGCCCCGGTCGGCCCGGAGACAGCGTCTACCCGACGGTGCTCAGTATTTCCGGCCCGTTGTCACGGATGGCCACGGTGTGCTCGAAGTGAGCGGACAGCTTCCCGTCTTTCGTGACCACCGTCCAGCCGTCACCGGTAACGGTTACATCGAAGGTCCCTTCGTTCACCATGGGCTCGATGGCGAACACCATGCCTTCCCGCAGGACGATTCCTCGCCCCCGGGTTCCATAGTTGGGAATCTGCGGGTCCTCGTGAAGGCCTTTGCCGATGCCGTGTCCGACGAAATCCCGGACCACGGAAAACCCCGCCGCCTCAACGTGTTCCTGTACGGCCGCCGATATGTCCCCAAGTCGGTTTCCCGGCCGGGCTTCATCAATGCCCTTGTAAAGCGACTCCTCCGTAACCCTGATCAGCTTCTTTCCCCTGTCCGGGACGTCTCCGACCGGTACGGTTATGGCAGCATCCCCATAGTATCCCTTAAAATAGATACCAAAGTCAAGACTGATGATATCCCCCTCCTGCAATTCACGGCTCGAGGGAATGCCGTGAACCACCTCTGAGTTCAAAGAGGTGCAGACGGAAGCAGGGTATCCCCTGTAACCTTTAAAGGCCGGCCGGGCTTCGTATTTTTTCGCCATTTCTTCGGCCAGCCCGTCGATGTCCTTCGTCGTAATTCCCGGTGCGATGATTTCCTCAAGCTTTCGAAGAACTTCCGCGACAATGCGGTTGCTCTCCCTGATCCTTTCAATTTCTTCCTTCGACTTGAGAATGATCATGGTCCCGGTGACGGAGGCTTCAGCGTCTCTTGAGCATCCTCCCTTTTTTCAGGAATCCCTCGTATTGACGGGTGAGAAGATGGGTTTCAATCTGCCCCGCCGTGTCAATGGCCACGCCCACGACAATGAGAAGCGCCGTGCCGCCGAAGAAAAAAGGCACATTGAATTTTGCGATGAGGATGCTCGGCAGGACACACACGGCGGACACATAAAGGGCTCCGCTGAAGGTCAGCCGGGTCAGAATCCGGTCGATGTACTCAGCCGTCTTTCGGCCCGGCCGAATACCCGGCACGTATCCTCCGTATTTCTTCATGTTGTCGGCCACGTCCACGGGATTGAACTGGACGGCCGTGTAAAAATAACAGAAAAAAATGATGAAGGCCACATACAGGAGTTCGTAAACAAACCGGCCCGGCATGAGATACTCCGCCGCCGACTTCATCCAGGGGTGGGGCACGAAGTTCGCTATGGTCGCCGGGAACATGATGATGGAAGAGGCGAAAATGGGCGGAATGACGCCCGCCGTATTCACCTTCAGGGGCAGATGGGTCGTCTGGCCTCCGTAGAGCTTACGTCCCACCACCCGTTTCGCGTATTGCACGGGAATTCTCCGCTGGCCGCTTTCAACGAAGACGATGAACCCGACCACGGCAATCATGAAAGCGACGAGAAAAACGGCGAAAAATATGCCCATTTCCCCGGTAGACACGAGACGGAGCGTGTTGTAGACCGCGCTCGGTCCCCGGCAGACGATGCCGGCGAAAATGATGAGAGAGATCCCGTTTCCGATACCCTTGTCGGTGATCTGCTCTCCGAGCCACATGATGAACGCGGTCCCCGCCGTCAGGGTGATGACTGTCATGAGACGAAAGGACCAGCCGGGATCGATGACGATGGAGGCGCCCGTGGGTCCCGCCATGTTCTCGAGCCCGACGGCGATCCCGAACCCCTGGATGAGGCTCAAAAGAACCGTACCGTACCGGGTGTACTGGGTAATTTTCCTTCGCCCCGCGTCGCCCTCTTTCTTGAGGTTCTCCAGGTGGGGGACGACCACCGTCAAGAGTTGGAGGATGATGGACGCGCTGATGTAAGGCATGATGCCCAGCGCGAACACCGACAGGTTGCTCAGGGCCCCGCCGGCGAACATGTCGAAAAGCCCCAGAAGAGACCCTCTGGCCTGGTCGAAAAACGCCGCCAGGGCCGCCGTGTCGATCCCCGGCGTGGGGACGTGGGCGCCGATGCGGTAGATGAGCAGGAAAAGAAGGGTATAAAGAATCCTCTTCTGAAGTTCGGGAACCTTGGATATGTTGCGAAATCCGCCGATCACGTCAGATTACCTCGACCGTCCCGCCCGATGCCTCGATTTTTTCGATCGCCGACCGGCTGGCCTTGTGGACCCGCACTGTCAGGGGATAGCCGATTTCCCCGCGACCGAGAAGCTTGATCCCGTCCCCCGGATTTTTGACGATTCCTCTTTTCAGAAGCGTCACCGGATCAATGACGGTCCCTTCCGGGAACACTTTCAGCCGATCGATGTTCACGGCAGTATAGACCTTGCGAAAGGGGTTCCGGAAACCGCGCTTGGGAAGCCGCCTGGAAAGGGGCATCTGTCCGCCTTCAAAGCCCGGCTTCATCGATCCCCCGGAACGCGCTTTCTGCCCCTTGTGGCCCTTGCAGGAAGTGCCGCCATGTCCCGACCCTTCTCCCCGGCCCACTCTTTTCCTCTTTTTGCGAGAGCCTTCAGGCGCCTGCAGGCTGCTTAACTTCATGATTCCCGCACCTCACTCTTCCGAAACGGAAACCAGGTGTATGACCTTGTTGATCATGCCCCGGACCTCTTTCGAGTCTTCCAGCAACACCGTTTTATTGAGCCGCGTCAGGCCGAGCCCGGCGAGAACCCGCCTTTGTTTCTCCGGCCTGCCGATGACACTTCGAACCTGTTTTATTTTCAACTGTTTTGCCACGTCCGTCATCCTTCCCCCGCCGGCTACGCTTCCGCTGTGTCTCTGACCCGCAGCGTCTTTGACTCGTCGGCGCTTTTCAACTGCTTCAGACCTTCGATGGTCGCCTTGACCAGGTTATGGGGGTTGTGGGAGCCGAGGCACTTGGTCAGGATATTCTGAACGCCCGCCACTTCGAGGACGGCGCGAACGGCTCCGCCGGCGATGAGGCCAGTCCCCTCGGAAGCCGGCTTCAAAAGAACTTTGCCCGCACCGAAATGGCCCACCACTTCGTGAGGAATCGTTCGATCGGCGATGGCCACCCGGACCATGTTTTTCTTCGCTTTTTCCATGCCCTTTCGAATGGCTTCGGGAACTTCGTGGGCTTTCCCCAGCCCCGTCCCCACGGAACCGTTACCATCACCGACAACCACGATGGCGCTGAAGCGGAAACGCCTTCCGCCCTTCACGACCTTGGCCGTTCTCTTTATGGTGATGACCTTGTCCAAGTATTCTCGCTCTTCCATATTCCCTGTCCGCATCCCGCTTAGATGTCTGCTTTTTTAAAACCGAAGCCCGGCTTCGCGGGCCCCCTCCGCCAGGGCCTTGACGCGGCCGTGATAGAGAAAGGCGCCCCGGTCGAAAACGACGGCCTCAATGCCGCGGGAAAGAAGCTTCTGTGCGATGAGCTTTCCCACTTCCTTGGCCGCCGCGGCCTTTTTCAGCCCGCCGAGATTCCCTTGAAGTTCCTTGCTCAAGGTGGAGGCCGCCGCGATGGTCCGGCCCTTTTCATCCACCACGGCCTGGGCGTAAATATGCCTGGCACTTCTGAACACGGACAGCCGGGGCCTTTCCTCCGTACCGGTGAATTTTCCCCGCACCCGCTTTACCCGTTTCTCTCTGACCTTATGCAATCGTTTCAGCGACACAGGTCTTTACCCCTTCATTTCTTATTCCGCTTGTCTACTTGCCGGCAGACTTTCCGACTTTTTTCCGCACCGTCTCCCCGGCATAACGAATTCCCTTTCCCTTGTAAGGTTCGGGTTTCTTGTGCTTCCGGATTTCCGCGGCCACGCGGCCCACGAATTCCTTGTCGATCCCCGAGACAATCATGCTGGTCTGCTTTTCCACCCGCACGGATACACCGGAAGGCACCTGGTAAACCATGGGCGCCGAATATCCGAGAAACATTTTCAGGGAATTCTGATCAAGTTCGGCCCGGTAGCCGACACCGACGATGTCCAGCGTTTTTTCGAAGCCCTTCTCGACCCCGGTCACCATGTTGGCGATAAGCGTTCGCGTCAGTCCATGAAGGGACCGGTCTTTCCGGTTATCCGTCCGCCGCCGGACGACAACCTCGCTCTTGGAAATGTCGATGTCCAGCTCTTCCGGTACGGACCGGCTCAATGTTCCCTTGGGCCCCTTGACGGTAACCTCCCGCCCTGCCATCCTGACCTCGACCCCCGAAGGAACCGGGATGGGTTTTTTTCCTATTCGCGACATGAGAATTTCTCCCCTTTTATCCGTTCTCCCAGAGCGCTCCCGCTACCAGACGCTGCAGAGGATTTCACCGCCCACGTTAAGAGAACGGGCTTCTTCATCCGTCATGACCCCCCGCGAGGTGGAGAGGATGGCCGAGCCGAATCCGTTCAGCACCTTGGGAATCCGGTCACTTTTCACGTAGAGCCTTCTGCCGGGCTTGCTCACCCGCTGAATGTCCGTCAAGACCCTCTCCCTTCCGTCCACATACCGAAGATAGATCCGGAGATGGGCGATCTTCCTGTCACCGCCCCGCTTGACCTCAAATCCGTTGATATATTTCATTTTCTTTAGATTTTTCGCAATTTCCAGGTTGATCCTGGAAAAGTTGACTTCCACGCTCTTGAATTTCCGGTGGTTCGCATTGCGAATTCTTGTCAGCATGTCAGCGATAGGATCGGTCATTCCCATGGCGGTTCTCCTTTACCAGCTCGCCTTGATGACGCCGGGGATCTCCCCCTGAAGGGCAAGCTTTCTCAGACAAAGTCTGCACATGTCGAACTTTCGATAATAGGCCCTGGGCCTTCCGCACAGGGGGCAGCGGTTGTATTCCCTGACCGAGAATTTTTGCGGCCTTTTCGCTTTTGCCATCAGTGATTTCTTTGCCACGCCTTTTCCTCCGGCACTCAACAGTTTCTAATTTCGAAAGGGAACGCCGAACAGTTTCAGCAGCTCCCTGGCCTCGTCGTCCGTCCCGGCCGTCGTCACAATGGTGATGTTCATTCCCCTGACCGCGTCGATCTTGTCGTAATCGATCTCGGGAAAGATGAACTGTTCCTTGATCCCCATGGAAAAATTCCCCCTCCCGTCGAAAGACCGGGGGGAGATGCCTCGAAAATCACGAATGCGGGGAATCGCCGCGTTGACGAGCCGGTCGAGGAACTCGTACATGCGATCGCTTCGAAGGGTCACCACGCAGCCGATGGACATGCCTTTCCGGAGCTTAAAGGTGGCGATGGATTTCTTCGCCTTGGTGACGACCGGCTTCTGACCCACGATCATGGACAGATCCTTGGAAGCCGTCTCCAGAGACTTGATGTTCTGAATGGCCTCTCCCAGACCCATGTTGACCGTTATCTTTTCGATCCTGGGAACTTCCATGATGTTCCGGTATCCGAACTTTTCCCGGAGAGCAGGAATCACGTCCTTTTTATAAAATTCTTTCAGTCTCGCCATTGCTATTATCCCCGGTATTTTAAGAATCCATGGTCTCGTTGCATTTCTTGCAGAACCGGACCTTTTCGCCGTCTTCCAGAACCTTGAAACCCGTCCGGGCGCCGGAATTGCATTTGCTGCAGAAAAGCGTAACGTTTGAGAGGTGGATGGACCCTTCCTTCTCAACGATCCCGCCCTTCCCCTTGGCGTCAGGCCTCTGGTGCTTCTTGATGAGGTTCAGCTTTTCAACGACAACGCGGTTCTTTTTTTTCAGGATGTTCAGAACTTTTCCGGTTTTTCCCTTCTCCTTGCCCGTCAAGACCTGAACAATGTCGCCTTTCTTGATTCCCATGACGTACCTCTTCGCTTCCTCAAATGACTTCCGGTGCCAGGGACACGATCTTCATGAACTGTCTCGCCCGGAGTTCCCTGGCGACGGGGCCGAATATCCGTGTGCCTATGGGCTCCATCTGCTCGGTGATCAGGACCGCCGCGTTCTCGTCGAACTTGAGGTAGGAACCGTCTTCCCGGCCAACTTCCTTCTTCGTTCTCACGACGACCGCCTTCAGGACGTCGCCCTTTTTCACTTTCGCGTGCGGGATCGCTTCCTTGACGGAAACGACGATCACATCGCCCACCGTGGCGTACCGCCGCCGCGTTCCACCAAGAACCCGGATGCAGAATACCCGTTTCGCCCCGGAGTTGTCCGCTACATTGAGCATGGTCTGCGTCTGTATCATTGGTCAGTCACCCCGTACAGGAGATCGGGAGGATACCCTGCCATCCCTGTTACTTTGCCCTCTCAAGAATTTCCCGAACCCGCCATCTCTTTTCGCGACTGAGCGGCCGCGATTCGACAATGAGCACACGATCGCCCACGTGGCAGGCGTTATCCTCGTCGTGGGCCTTGTATTTCTTCTGGAGTCTCACGTACTTCTGAAATACCCGGTGTTTCACCAGCCGTTCGGTCCGAACGACCACCGTCTTGTCCATCTTGTCGCTGATGACGACTCCCTGAATGGTTCTCTTGCTTCCCCGCTGATCCATGGCTTACTCCTTATCCTTCCTCTCCCCGAGAACCGTTTTCACACGGGCGATATCCTTGCGGATATTGTTCAACGCGGCGGGAGAATCGAGTTTCGAAACGCCATGCCTCAGCCGGAGCTTGAAGAGTTCTTCCCGCAGCGACTCTTCCTTACCCTTCAGTTCGTCGAGACTCAGGTCCCGTATCTCGCTAATCTTCATCGAATATCTCCCTGGTGAGGAACTTTGTCGCAACGGGAAGCTTGTGGGACGCCAAGCGGAAGGCCTCCCGGGCCACATCCTTGGGA
>Ga0209200_1003546_pt1 | contig 13357 bp, 2 predicted proteins | sample AD_UKC033_MetaG_FD_184406 | JGI IMG/M metagenome (GOLD analysis project Ga0209200, IMG submission 184406) | Active sludge microbial communities of municipal wastewater-treating anaerobic digesters from USA - AD_UKC033_MetaG (SPAdes) (version 2) | ecosystem: Engineered > Bioreactor > Anaerobic >...
ATTCAGAGAAGGACTGCTGGCAACCCTGGCTTCATTTTCAAAAACAATACCCATAAGGTAACCAATTACCTGCACATTATTTAATACCATATTAGAGGCACCTTGCACTTTCAGTCCAATTTCTCCGGTAAATATTTGAGTTTTACTAATCAGCAAATTGGATATTGTGAAACTGCTATTTATAATCTTTAAACCCACCACGGCATTATAGATATTGCAATTGTTGAAAGTTACGGGGGAAACGGGAGAATGCAAAATAATTCCCTTCCAGCCCATTGTTTCGCTTCCGGAAAAAGTAGCTCCATTAGCAGAAATTGCACCCCAGACCTCTAAACCGGCTTCAGGACCAAAGTTTACTATCACACCATTATCAATAATCAGAGAGCTCCCTTCCGAAATAGCAAGGGTAGATCCATAATAATAGGGTGAACCGGCTAAAGTAAGATGAATTTGAGTATTGAAAATTGCCTCTATGGTTTGAGAATAGCTGTCACTTTCCCCATTTTTATAGATGGTTAGTGTTACAGTATATAAACCGGGAGTGTAATATATATGATAAGGATTGGGTTCTGTGCTGCTTTGTCCATCTCCGAAGTTCCACAAATAGGAATCAGGATTACCGCTGCAGTGTTGATGAAATTGAACCTGGGTACAATTTTGGACATTGGTAATGGTTGCCGTAAAATATGCCGTTAAGAACATTGTTCCGATGGCTAAACCATTAGGATCGGGCAAAGTTAAATTCTGTTGTGTGCCATTTACCAGGTTTATGTTAACTAAAATATTATTGGTTTCTGATGAAAAATCAGTAATATATGCCTGGCTGTTATCAGTGCTTAAAGCCACTCCATCCACTCCATAATATCCTGCCCATCCATAAAAAGGTAAATCAAAACTCTGCTGCCAAGCTAAAGTCCCATTTGCTTGAACATTATAGGCAGAAAGTTTATGATTATCTGTTCCATATTCACCAATTAAGGCAATTTGCCCGTCTGTTGAATATACAGCTGATTGAGAACTAACTCCCAGGTTTTGTAACACAGTTATTGAATTATCAGTATTCAACTGTAGAACTTCTGATTGTCCATCTAAAGAACAGGCAATAGCAAAATCCCCACCGGGATTGATAACTGTATTCATACAGGAAGCTACGGGAACAGAAACATTGGAATAGGATAAATTACCGGTGGCAAAATTAAGAAGATACTGATGCACATAACCATTAGTGTAATCATTTATCAGCACCTTTCCATCAGGACCTATAGTTACTCCTTGTGCATTATGAGGATAAATATCCAAAACCTGCACTGTAGTTCTGGACTGCAAATCCAACACTGCAATATAAGTGTTTGAAGGACCTCCGTCAGCAACAATAGCATAACGGTTATCTGCACTTAAAGTAATATCCTCAGCGTGAAAAGTCAAATTATATGAAGCAGCGATTGTCGGTTCAAGTAAGTTGCTAAGGTCTATTTGGTAGACGGTATCATTATTAAAATTGGAGACCAGGGCAAATTGGGCATCAGAAGAAACCACAACATCTACCAGATAATTATCTCCCAATTGACCTTCCAGAAAAGGACCATAGACCTCATTGGTAGCTACATCCACAATACTGATACTGGGGGGATAATGATTGGTAACTATTAAAAAATCTCCAAGGTGAGGAATAATCCTCACTGTAAAGCCGGCAACTGTAGAAAGAGAAGGATTTCCATTATCTGTAGCAGTAATAGTTATATTATGCAATCCTACATTATTGCGTAAACCGTTAATCGTCAAATTGATATAACAGGGATTTCCGGGAATAATTTCTGCATTGAAACCGACTGTAAAATCATGCTGAATTTCTGCGTAAACAGTGTTTCCCGGGGCAGGGGAAGAAGCATTTATATGTAACTGAATGCTTTCCCTCTCTTGCAGGTTAACTGTTTCTACAGGAAGATTGCCAAAAACAGGAGGCAGGAAATTTCCCTGAATGGCAGTGAACCTGAATAACTGATTATCCAGATAACTAACTCCTGATGGAGCACCTCCAGGTCCGTTATAGTCAAATCCTTCGTGATCAAATCTGCCGATTAAACCATAGTAAATTCCATCTCCTTTGTTTAAACCAACCGTTGTTGGAACGCCTCCAAAACCATTTTCGCCTCCGGAAGCATCTCCAGTTGTCCATTGCATATCTCCATAACTGAAAGCTACATTATAACCGGCTCCCACAACAGGGTCCCAACCATTAGTAAAAACAAGTTCAAAGGTATTAAGTTTATCGGTATGATTACTAAAATAGCCAACTGCATTCCAGATTACCGTTACTCTGCTGGGTTCCATTTTGTAAAAAACCTGACCCCCTGACCTGGTATCTACATCTGCCCAAAAGGGAGCCAACATAGGAAAATCATTTACCGGAAATCCAGAGGGAGTGAATGTACTGTAAGGATTGCCAAAGGAAACATTGCCGTTGTTGTTGATGTAAAACTCCGTGTAGGTAGTTCCATAAAAATCAAAAGCAAACGGTAATGGAATCACGGAAGTGTAATGATCATCGTTTCCTTCCATTGCCAGTTGGAAACTATCATCCAGCGGAATTAAAAGTCCATCCCGCTGCTGTTTTTGATACACTAAGGGAACTTGTTTCCCTTTAGGCACATTGGAATAAACAGGTGGCTGAACAGGCATTTTGCCTATCAGACCTTCTTTGTATTCCTGATATTCTTTAGAATCTACAGGATAGGGAATTGTTTGGGCGCTAACTAATACTGCTGCTATTATCAACAGCATTACCAATAATGTTCTTCTTACCATTTTATTCTCCTCTTCCAGGCATAATTGCCCTCGGTTTCGTATTTTGTTTATTTTCTGTTTCTCCCCGGATAGACGGCATTGCAAATACCCGGTAGAAACACTTGTCTGTTAAAGTATCCGTATAGTTGGTCTCTGTTACATTTACAGGACCGTTCCAACCCTCAGGAAACTCCGCATAAGGATTTTCCGACCAATATACATAGTAGCTTTCATCATCCCTTCTGCGTTGCCAGGATAAACGCACCTGATTTTGTAAGGCATTAATCGCTAAAGTAACAGATACCGGCTCCAACATAGACATATTTCCTGCTTCATAATTGCCGGTGGTAAAACTCCACATTCCACTCCAGATTTCTTCAGATGAAGAAACAGCTTTTACGCGCCAATAGTATTGAGTGTTGGACTGAAGAGCTACATTAAATAAATATTGAGTTCCAGATATATTATAACCACTTCCGATATAAGATAAATTATAGGGACTAAATCCTAACCATACCTCATAGAAAACATTCTGGCTATAATAATAATTCCCCTGCCAGGATAAATCACAATTTGTAGATACATTTACTGCATTTCTATTCGGATCAGGATAACAGGGCGAAAGGGGATTGTATTCATTGGTTGACCAAGGTAAAGACCAACTTCGTGATAACCACATTGATTCGTAAGAAATAGGATTATTACCAAGATAAAGATACACCAGATGAGTCATACCTGATAGAGGGCTAACATCACTTATCCGGTTCCAATAAAGAGATAGCTCTTGAAGATTAGTAAGTCCTGCTAAAGGTCTGAGGTCATTGATCTGATTATAGTTAAGATAAAGCCCTCGCAGATTAGTCAGCTCCTCTAAAGGACTGAGGTCATTTATCCGGTTATTATAAAGCCACAACTCTTGCAGATTAGTCAGCCCCGCTAACGGACAGATGTCACTTATCTGGTTATTAGCAAGACCAAGAGACAACAGATTTGTCAGCTCCTCTAAAGGACTGAGGTTACTTATATGGTTATCAGCAAGTGTCAGATCTTGCAGATTTATCAGTCCCGCTAAAGGACTGAGGTTACTTATATGGTTATAATCAAGATATAAATAATACAGATTAGCCAGTCCCGCTAAAGGACTGAGGTCACTTAACTGATTATTATAAAGCTGTAGAACTTGTAGATTATTCAGTCCCACTAAAGGACTAAGGCAACTTATCTGGTTAGAACCAAGCTTCAGTACTTGCAGATTATTCAGCCCCGCTAAAGGACTAAGGTCACTTATTTGGTTCCAATAAAGATGCAACTCTTGAAGATTAATTAAATATTGAGCACCTTCTATACTAGAAATATTCCGCCTATAAGCATATAAAGTTCCAGTTAGTCCATTTAAATCAGTTATTGTTGGCTGATAATCAGTGGGCTGACCTAATGCTTCATTTATTGCCCTTCTAAAATTGTTATCAGGAATGCAGGTTATAAAATTGGTAACTACATATTCAGCAGGAACAGTGAAAAGAGGTGAAACAGGATCATTGGATGAGAGCTGAAGTTCATAGTTATAGGTGCCAAGTGAATCTCCTGGAATAAAATTCAGGATACAGATTACCGAAGAATAGGGCTCTATAGTTCCGAAGGAAGGAGAAAGGTTAATTTCCGGCATTTGGGATGTTCCTTCTCTATCCATATCTTTATATCTTTTGTTATTATCAGCAATGTTTTCAATTTTAGGGTGTAGTTCCCTTGCTGTGTTAATTTCCTTAGTAAGATAAGCATTAGTTCTCGTTTTCTGTTCTGTCCGGGTTAAAACAATATTGCTATTCCAGATAAGGGGAGCAGTGCCATTATTGGCAATAGTTATTTCTGTTTGACTGGTTTCCTCAGTAGTTAATTCATCATAAATACTGGTAGGAGTAACAGAAATAATTGGCTGATAGTAGCTCTCACCAGTGATAAAACTCCAGATTCCACTCCAGATTTCTTCAGTTGAAGAGACAGCTTTTATCCGCCAATAGTATTTAATGTCAGGTTTAATAGCTACATTAAATGAATATTGAGTTCCGGAAACTTGAGTACCACATCCTATAAAAGATAAAGCAGAAGATCTAAATCCTAACCATACCTCATAGCTTACATCCTGGCTATTATCAAAATTTGCTTGCCAGGATAAATCACAGCTTGTAGATACATTTACTGCATCTCTATTGGGATCAGGATAACAAGGTGAAAGGGAATTGTAACTTGTTGTTGACCAAGGTAAAGACCAACTCTGAGATAGCAGCATTGACTCATAAGAAATAGGATTACCATAAATATTAAGAGACCACAAATTATATAACCCCGCTAAAGGACTGATGTCACTTATCTTGTTCGAACTAAGATACAGCTCTCGTAGATTTGTCAGCCCCGCTAAAGGACTAATGTCACTTATCTGGTTTCCATTGAGATATAACCATTGTATATTTACTAACCTTGATAAAGATTTAATATCATCTACCTGATTATTATAAAGTTCAAGCCCTATTAAGTGAGTAAGTTCAGTCAAGGGAGTAATGTCACTTATTTGATTACTCCCAAGAGCTATACCTCCTATATTAATCAATACTGATAAAGGAGAAATATCCCTTATTTGGTTATAATGAAGCTGTAGATTTCGTAGATTATAAAGTCCTTCCAATGGTACTATATTGCTAATATAATTACTAAATAGAAATAGCCAGCGTAGATTTGTGAGTCCCGCTAATGGAGTAAGGTCACTTATCATATTACATCCAAGATTTATCCCTTGCAAATTAGTAAGCCCTGCTAAAGGACTGAGGTCACTTATCTGGTTATAATTAAGATACAGCTCTTGCAAATTAGTCAGGTATTGAGCACCTACTATGCTGCTTATGCTTCTATAAGCAGCATCCAAAGAACCCATTATTCCTTGGAGATCAGCTATGGTAGGTTGATAGTCAGAGGGCTGACCCAACTTTCCATTTATTGCCATTCTAAAATTATCATCAGGAATATAGGCAATGGTACTTGCTGAGGTTACTACAAAATCAACAGGAATTTGTATTACAGGATTAGTTATATCGTTAGAATTAACCTGTAGGTCATAATGATAAACCCCAGTCGTATCCCCAGGAATAAATTCCAACAGACAAATTGCCGTTTCTCCAGGTTCAAGAATTCCTTCAGAAGGTGTAATAGATATATTCAAATCCCTATTAACTTTTTGAGTTTTTGTTATTTGATCTGAGCGATAAGTAATAATCTGACAATTCCAATCAAGATAGCCAGTGCCACTATTGTGGATATTAATTTGCACAGAACAAGTATCCAGGGTTGTTAATTCCTGATAGATACTGGTTGGATATATTGAAATATAAGGTAGAGCAGGAACTTTTGTAAGCTCATTAGAAAAAGCAGGTAAGGAATAATTCTCTCCATTATATACTGCTTTTATAGCCCATTTATAACTTCCTGCAGGTAAATCAAACCAGGAGTAATCGGTATAAGATAATCCTGTAATAGAAGTTGCTATTAAATTCCAATAACTATCATCAGCTTCTTCCCCTGGTGTTAAACACCAAAGAGAATAAGATTCGGGATTTCCTGTTAAGGGTAACTGCCAAGATAGAAATACCGAATTATTTACTTCAGTGGCAGTTAAATGTTGAGGAGGATAATATAAAGGTTCTGGAGCCATCCATTGTAAATAAGGATAACCATCATTAGTATTATGATCCAAGTCAGCAGCCCAGATATTATCCCAGTCCCAATTTACATAAGTACTATCAGAATAGGGATACACCATATCTGCTGTAGTTCTACTTTCACCTGCAACTGAAGCATATTGACCTGATGAATCAACATTCCAATAGCTATTATTTATATTTATTGTAGCAGAACCACCAATTAATCCTCCAACTTCGTTAGTACCTGTAACAATTGAGGTAGAATAACAATTAGACATAGAAGTATAAGTATCCATAAACCCAGCCACTCCTCCAATATCTGAAAACCCATTTATTATTCCCTTGGAAAAGCAGTCATTGATTGAGCTATTACCATAAGATACGCCCACAATCCCACCTGCTATAGCAGAAGCAGAAATTGTAGCAGAAGAAAATGATCTTTGAACATTACCCCAGTTTATACCAACTATTCCTCCCAAAGCATTGTCTCCGGATACTATACCTGTAGAATAACAATCTATTATTAAGCACCAGTGTGTTGCTTGTCCAGTAATACCACCACAATATGTTCCAGTTACTGTACCATTATAATTACATTTCTCAATAGTTGTAAAATTCCAGGAAAGACCTATTATACCGCCAACAAAACACGAACTCGCGCTTATTATACCTTGATTTGAACAATCTGCTATATAACTATTTATGGTTTTACCTACTAAGCCACCTACATAATTATAACCTGATATTGCAATATTATTGATTTTTATATTAATTAGTTTAGCATTATTTGCGAAACCAAATAAACCTTGATAACCTGTAGTACTTCTATTAATTTGCAAATTTGAAATATAATATCCATTACCATTATAATTTCCTGCAAAATAAGTAGAATCGTTGCCAATAGGAACCCAACCTTCACCTTCATTCCAAGGTGAAACACCTAAATCTATATTAGCTATCTGAATAAAATAGGAAGTTAAATGATTACGAACATTATTCAGTTGCTCAGCTGTAGCAACTTGAAAGGGATTTGTTTCAGTTCCATTTCCACCAGCAAATTCTTGAATGCCAGTAGTGAAACTCCACATTCCACTCCAGATTGTATCAGATGGGGCAATAGCTTTTATCCGCCAATAGTATTGAGTTAAGGGTTCCAGCATTGGAGCGAAGGAATAAAGATATTCTGTAACATTTACCATTTGAGTTACAAAGCCCTGATAGACAAGTGAATCAGGATTAGCCCCCAACCAGACCTCATAGAAAACATCCTGGTTATTATCATAATTTCCCTGCCAGGATAAAGGATAATTCACCAAAACATTGGTAGCATTTCTATTCGGAACAGGATAGCAAGGCGAAAGAGAATTGTATTCATTGGTTGACCAAGGTAAAGACCAACTCTGAGACAGCAGCATTGACTCATTAGAAATAGGATTGAAACTAAGATTAAGCTCTTGCAGATTAGTCAGACCCGCTAAAGGACTGAGGTCACTTATCAGGTTATAATGAAGATACAGCTCTCGTAGATTAGTAAGACCTGCTAAAGGACTGAGGTCACTTATATAGTTATTATGAAGCCAAAAATATCTCAGATTAGTCAAACCTGATAAAGGACTGATGTCACTTATCTGGTTAGCATCAAGCCAAAGATATTGAACATTAGTAAACCCTGCTAAAGGATTAAGATCACTTATCTGGTTAGAACGAAGATCCAGCCATTCAATATTAGTCAGCCCTGCTAAAGGACTGAGGTCACTTATCTGGTTATAATCAAGATTTAAATAATGCAGATCAGTCATCACAGCTACAGTATTGAGGTCACTTATCTGGTTATTACCAAGCCAAAGATAATGCAGATTAGTCAGTCCCGCTAAAGGACTGAGGTCACTAATAAGGTTATTATCAAGATAAAGATTTTGTAGATTAGTCAGACCCGCTAAAGGACTGAGGTCACTTATCTGGTTATCATAAAGATACAGATGTTGCAGATGAGTCAGCCCCGCTAAAGGACTGAGGTCACTTATCTGGTTATCATAAAGATACAGATGTTGCAGATGAGTCAGCCCCGCTAAAGGACTGAGGTCACTTATCTGGTTATCAACAAGCCGCAATTTTTGCAGATTATTCAGTCCCGCTAAAGGACTGAGGTCACTTATCTGGTTATTTTCAAGATAAAGATTTTGCAGATTAACCAGCCCAGCTAAAGGACTGAGGTCACTTATCTGGTTATCATCAAGATAAAGCTCTTGCAGATTAATTAGCCCTGCTAAAGGACTGAGGTCAATAATCTGGTTATATCTAAGATCCAGCAATTGCAGATTAGTCAGATATTGTGCACCTTCTATATTTAAAATATTCTGGCCATAAGCATATATAGTTCCAGTTAATCCATTCAGATCAGCTATAGTAGGTATATAATCAGTGGGTTGACCTAATGCCTCATTTATTGCCATTCTAAAATTATCATCCGGTATCAGATTTACAACCTTATAGATAACATTGGAGAAAGCTGGTTCGGAGTAGTTATCATAATCATAGTGAGCTATAATAGCCCATTTGTAATATCCGGTAGGCAGGTTTTGCCAGTTAGAATCATAAAAGTTAAATTCGCCTGTTGTATAACCGATTTGTTCCCAAAGGTAGGGTTCATTTTCCTGTCCTTCCTGCAATCTATAAAGGACATAGCCCTGTTCTAAGGCGGAAACTGAAGGTTGCCAGGAAATTTGTAACACGCTATCTATAAGAGCAGCATAAACATTTTGCGGAGGGAAAATATAGGCAATTGTTACACCGGCAGTATTGGAGGGTTCGGATTCAGCGGTTTCATAAAGGGCAGTTACATAGTAAGTATATTCTCCCTGGCTGAGGTTTTCATCATAATAGGAAGGATAAAAGCTATTGCCAATCAGCGTTCCATTCCTGTAGATATTAAAATTCTGGAAAGAGCGTGAAGGAATTTGCAGAGGGTTTGTAGATGCTGATAGAGTTCCTGTATCAGTATTTTTTCCCTGAATAGGGGTAACCGGAATATTCAGTAAAGACAATTGGGTCAATTCTCGTGAACCGCTTTGGACATAAGCCCGGATACAGAAATTATAATTGAGTTCGCTATTAGCTTCCATTAATTCCATCCAAGTGGAATTATGATAAATTATAGCTCCTTTTCCTGGAACTACAGGACCTTCATCTACCCCTGCAGGATATGCAGGATATAAAATCTGATCTATATTATAGCCAATCCAATAGGCAGTAGCAGGTTGAATTTGCACCGGGGTAAGCAAAGAAACAGTATTCCAGTCCATCATAACAAGATCGTTTGTCTGTAGCGGTTGATCTACTAAAAGAACGGAAGGACCGATATTATTATCGTCTCCACTCCAGATGCGTATTCTGTAATTGGAACCGGCTTCACAGGGAGTAAATTTAACCTGGGTGATATATTTTCCGGTTTGAGAAAGCAAATCGGAAGAAGCAAATTTACAGGCAACATCCCAAACTATCGGCCTATCAGTATAACCAATACGATCATATAAATATCCTGAATCCCAATAAAGCCAATTGGGCTCACTCTGATTCCAGTTTAATTGAACATTTTTCCAGTTTTCAATAGTGGCAGTAAGGTTAACAGGTTTAACTATCTGTTCTTGGGTAGTAAAATACCAATTTGGCACATTTTCGGCATAAAGACGGGTATTTTCTTCTCCAAAAGTGTAGGGAGTAACATTCCAGTAATATTCTGTTTCATAATCTAAAGGATTAGTAATTTGATAGGAAGTAACATTTCCCACATCTTCATCCACCACATGGGTTCCTGATAAAGCCCAAACTTCCAATAAATAGCCATCGGGCAAAGGATAGTTATGGTGAGCATCAGGAGACCATTGTATAAGAGGTAAGATATCCATTTCGGTAGAGCCATTTAAAGGAAAAACACAATTCGCCGGTAAAGGAGGAAAATACACATAAAAAGAAACCGGCTCAGAAAGCGAAGATTCACCACCCTCATAAACAACGCTCACCTGATAAGTATATTGTTCACCGTGATAGACATCAGTATCTATAAAAAAGCTATCGGTAACAGTAGTATAAAGCACCCCGTTTTTATAGATATTAAATCCCGTGTAAGAAGAAACATAAGGAGGGCTCCACTGTAAAATAACGGAGTGATTTTCTATTAGATAACTAAAATGAGAAACGGGAGGACAAGGATACATCCATTGCAGATAAGGATAGCCCGCATTAACAAAATATTCAGTATCGGGTTGCCAAATATCGGTTAAATTCCAATCCTCATAAGTGTTAGCGGCATACGGAAAAGTCATTTCGTCCGTAGTTCTGCCAATTCCACCGGCAGAAATTGTCTGTCCGCTGTTTTCTAAATTCCAATAGCTGGAAAGGGTCTGACTGACAACATTTCTGCCAATAAGTCCACCGGTATTACTATTGCCGGTAACAAATCCAATAGAATAACAATTAGAGACCAAACTTCGGGTGTCATTAACTCCAAGTAATCCACCTGCACCCCAATTGCCCTGGACAGCAGATGCAGAAAAGCTTTGGCTTATAGTAGAATTTCCCTGCATACCAACCAGACCACCTGTAGCATTATCACCGGTAACAGTTCCTTTACTGTATGAAGTATAAATTTCACTTGCGCCTTTACTGTAGCCGCAAAGTCCACCTATTGAAAATTGACCGCTGACAACACAATCGGCAGAGCATTTTTCCAGATGGCAGGAAAGTTCCAGAGCACCAACTAAACCACCGGTTACAGAAACACCTGTAATTGTTCCATCACAGCTGCAACTTTGAATAAAGCTGCCATTTACAGAGCCGACAAGAGAACCTATATAGTCCTTTCCGCTGATGTTTACATTATTAAGGGCAATATTTTTCAGCACAGCAGAATTAGTATAGCCAAATAAACCCAGATTTTTCCCTTCCGGTTGATTAATATATAAGCCGTAAATATGAAAACTGTTGCCATCATAGGAACCGGTAAAAGGAGCTGTCTGATTGCCAATAGGTAACCAACCCTGTCCTGAATTATAGGGTTCTACATTCAGAAAAATATCACCTGTTTGCAAAAAGTATGCATCGGCATAATCACGCACATTGTATAAATGTTGTGCAGTTGCTACTAAATAGGGGGATGCTTCAGAACCTGTTCCTCCGGCAAATTGAGCCAAACAAGGGCTGATGGAAAAACAGAGAAAAAATAAAATAAGTCCTGAATGAAGGGTTTTAAGTTTTGGGGATTTCATTGTTTCCTCCAATGAAGTTATTATTTTTTTGTCTATAGTTAAAGTTCATCGCTTTTTTGCCTGCAGTAATATATCCGGTTAAGGTTTTTCATCTTTTTAGAATAGCTTAAGTGTATCTGGATGTCTTTCATAGTGTTCACGCTTATTCGTTCACGGCAATAACTTTAATAAACATTTTTTCTGCTCCTATAGGAATAATAATCTGTGAAGTAGAAATATCTGTATATTGATTAATTAGTTGAGTTCCTGCACTATCAGCATAGAGCATAACTTTATATTTCAGCCCGTTAACAGGCAAACCCGAAGTATCTGTATTAACTGTTTGCCAGGAAAGCAGAAGAGAGTTTTCCGGCAAAAGTTGCAGAACCAGATTTTGAGGGCTGCCTGGAACGGCAGGAAGAACATTTACCGGAATTTCATAAATGACCGGAGAATGATTTTCATCGGAAAGGGAAAACTGGAAAACCGTTTCACCTTTAAACCCGGCAGCTGGAATAACAGCTGCCTGTTGTAAAGTTTCATCGGGTTCAATGCTGATATTTTCTCCGCCGGAAAAATTGATAATTAAGGCATCCAAATCGGGGTCAAGAACTTTTCCCGCCCAGGAAAAAATTCCCTGTTGATTTTGGATTATCGGTAGGGGTTGAATTGTATCCAGGTAAACCGGAGGGGAATTAGTAGTATCTCTAATTACAGATATTTGCATATTCAGTGTTCCCCCGGTTCCGCTAACGGTGAATTCGGCAACAGTTGTTCCTGTAAAACCGGCTACAGGATAAATATTTAGCCACACAGAATCCTGCAAAGTAACCAGGTTCTGAACCAAATTAGCATTAGGCAGGCAGTTAAAATTAAGAGTGCCACTGCCTACTTTAAAATATCTGTTCAGGTTAAGACCCTTAGTAAGATTATCGGAAAAAAGCAATTCCGGCAGAGTAAGAACTTGATACGGCATTGCATTATTATATTGCATTTGGATGGAACCGGAAGTAACCCAACCGGTATATAAATAACTACTCTGAGTAAGCATATTGATATTTTGGCTGTTAAAAACTAAACGGGGCTGGTAACAAGCGGGAAAAAGTCCTGTTATATTCCAGGAAAGACGATAGTTATTACTTAAAGGAGTGCCGGTTATAGAAAAAGTAAAATTCCAGGTTTTTGCTGCAGGATTTATAGATCTGATATCTTTTATGTAATTTCCATTGAAAGTTGAGCCCCAATCATTGTGAGGAAAATAGGCACGCACATAAGGAAGATTGTTAGGTGGAGGTCCTAAAGGAAAATCATAGGTATCAAAACCATCCGCAGCACCCTTACTTTCACCCAAATATACATAGGCACTGATTGCAGAGTCGCCAGAACCCAAATTGGCAAGACAAAATTCTATCCGCCAATCTGCCTTTAGAGTAGTTGCTGCGCAAAATGTAAGTATAAAAAGAAACCAATGCTTACACCGCGCTAAACACTGTCCCATATAATCACCTTCGCCGACATTTATCTACAAATTCCCTTATTTATTCTTCAGTTTATCCTGTCAAGTTATTTCTGATTATGGAAACAAATTTTTATAAAGTCCACCACACTTATAACATAGTCAATTCAGTAACGATCCCGTAA